>NBJMC04203__coassemble_464_pt1 | contig 23815 bp, 23 predicted proteins | sample NBJMC04203__metabat2_high_PE_051 | metagenome-assembled genome bin NBJMC04203 | reverse complement strand
ACAACCGGACGGGTAAACAGAGAATGCGGGCAAATGGGAGACAACAGCAAACAGCGAAGCGCGGGATCGATTACCGGTCCGCCGGCGGAAAGAGAATACGCGGTGGAACCCGTGGGTGTAGCGACAATCAATCCATCCGCCCGGTACGCGCCGACATTGCTCTGATTGAGCAGAACGCGGAAATCCAGTATCCGGGACAGTGCGCCGCGCGCCAGCACCGCGTCGTTAAGCGCGTAATACACAAACTCCCTGCCCTCGCGGCGAAGCGTCACTTCCAGCATCATGCGCTCGTCCACCAGATAATCTCCGGCGATCAGAAGCTCCAGCCGATCCAGCTCATCCGGTTCCAACCCCGCCACAAAACCAAGACGGCCCACATTCACACCCAGTACCGGTTTTCCAAACGCCGCCGCTTCCTTTGCCGCATGGATAATCGTTCCGTCTCCTCCCACCGCAATCACAAGGTCGCAGAGGGAAAGAGCTTCCTCCGGTTCTTTGCAGAAAGAAACGGGAAGATCCTGAAAAACGCGGCGAAACTGCTCCTGTGCCACACAGGCAACCCCCAGTCCGGCAAGCCGGTGCGCCACTCGGCCGGTGTGAAAAAGAGCGTCTTTTTTTGTGAGATTGGGGATCAGAAAAGCCTTCAAGGCGTCTCACCGCCATTCAGTACGCTGTGCGATTCATCCACCAGAGCGCCAATATCAGGAAGCTGCCCCATCTGCGGAGTTTCCTCCCGGCGCAGATACAGCAGATACTCGATATTTCCCTCCGGTCCCTTCACGGGAGAGTAAGTCAGTCCCAGCGGGGAATACCCTTCCGTCAGAGCAAGCTGCACAACCTTTTCAATGACCTCCCGGTGCACCGCGCGGTCACGCACCACGCCCTTTTTGCCCACCTTTTCCCTGCCTGCTTCAAACTGCGGTTTGATGAGACAAACTGCTTCGCCGCCCTCCTTCAAAAAGGGGCGGGCGGCAGGCAGAACCAAGGAAAGCGAGATGAAGGAAACGTCCACGCTGAAAAAATCCACCTGCTCCGGCACCTGCTCCGCCGTCAGATAGCGGACGTTGGTACGCTCAAGGTTGACCACCCGGCTGTCGCTTCTCAGCTTCCATGCCAGCTGGCCATAACCGACGTCGACGGCATAAACGCGCACCGCGCCGTTTTGCAGCATGCAGTCGGTGAAACCTCCCGTTGACGCGCCGATATCCATGGTGGTTTTGCCTTCCAGCGAAATGGGAAACTGCTGCATGGCTTTTTCCAGCTTGAGACCACCTCGGCTGACGTAAGCCAACCCCTTTCCGCGCACTTCAATCTCCGCGTCCACCGGAACGCTTTCCCCCGGTTTGTCATATTTCTGATGATTGACATAGACAAGCCCTTCCATGATCAGGATCTTGGCGCGTTCCCGGCTTTGGGCAAATCCCTTTTCAAACAGCAGGCAATCTAATCTCTTTTTTTCCGCCACGTTGAGCACTCCGATCTTACAAATTCTGCCATTCCGGTTTCATCCAGCCCCAGATGATGCAGGATTTTCAGCATGGGAGCGTGCTTCACAAAGCCTGTGATCCCTTTCAGATGGTACGCTCCCTTCCATCCCAGGCGATTTAATACCATGGCAAAGTGTTCTCCAATTCCGCCCTGCTCCATCCCTTCTTCAAAAAAGAAGATTTCTTTTGCAAAGGTGATTTGCTTTACAGCCTCTTTCGAAAGGGGAAGAATCGGATCCAAGCGCAGGACCGCCGCCTCGATCCCCTGCTCCCGCAGGATTTCACACGCTCTGCATGTAAAGGAGAAAAGCCTGCCATAGGTGACAAGGACAACATCCGGGTTCCGCTCTTCCGCTCCCCAGTGGTAATAACCACGGGTTGTGACATAATCGTGAGGCTTGAACAGCTGACGGCCTCTGGGGTACCGCACCACCACGACTCCCTCGCATTCATACAAAGCTTTTTTCAAATCCGCGCGCAAATCTTCATAGGTAGCAGAGGAAAAAACTGTCAAATTGGGAATGGTGTTGAGAAAGGCGGTGTCATAAATTCCCTGATGAGTCTCTCCGTCCTCGCCCACAATTCCGGCACGGTCCACCGCAAGCACAAGATGCGCATTTTGCAGAACCGCGTCATGCAGAATCTGATCGTATCCGCGCTGCAAGAAAGTCGAATACAGCGCACAGACGGGAAGCTGCCCGCTGACCGCAAGCCCCGCCGAGAAAGTGATGGCATGCTCCTCTGCAATTCCCACATCAAAAAAGCGTTCCGGAAACTTTTTGGCAAATTCAGTGAGTCCGGTTCCCAGCTCCATCGCCGCCGTCACCGCACAGATATGACTGTCCTTTTCCGCAAGCTCGCACATAAGCCCGCCAAACACAGAGGAAAAGCTGTCTTTCGCGGCCGGCGTCTCTCCCGTTTCCACATCGAACGGGGAAACGCCATGAAAGGTTCCGGGATCCTGTTCCGCGAAGGGATAGCCTTTTCCCTTATCCGTCAGAACATGGATCAAGATTGGGTGAGGAATGTTTTTTGTGTTCTCGAACACTTCTATCAGCTTATCAATATTATGTCCGTCAAACGGTCCATAATAAAAAAAGCCCATATCCTCAAACAGGGTGCTTTTATACATCATATGCTTGACAGCAGACTTGGCACGCGAAATTCCTCTGTGCATAGGCTTGCCAACCACAGGGATATGATCCAAAGTCCGTTCCACGCGGCTTTTCGCCCGAAGATAGCCGGGTTTGGTGCGGATGCTGGCCAGATAACCCGCCATGGAACCTACATTTTCAGAAATTGACATGGTGTTGTCATTGAGGATCACCATGATATTTCCCGGAAAACGGCCCGCATTGTTCAGGCCTTCATAGGCCATACCGCCCGTCAAAGCGCCGTCTCCGATCACCGCCACCACATTTCCGGGTTCTCCGGAAAGATGTTTTCCCTGTGCAAGTCCTAAGGCGGCGGAAATGGAGGTGCTGGCATGGCCGACGGTGAAGGAATCCCAAGGGCTTTCAAAACGGTTGGGAAAACCGGAGAGCCCTCCCTCTTTGCGAATCGTGGCAATCCGCTCCCTGCGCCCCGTCAGAATTTTATGCGTATAAGCCTGATGCCCGACATCCCATACAATCCTGTCACTCAGGGAGGGAAACACATAGTGAAGTGCAATGGTCAGCTCCACCGCGCCAAGATTGGACGCCAGATGCCCGCCGTTCTCCGACACAGTCTGAATGATCAGCGAGCGGATTTCTTCACTCAGCTTCCGAAGCTCTGTCCGGCTGAGGCTTTTCAAATCCTGAGGGCTGTGGATTCTGTTTAACACTCTGTCCAAGCTTTTTTCATCCCCATCCACTTCACCGCAAAACGCTTCAGGCCTTCCATCCTGCCTGCAGCTTTGCGGCGGTCACGGTATTGCGGAGAAGCATTGCGATCGTCATCGGGCCGACTCCGCCGGGAACCGGCGTGATATATCCGGCCTTCGGTTCCACGTTGGCAAAATCAACGTCTCCGCAAAGCTTTCCGTTTTCGTCGCGATCCATTCCGACATCGATCACCACCGCGCCGGGCTTCACCATGTTTTCCGTCACAAATTTCGGACGTCCGACCGCAGCCACCAGAATATCCGCTTCCCGACAAATTTCCGCTAAATCCCGCGTTTTGCTGTGGCAGATGGTCACTGTCCCGTGATTATGAAGCAGCAGCATCGCCATCGGCTTTCCGACAATGTTGCTGCGGCCGATCACCACGCAGCGTTTGCCCGCAATTTCAATGCCCTGCGAACGAATCAGTTCAATGACACCGGCGGGTGTGCAGGGCAGAAAATGAAAGTTTCCTATCATAATGCGGCCCACATTCTGCGGATGGAACGCATCCACATCCTTCTGCGGATTGATTTCCTCGATCACAGCCTCCTCGTCCAGGCCATTCGGCAGAGGCGACTGCACCAAAATTCCATGGATTTCCGGCTTTTCATTGAGCGAGCGCACCAGAGAAAGCAGCTCCTCCTGCGTAGTGGTGGCAGGCAAAGCGTATTCCTCCGAGTAAATTCCCGTTTCCGCGCAGGCCTTCTTCTTATTGTTGACATAGGTGCGGGAAGCCGGATCGTCCCCGACAATGACCACAGCCAGTCCAGGATGCAGGCCTTTCGCTTTCACCTCCTGCACCTCCTGCGCCACCTGTGCGCGCACGGACGCGGAAACCGCTTTTCCATCAATCAGCTTTGCCATCCGCTTTCTCCTCCTTTTCCCCTGCTTCATCTGTTTTTGCGTCGGACGGAGAACTCTCAACCTCCTGCGCGGCAGCTTCACTGTCCTGCGCCGGAAGGGTTTCCCTCTTTTCTTCCTGTTTGCTCTCTCCGGACACAACGGCTCCTGTCTCCGTAATCAGCTGCTCATACGGCAAATCGCCGAAGATCGTGCTTTTGCCGTCGTCCTCCTCTTCCTCTTTCGCCTTCACGTCCGGAACCTCATCGACCACAGCGTTCATGGCAACCACGTCTTTGGCTCCGCAGCCGGAGAGCGAGGTCTTGGAACGGAATACAATCAGCAGAACAACAGCGGCCACTACCGAGGTCAGCGCCACTACCTGAGAAACGCGCAGACTAGTGCCCGGAATAATCAGGCTGTCCTGGCGCAATCCTTCAATGAAGAAGCGGCCCAGTCCATACCAGAGAAGGTACAGCAGGAAGGTTTGTCCGTCGTAACGGCGCAGCTTGCGCGTAAATACATGCAGCAGAGCAAAACCCACCAGGCACCAGATGGATTCATACAGGAAGCAGGGATGCACCGGGCTGTCCGGCACAATTTCCTGCGTGGCCGAGCTGATCATGCCCCAGGGCAGATCCGTCGCGCCGCCGAAGGCTTCCTGGTTGAAGAAATTGCCCCAGCGGCCAATTCCCTGTCCGATCAGAAAACCGAGCGAAGCGACGTCCAGAACAGCTCCCACCTTCATCTTGCAGATCTTTGCCGTAATCGCGCCGGCGGCAAGAGCCGAGATAACACCGCCGTAGATACCAAGCCCGCCCTGATGAATATTCAGGATTTGCAGGGGATCGTTGCGGTATGTATCGCCGGGATAAAAAATGACATAGTACAGGCGCGCGCCAATCATGCCGAAAATCACGCCCACAATCACACAGTTGATCAGCTTGTCCTCATTGATCTTCATTTTTTTGCAGCTGACGCTTGCGTACAGGAACGCCAGCACCAAGCCGACTGCGATGATGATTCCATACCAATACACGGTACCGAACTCAAAGGGGCCGATCTGGATCGGCCCAAACTGAAAGGCGACCGGATTCAACTCAAATTCCAAGCCCAGCTTGGGGAACTGTACATCATACATGAGCATCTCCACCGTTTCTCCGCAGCAGATTCAGCGGGAAGCGCCGCCTGCGGCGCGGACGCTTCCGCACATTTTATTCATTCAGAAAGAGGAAGAACCACCGACAGTGCGCTGTATTCCGGGCGAAGCTGGACTTCCAGGCGGTGCATTACGTCCTCTTTGGTCATTTTTGCCACGCAGTCGATATAGCCAAACAGTTCCCGATCGCTGAAAGCCAGAGACGCCATTCCGTTCGCAATGCTTTCCACACTGTTGAGGGACGCAATACTCCGGCCATAGATGGATTTACGGGCACGCTCAAAAGCTTCCTCGGAAAGTCCTTCCTTCCGCAGATGCTCGATTTCCGCGCGGATCTCCTCCGCCACCCGATCGGGATCGCGGGAATCGCCGGAGAAAATGACGGAAGCATAACCGGCGCCCTCAAAGTACTCATAGCTGAAGGAGGTTTCATTGATCAGGCCTTCGTCGAGCAGGCGGCGGAACAGTGGGGAAGCATCGGAAGCAAGAACCTCCAACAGCACATCGCTGGCCGCGGCTTCCTCGTCGGACACGCGGCGGGACCCCGCCGGTTCCTTGAAGCCCAGCTGGAAAAGCGGCATGGCCACAGCCAGTCTCTGCTCCACTCTGGGGCGGACTACCTCGCGCGGCTCGTTTTCAAATATGCGCTCAATCGCCTGCGGCTGACTGGGGAGCAGAAGCCGATCGCAAAGCGCCAGCACCTTGTCGACGTCCATCTTTCCCGCAATGCACAGCACCATGTTGTGCAGATTATAGAAGGTACGATAGCAGCGGTACAGATACTCCGGCGTAATTTGCGCGATGCTCTCCACCGTTCCCGCAATATCAATTTTAACCGGATGGTTATGATACAATGCACCCAGCAGATTAAACAGGACGCGCCATTGCGGATCATCGTCGTACATCCGAATTTCCTGACCGATAATTCCCTGCTCCTTGCGCACCGTCTCTTCGGTAAAATACGGCTTCTGCACGAAATCCAGCAGAATTTCCAGTGATTCATAGAAATGGTCGGAGCAGGAAAAGAGATAGCAGGTACTGTCAAAGGAAGTGTAGGCGTTTGCGGAAGCGCCTGTTTTGGCATAACGGGAGAAAGCGTCCCCGTCCTCGCTCTCGAAAAGCTTATGTTCCAGATAGTGCGCGATGCCCTCCGGCACTGTGCAGGCTTCTTCTCCGTTGACACGGAAGGTTGTATCCACGGAGCCATAGCGGGTTCCGAACACCGCATAGGTGGAATTATTCTGATTTTTCGGATACAGCAGAATCCGAAGTCCGGAGGAATGCTGTATCTCATAATAGCGATCGCCGGTGCGCTCGCTATAGTGTTCCTTGCATGGTGCGTTCATTCTTCCGTCCCCTTTCCCAGCAGACTGTAAACTGTATCCAGCGTAATCTGATTGGCGGCCTCGATCAGTTCCTCCCGTGTCACAGCCTCGATCGCCGCGGCGGCTTCCTCCAGCGTCTGCGGACGGCCGGTGATTGCCTGTGTCAGATACCAGCCGGACAGAGCACCCAGGGAATCGGAAGCGGAATGATAGGCGTTCAGCAGACTCAGCCGCGCCGCGGAGATTTCCTCATCGGTAAAATCGCCCCGTTTCAGCGCGTCAAGCTGTGCGAGAATTTCCGTGCGGGCTTTTTCCAGATTTTTCTGCTCCACGCCGCTCTGCACCAGCATGATTCCCTTCATGCTGTTATAGGATGCGCTGCAATAATAGCAGAGACTCTGCTTTTCCCGTACATTCAGGAACAGCTTGGAGCTGGGCGTTCCGCCCAGAACCGCGACGGCCAGCTTCATGGCCGGCACCTCCTCCTGCGGCTGGCACACACCGGTTCGAAAGCCCATCACCAGCTTGCACTGGGCCACCTCCATCGTCTCCTGCGCTTCCCGAACACTCGCGGCAGACTTCACGTTCACCGTCTCACAGGCCGCCAGCTTTTCCCGACGCAGCGCGGAAAACGCCTGCCGGAAACGCTCGTACAAGGGCTCGATCTCACAGTTTCCCAGCACGAGAATCTGTACACACGCATGGGCGAGAACATCGTTCCACACCTGCGTCATACGGGGGCGATCCAGTTTCTCCACCGCATCTTTGGAGCCATACCGGTTGACGCCATACGGCTCCCCCTCGCACATGATTTCCTCGCAGCGCTGTTTTGCGTAAAAGCGTTTGTCGTTCAGCTCCGTTTCGATCAGCTCGATCGTCTGGCGCTTCTCCTGCTCGAAGTCCTGTTCCCGGAACATACCGTCCTCAAAGGGCGGATCAAACAGCACGCCGCAGAGGAGATCCACAAGATCCTCGGAAACGGTTTCTCCGTTGATTGTGTATTGGTTGGCCAGGCCCGATGCCGCCACGGACAGCACCTGCACGTCGCCCACCTTGTCCACATCCGCGTTCAGGCTGGCCCCATACAGCTCCGCCAGACGCTGCCCCAGCTTGGTATAGTCGGGGTATTTTTTGCATGCTCTGCTCAGCAGAAACGGAAGCAAGGCATTCTCTGAGGCATGTTCCTTCTGCATCGGAAGAAGGAAATGGACGGACATGCGCGCCGTTTTAAACTTTGGATCGCGAACACCCAAAAACTCCACGCCTTCGCAGATGCTCCGACATTCTATCCCTGTCATTCTGATTCATCTCCTAAATTTCGGTTCCTGAGCCTTTTCCCGGCATCTGCCTGAAAAAGGGAGCCGGACACAGCCAACAGCGGCATCCCGGCATACAGCTGTATTATAACACACTCTGGAAATGAATAAAAGAATGAATATTCTGAATAATGTATGAACTTGCATCTTTGTCTGTCATGATTCCACACATTTCTTCCGTTTTTCTCTCCAGCATAAGCAGCAAATCGCACAAATAAATTTGTTCTTTCCCAAGAAAAAGGTCGCAATTTCTTTCTTTTCGGTGTATACTGAAAAAAAGGAGTGATTTTCATGTCTCTGCTGATCGATAATCCTCTGTGCCGCCCGTTTTGGATCGACGGCTCCCGGGAGCACGGTATTTTGTTAATTCATGGCTTCACCGCCACGCCGGGAACCATGAACCCCCTTGGCCGGGCACTGGCCGAAAAAACCGGCTACACTGTCGCCGCCCCCCTGCTTCCCGGACACGGGCGCACCCCGGAGGATATGGCAAAAACCCGCTGGCATGACTGGCTGCGCGGAGCACAGCACGCTTTTGACAAGCTGTCGCGCCAATGCAAAGACGTCAGCGTTGTCGGCCTTTCCATGGGGGGCGCTCTGACGCTGCTGCTGGCGGAAACACGCCCGGTTCGCCGCGCTGTCCCGATTGCCGCCGCCCTCTCCGTCTACAATGAAAAAATCATCTTTGCCAACGCACTGTGGCCGGTTTGGCGCTTTTTCACCGAGCCCGAAAAGGAACACGAGGTAATGCCAGACTTTCTGTATGAATATAACGATACCTATGACAAAACGCCGGTCCACTGTCTGGCGGATCTCAACCGTCTGATGCGCCTTGCCCGCCAAGGACTCCCCCGGATCCACTGTCCTATCATGAATGTGCGCGCCGGCAAAGATCGCACGATCCATCCCCGCAGCACCGGATGGATTATGACGGAGGTCTCTTCCCGCAAAAAAGTTCTGCTGGAGCTTCCAAGAAGTCCGCATGTGTGTACCCTGGGACCAGAACGGGAATTGCTCTTTGAAGAAACCGCTAAATTTTTGATGGAGCGATAAGAGCTCTGCTCTCAGCGAAAGAAAAAGGATGGCTTGCCGTCTTGGGCAGCCATCCTTTTTTCCTGCAATCAAGCCTTCTGCAAAGCCTGTTCGATATCCTCCAGAATATCGGCAATGTTTTCAATTCCCACAGACATCCGGATCAAATCCGAGCTGATTCCGGCTTCCTTGAGCTGCTCCTCCGTCATCTGGCGGTGCGTGGTGCTCGCGGGATGCAGGACGCAGGTGCGCAGATCCGCCACATGTGTCACCACGGAAGCCAGCTTGAGCGAATCCATGAAACGCATGGCCGCTTCCCGGCCGCCCTTGATCCCGAAGGAAATCACGCCGCAGGTTCCGTTCGGCATGTATTTTTTCGCCAGCTCATAATACGGATTGCCCGGAAGGCCGGGATAGTTGATCCAGCTGATCTTTTCATGGTTTTGCAGATATTCCGCCACCTTTTGAGCGTTGAAACAATGGCGCTCCATGCGCAGAGCCAGCGTCTCCAGCCCCAGATTCAGCAGGAATGCGTTCATCGGGCTGGCCTGCGCGCCCATGTCACGCATCAGATGCGTGCGCGCCTTGGTAATGTAGGCCGCCTTGCCGAACTGCTTGGTGTAGCTCAGGCCGTGGTAGGACTCATCCGGCTCGGTCAGCATGGGGAATTTTCCGTTATCCCAGTCGAAGGTGCCGCCGTCGACAATGCAGCCGCCCACCTGAACCGCGTGGCCATCCATGTACTTAGTGGTGGAATGCGTCACGATGTCCGCCCCGAAGGACAGCGGATGGCAGTTCATGGGAGTCGGGAAGGTGTTGTCGACAATCAGCGGAACACCGTGGGCATGCGCTACCTTTGCAAACAGTTCCAGATCCGTCACCACAAGGGAAGGATTCGCCAGAGTCTCCGCAAACACGCAGCGGGTGTTCTCGCAAAATGCCGCTTCCAGTTCCTCCTGCGAGCAGCCGGGAGCCACGAAAGTGCACGAAATCCCCATCTCATGCAGCGTTTTATAGAAGAGATTGAAGGTACCGCCGTAAATGGCGCTGGAGCTGACCACATGGCTGCCGGCATGGCAGATATTGAGCACGGCCAGCATTGAGGCCGCCTGCCCGGACGAGGTCAGCATCGCGCCGGCACCGCCCTCCAGCGCGGCAATTTTCTGCTCCACCGCGTCCAGCGTCGGATTGCCCAAACGGGTATAGAAGAAACCCGGATCCTCCAAATCAAACAGACGCCCCATTGCCTCCGAGGTTTCATACCGGAAGGTGGTGCTCTGTACAATCGGCATCACGCGCGGCTCCCCGTTGCCGGGATGATATCCCGCGTGAATGCACTGTGTATCCATACGATACTCGCTCATTTTCAACACTCCCTTGCGTTCGCTTCCAATCCGCTGTCCCAAATGGGATAACGAATTTTCTATTTATCATATCATGTTCTCTCTTTCATGACAAGACTCTTCCCGCAAAACCTCATAAGGCCGTTTACGCTTTGCCGCAGAACACCGGCTGCAGCTGCCTTCCTTTGAGGGCCGCTTCCACCGTGGGAAGGAGCTGGCTGAAATCCGCGACGGCGGACGTCGGCTTCTGCTCCGGATCGTCCTGAGAAAACGGGACAAAGAAAATATTTTTGGTGTTCATCAGCCTTCCGATATTCTGCGCCGACGCGGCAAGAGCGTCATTGGTCGCGGCACAGAGAATCACCGGAAGACCAATCCGCAGGCAGGATTTTGCCGCCATGGTCACGGGGGTATCGGTGATCCCCGCCGCCAGCTTTGCCAGCGTGTTCCCGGTGCACGGCGCAATCACAAGCGCGTCAACCATATGCTTGGGTCCCAGCGGTTCGGCTCCGGCGATCGAATGGATCACCTTTCTCCCGCAGATATCCTCCGCTTCCCAGATGAAATCACAGGCACGGCCAAACCGCGTGTCCGTTTCGTATGCGTTGTTGGACATGATGGGAATCACTTTGTATCCAGCTTCGGCAGTCCGGCGCATTTGATCCATTGCTTTCCCGAAGGTGCAGAATGAGCCGCACAGGGCAAATCCCAGCGTCAATTCTCTCATAGCTCTCACTCCTCCATCATATTGTAAATGGTATTTTTCATAATCTCGGCGGCCGCACGGGGAGCTGTCTTTCCCGGCAGGGACAAGGCCTGCACCGCATGGACGCCAAGCTCCCTGGCCGCTTCGAAATCCACCCCGCCCGGTTTGGAGGCCAGATCGATCACAACACACCCAGGCTGAAGCTGTGCCAGCACCCGGCGCGGAAAAATCATCGCGGGAATGGTGTTGAACACAATATCGTAGTGTTCGTGTTCCCTGCCGATGGAATCCGTTGCGACAGGACGGCAGCCGCTCAGTTCAATCCAGGCAAAATCCCTCGGACGCCGGGCGCTGACCGTTACCTGTGCCCCCATGGCGCGCAACACCTGCGCCAGCGCCCGGCCAATCCTGCCATATCCCGCGACAAGACAGCGGCTTCCCAGCAGAGAGCCCTCATATTCCTTCACTGCTACCGCCACGGCTCCTTCCGCCGTTACGCCCGCGTTGCGGACGGCAAACTCCTCCCGTGTGTAATAATCATAAATATCAATGGCGTCCCACTTTTCGCTCGTCGCCAAAACAGGAGCCATGCGTCCCCCATATACCTCCTTCCGGCTCATACGCTCCGCAAACGCATCATCCAGAACGATCGAACGGTCTCCGTAGGGAGCGTTGATCGTCTTTCCGTCCGCCGTGGCGGGAAGCGGGAGAATGATCGCCGTGCAGGTTTCGTAAATCTCCTCCGGCGTGCACCGTTTCACCTTGGGATCCAGCGGCAGACCATCAAGCCCCCAGACACAGACGGTGCAGCCGTCCTGTGCCAGCGCGTCGGCGAGAGCGGCCTGCCGCCTGTCTCCCCCCAAAAGCCCAAAGCTGTTCATCTCTATCATGATTATCTCAAACCCTTCTCCAGCCGCAGAAAACGCGGAAAACGGGAGCGGTGTTTCCGCCCCTGCACCGCAGAAAAATGCAGCGAAATTTCTTTTACAACATAGTATGGAGAACGGAAAAGAGTTGTTCCACGGCAGAGCAATTTTCTGTTTAAAGAGTTGTTCCACGGCAGAGCAATTTTCTGTTTTCGGGAAATCTTCCTTGCAAAACGTGCCAATTATGGGTATGATAAAGGAAACAAACCACACGATATGTCTTGGAGCGTATTGTATTTTCCCATACGCTTCCACTATTTCATGATAAGGAAAGGGCGCGTCATATATATGGAGCAGACGGATATTCTCTCTCAGGTTAAGCGGGTTCATTTTGTAGGGATCGGCGGTTCCGGCATGTGTCCGATCGCGGAAATTCTGTTTCACAAGGGCTATCAGCTGACCGGTTCGGATCGAAGCGAATCCGATACGCTGGAACGCGTGAAGGGCTATGGAATCCCCGTGTTTACCGAGCACCGGCCGGAAAACGTGGAAGGAGCGGAGCTTGTAGTGTACAGCGCGGCCGTTCCCAAAGACAACCCAGAGCTGATGGCGGCCCGCGAGAAAGGCATTCCCACCGTGGAGCGATCCGTGATGCTCGGGATGGTAACAAAACGCTATCCGCACTCCATCGCCGTTTCCGGAACACACGGAAAAACCACTACCACCGCCCTTCTGACGCAGACGCTGATTATGGGCGGAGCGGATCCGTCCGCCATCATCGGCGGAAAGCTGCCTTATATCGGAGGAAACGGACGCGTGGGAAAATCAGACACCATCGTCTGTGAAGCCTGCGAGTATGTGGATACCTTTTTGCAGCTTCATCCCTATCTCTCTGTGATTCTCAACATCGACGCCGACCATCTCGATTATTTCGGAACGCTGGATAATATCATCCGTTCTTTCCATCAGTTCGCTCTGCAAACCAGCGGGATTCTTGTGGTCAACGGAGACGATCCCAACGTCAAAAAGGCAATGGAAGGCATCACCCACGCAAAGATCGTAACCTTCGGTCTGGGTGCGGAAAATATGTACTCCGCCGCCAACGTCCGCGACGAGGCAAAAGCCTGCGAGGACTTTACGATCCTCAAAGATGGCGTTCCTCTGTGTGAAGCCAAGCTGAGCATTCCCGGCAAACACAACATTCTCAACGCACTGGCTGCAGCTGCCGTCGCCGATCAAATGGGAATCGTGCCCGAAACCATTGCCGACGCGCTCCACGCCTTCCATGGCGTGCACCGCCGCTTTGAGATTCTCGGAGAATTCGGCGGCGTTACCGTTGCGGACGATTTCGCGCATCATCCCACAGAGCTGACCGCTACCCTGTCCGCCGCGATGCGCATGGGCTATCACGAGGTGTGGGCCCTTTTCCAGCCCCACACCTACTCACGAACCGCCCTTCTCCTGAACGATTTCGCGAAAGCCCTCTCCATTCCGGATCACGCCGTGCTTTCCGAAATTCTCGCCGTGCGTGAAACAAATACCTATAACATTTACGCAAAGGATCTGGCGGAAAAGATCCCTGGGTGCGTCTGGTTTCCGACCTTTGAAGAGATGGCGGATTACACGATGGCGCGTGCCCAACCCGGTGATTTGATCCTCACGCTCGGCGGCGGCGACGTTTACAAATGCGCCAACCTGATTGTGGAGAGATACCGGCAAAATTCGTAAGTTCCTTCAAAAACAGCAAAGGCACCGTTTCTTCCTGCCCGCATGGGGCGTTTGGGAAGAAACGGTGTCTTTTTACGCAGTTATTCTTTTCGCGGCAGAACCCTGGCCTTTGCCGCCTTGATCCGGATCCCCTGTTCGGAAAACATCCGCTCATGCTCCGTCATCACGGTGATTTCGTCGGAACAGGGATCCGCATGGAGATCCTCGGTGGTCCAGTACACCTCGTATCCCGCGTCCGCAAAATAGCGGAGCGTATCGCGGTACAGAGGGCCGTCATCCGTTTTGAACCAAATCTCCCCCTGCGGGACAAGCAGCGTCCGGTAGTCCTCCAGACGCGTCGGATAGGTGAGCCTGCGCTTCCAGTGGCGGGGCTTCGGCCATGGATTGCAGAAATTGATATAAATCCGCTCCACCTGATCGGCTTCCCCCATCATTTCACGCAGCCGTTCAATATCATGCCCTGTCAGAGCGACATTGCGAATGGGCTTGCCGTCAAAAGCGGCTTCGATGACGCGTTTCGCCGGAGCCAGCACCACGTCCTTGAGATCGATGCCGATATAATGAATCTCCGGATGAAGCGGCGCCAGACCGGCAATAAAATAACCCTTTCCGCAGCCAAGCTCCAAATGAATGGGGCCTTCTTCCGGGAACCATGCATGCCAACGGTCCTTTTGCTCCTCCGGATGACGCAGGAAAAACGGGCAGGCCTCCAATTCCGGTTTTGCCCACGGCTTGCTTCGCATTCTCATTTTGCGCGTTCCTCCTCCCGCCAGCCTTTGCAGACATCCACCCACTTTTCCGCACGGGACGCCTGAAACAGCTCGTCACAGGTCAGGCGGACCGCCGAATTGGCGGTTCCGGCCGCGGGATACACCACATCAAAGCGGCGCAGGGATTCGTCGCACACAACCCGCACCCCCTCCGGATTGGCAAACGGACATACGCCGCCCACCGGATGCCCCGTCATTGAAAGCACCTCATCCGGATGCAGCATGGCCGCCTTCGTATGGAATTCCGCCTTAAAGCGAGCGTTGTCAATTTTTGCGTCGCCCGCTGCCAAAAGCAGCAGGCACCCGCCATCAAGACGCAGGGAAATCGTTTTGGCGATTCGTGCCGGTTCCGTGCCGAGAGCGGCCGCGGCCAGCTCCACCGTCGCGCTGCTCTCCTCAAAGGTTCGCACACGATCCCCCAGTCCCCGATCGTTCAGATAATCTTTTACAGCTTCCAAAGACATCGTTCTGTCCCTCTCTCAAAATCCATATTATTTTCGAATAAGCATGCGCCTATGCGCCAAATTTGCCTTCGGCTATTGTATCATGTTTTCCAGCAGCTGTCATCAGGCTTTCCTGACAATTTCCCCGTTTTGTCATATCACCTGTAATTTTTTCTTAACTTTTTTAAAAATCATGCTATAATAGGGGAAGGCTTTCCATTCAACATGCTTTTTACCTAAATCAGGAAGGAGTCCTTATGCGTCATTTTTTTCGTACGCTTTCCGTACGCCAGCAAAAACGTCTGACTCTTCTTCTCGCCTGTGTGCTGGCGGTGGTTCTTCTCCTGCTCGCCTTTGTCTGGTCCCGTCACAGTACCCTGTCAAACCGCCTGGAAACCACGGGCTTTGCCATGGGTTCTCTGGTTCAGCAAACGGTGTATGGAGCGGACGGGCAGGAAGCCTCCGACGCTGCTTTGCAGGCAATCACCGAACTGGAAAACAAAATATCGTGGCGCGTGGACGGCTCCGACATTGCACACCTGAACGACGAAGCAGGAAGCGTCTGGATTGACGTGGATCCCGAGACCACCTCCCTCCTTCTCCTCTGCCTTGATGTGGCGGAGCAGTCCGGGGGCGTTTACGATCCCACCGTTCTGCCGGTCTCGAAGCTGTGGAATTTTGACGCGGACGGAACCTTCTCTCCACCTTCCCAGGAAACCGTCGATCAATTTCTCCCCTATGTCAATTATGAGGATCTGCGCGTCAAAGAGGAGGAAAACTCCGCGTCCCTCAAATACCACTACATGGGCGTGGATCTGGGTTCTGCCGGAAAGGGCGCGGCCTGCGATACCGCCGTTTCCTCCTATGCTTCCTCCGGTATTTCCGGTGCGATCGCCGCTGTGGGCGGAAGCGTGGGGGTATACGGAGAAAAGCCGGACGGTTCTCCCTGGTCCATCACAGTGCGCAATCCTTATTCCGCCGAGGATGGAGAAGACATTCTGGGCGTGATGGAGATCACAGAAGGCTTCGTTTCCACCTCCGGTTCCTACGAAAAACAAAAAGAGGTGGACGGTGTGGTCTACCACCATCTGATCAATGCCAACACCGGGTGGCCGGAGGACAATGAGTTGATCTCCGTCACCGTTTACACAAAGGACAACGGCGCTTTGAGCGATGTTCTGGCAACCGCCGCCTTTCTTCTGGGACCTGAAGACGGGAAGCGTCTGCTGGAGCAGTATGGAACCGAGGGAATTTTCATCAAAAGGGACCGGACGATAGAGGTCACGGACGGATTTCCGTCGTTCACCCTGAGCCTGGACTCCTACCAAATGGCCGGGTGAGACGATGGAACGAAAGCTTCTGCGTCCCGCCGATCTGCTGCTTCTTCTTTTCGCCCTTGCGCTGGCAGGGCTGCTCCTGTGGGGGCAGGCGCAAAGCCCGTCTCAGGGCTGTGTGGCTGTGATCGAGGAGGATGGCGAAGAAATCCGGCGGATCGATCTCAGCACCCTGACACAGGCAGAGGAAATATCGCTGGGGGGAACCTATGACATCATTCTTCTGGCGGAGCCGGGAGGTATTTCCTTTGAGCATTCCTCCTGTCCGGATCAGACCTGCGTGCGGACTGGAAAGCTGACGCGCGCCGGGCAGGCCGCCGTTTGTCTTCCCGCCCGTATTTCCGTGCGGCTGGAGGGCGGCGAACAGGCCGCCGACGCGATGACAGGCTGACATTACAGTGCGGGAGGTTTTCCATGCGGGATAAACAAATGGATTGGCGTTCCAGCGCCGCGCGCCGTGTGGCCGTGACAGGCCTGCTGGGAGCCTTGGCTCTGGCGCTTTCCTTTCTGGAAGGACTGCTCCCACCCGTCCCTGTTCTTCCTCCCGGCGCAAAGCTGGGACTTTCGAACATAGCGGTGCTGTACGCTGTACAGTGTCTCGGTTTCTGGCCCGCACTGGGCATTGCGCTGGTGAAGGGTGTTTTCGCTGGATTGACACGCGGCGGTCTTGCCTTGCTGATGAGCCTGTCCGGCGGCTTCCTGAGCACTGGTATCGTATTTCTTCTTTCCCGTCTGAAGCATCCCCGCTTTGGACTTCTGGGCCTTGGCATTTCCGGGGCTCTCGCTCATAATCTCGGCCAGCTTCTGACCGCGTCTCTTCTGACAACACCGGCGGCGGCGTGGTACGCTCCCTGGCTGATTGGTTTCGGCGTGTTATTCGGCGCCGTCACGGGCATTATTCTGCGCGTGACGATGCCGGTTCTTAACCGGCTGCTCCCCTCGTCCTTTGTGGACACAGAGGGCGGGGCGGGCGGTATTCCTCCGGACGGCATCGTTCATCCGGAGGAAAAAAAGAGTGGAGGTAGAGAAAAGTGGAACTGACATTTCCTGAAAAACCGTTTCGCACGCACGGCGGCGCAGCAGTTCCTCACCACAAGAACACGGCGCAGATGGAGTCTGCAACTCTCCCCTGCCCGTCTCAGGTGACAATCCCCATGCAGCAGCATGTGGGCGCTCCGTGCAAGCCGCTGGTCAAGGTCGGAGATCTTGTCCAGGTCGGCCAGAAAATCGGTGACAGCGACGCCTTTGTCAGCGCTCCCATCCATGCCAGTATTTCCGGCAAGGTCAGCGCCATCACAAAGGTTGCGCTGCCAGGCGGGCAGATGGTTGATGCCGTTGTGATTGAATCCGACGGACAGATGACCGTCTCCCCAGAGGTCAGGCCCCCTGTCGTGAACACACCGGAGGACTTTATCCGGGCGGTTCATGAATCCGGTCTGGTCGGTCTTGGCGGTGCGGGATTTCCCGCGCATGTGAAGCTCAACGTGCCGAAGGACAAGCATCTTGACACGCTGATCGTCAACGCCGCCGAGTGCGAACCGTACATCACCGCGGATAACCGCGAGGCTTTGGAGAATTCCTGGGCCGTTCTTTCCGGCGTCTACGCTGTGCGCGATCTGCTTGGTCTGGAACGCGTGATCATCGCGGTGGAAGACAACAAGCCCGACGTGATCGAGGTCTTGCGGAAGGTGGCGGACAATCCCAAGCTGGATCCCGAGGACCGTGTGCGGATCCTGCCGCTGCGCGCACGCTACCCGCAGGGCGCGGAAAAGGTGCTTGTGCAGTCCTGTACCAACCGCGTCATTCCGCTCGGAAAGCTGCCCGCGGATGTGGGCTGCCTGGTAATGAACATCACCTCCGTCGCATTTCTCGCGGATTATCTGAAAACAGGAATGCCGCTTGTCAAGAAGCGCGTCACCGTGGACGGCTCCGCCATTGCCAGCCCGAAAAACGTGATTGTTCCGATTGGAACGAAAATTGCGGATGTGGTTGCTTTCTGCGGCGGCTACAGCCAGCCGCCCGCCAAGCTGCTCATGGGCGGCCCCATGATGGGCATTGCCCTGACAAGCGACGAGCTTCCCATTCTCAAGCAGAACAATGGAATCCTGGCCTTCGCGGAGAAGGACGCGGCACTGCCGAAGCCGACCGCCTGCATCCGCTGCGGCCGCTGTGTTTCCGGCTGCCCGATGAATCTGGTCCCCACGCAGCTTGAGAAATATGCGGAGCTTCGCGATACCGACAAGCTGGATCAGCTTGGAATCATGTGCTGCATGGAGTGCGGTACCTGCGCCTACAACTGCCCGGCTCACCGCCCGCTTGTGCATGCGATCCGCATGGGTAAGGCTTTGCTGAGAAACGGAGGGAAAAAGTAATGGAGAAAAAACTGATCGTCTCCGCTTCCCCCCATCTGAGAAGCGGAGCCACCACCCAGAAAATCATGCTCGATGTGATTATCGCGCTGGTTCCGGCGGCTGTGGCGTCCGTCATTCTGTTCGGGCCCCGTGCGCTGCTGCTGATTGTCCTGTGCGTTGCGAGCTGTGTGCTGTGTGAATATCTGTGCCGCCGCGTGATGAAGCGCGAAAACACCATTATGGATCTGAGCGCGGCTGTCACCGGCCTTTTGCTGGCGTTCAACCTGCCTGTCAGCATCAATCCTCTGATCGCGGTATTCGGCTGCGTGACTGCTATCGTTGTCGTCAAGCAGATGTTCGGCGGAATCGGACAGAACTTCGTCAACCCCGCCCTGACGGCGCGTATCATTCTGATGACCTCGTTCCCCTCCAAGATGACGACCTGGACCGCGCCCTTTGCCTACCTGAACGGAACGGACGCTGCCACAACAGCGACTCCTCTCGCCCTCTCGGCACAGGGAGCAACGGATTCTCTGCCGGGCTATCTGGATATGTTCCTCGGCGTGCGCGGCGGCTGCCTGGGAGAGACCTGCACGCTGGCTCTCCTGCTCGGCGGCGTTTATTTGATTGCGCGCCGCGTTATCTCCCCGGTTATTCCGGTCTGCTACCTCGGCACGGCGGCTGTCATGTCGCTTCTGCTTGGGCGCGACGTTCTGTTTGATCTGATGGCGGGCGGCCTGATGATCGGCGCCATCTTTATGGCGACGGACTACACCACCAGCCCCATCTCCCGCAAGGGAAAGATTATTTACGGCATTGGCTGCGGTGTTCTCACCATGCTGATTCGTGTATTCGGATCGCTTCCGGAGGGCGTCTCCTTCTCCATTGTGATTCTAAATATCCTTGTCCCCCTGATTGAGCGCATTTCGCTTCCCAAGCCCTTTGGAAAGGAGACGGTAAAACAATGAGCGAACAGGCAAAGAAACTGAATCCCAAGGAAATTTTACAGCCGGCGCTCTCCCTCTTTCTGTTTTGCCTGATTGTGACTGCCCTTCTGGCCGGAACCAACCTTCTGACAAAGGACAAAATCGCGGAACAGGAACGGCTGGCGGAGGAAACCTCCCGTATGACGGTCAGCCCCGGCGCGGAATCGTTTGCCGCGTCTGACGACGGAACCTATTATCTGGCCCAGGCGGGCGGCGAGACGATCGGCTACGTCTTTACCACAACCGCCAACAGCTACGGCGGCGAAATCAAGGTGATGACCGGTATCTCCAGCGACGGCATGGTAACGGGCGTTTCGCTCCTCTCCATCTCGGACACCCCCGGTCTCGGCATGAATGCCGAAAAGGAAAGCTTCCGGGATCAGTACAAGAAGGCCGCGCCCTCCGGCGGGTTTACCGTCATCAAAAACGGTACGGCAGGCGATACCGAGATCAACGCCATGACCGGCGCGACCATCACCTCGCAGGCCGTTACCGATGCGGTAAACGACGCGATCGCGCAGTATTATGCGGTAAAGGAGGCGGAATAACATGGCAAAACAGCAAAAGACCCTTTGGCAGGAATTTACCAAGGGCATCATCAAGGAAAATCCCGTCCTCCGTCTGGTGCTGGGTACCTGCGCGACTCTCGCCGTCAGTACGGCGGCCAGCAACGCGATCGGTATGGGATTGGCCACCACCTTCGTTCTTGTCTGCTCCAATGCCGTGATCTCCCTGCTGCGCAAGGTGATTCCGGATAAGGTGCGCATTCCCTCTTACATCACGATCATCGCGGGCTTTGTGACCATTGTACAGATGTTTATCAAGGCATATTCCCCGGATCTGGACAAAGCGCTTGGCATTTATCTGCCTTTGATCGTTGTGAACTGCATCATTCTCGGCCGTGCCGAAATGTTTGCAAACAAAAACCCCATCCTGCCCTCCATTGTGGATGGTCTCGGCATGGGCGTGGGCTTCACCGCCACCCTGCTTCTCATGGGTATCATTCGCGAGCTGCTCGGCTCCGGCACCATCTTTGGACTGGCCGTCACCTCGAATTTCATGGATCCCATCCTGATCTTCATCCTCCCTCCCGGAGGCTTCTTTGTCTTTGGCCTGCTGATCGCTCTGGCGAACAAGCTGTCCGGCGAAGGCAAGGCCCCGGAGGAGATCGGCTGCAAGGGCTGCCCGCTTGCCGGCAGCTGCTCCAAGCTTCAGGCAAAGGAGGGCTCTGAGAAATGAACGGAGACACCATCAAGGGACTGGTTTCCATCTTTCTGGCAGCCATTCTCACGGAAAACTACATTCTGAGCAAGTTCCTCGGCATCTGCCCGTTTCTGGGCGTTTCCAAAAAGCTGAATACCGCCGCGAGCATGAGTATGGCTGTGACCCTCGTCATGGTCATCGCAACGGCTGTGACATGGCCGATCTACTATGGAATTCTGGTGCCGAATGATCTGGCCTACCTGCAAACCATTGTATTCATTCTGATTATTGCGGCTCTGGTGCAGCTCATCGAGATCGTTCTCAAGCGCTATATGCCGCCGCTTTACAACGCCCTCGGCATTTATCTGCCGCTGATCACGACCAACTGCGCCGTTCTGGGCGTCACCATGCTTGTCATCGACAAGCACACCGCGTCTCCGGAAACCTTCGGCTTTGTCCAGGCCTTGGTCAACGCTTTCGGCTCCGGCATCGGCTTCCTTGTGGCAATGGTTCTCTTTGCCGGTGTACGCGAGCGTCTGGAAACGTGCGATATTCCGAAAAGCCTGCGCGGCCTGCCGATCACGCTGATTGCCGCTTCACTGGTCTCTGTGTCGTTCCTCGGCTTCCAGGGACTGGTGGAAGGCCTGTTGGGCTGAGAGGAGGAAACCGCTATGTATGATATTCTGTTTCCCGTTCTGGTTGTCGCGGGAATCGGCCTGCTGGCCGGACTTGGCCTTGCAATCGCTTCGGTGGTGATGGCTGTTCCGAAGGACGAAAAAGCGGAAAAAATCACCGAGATGCTGCCCGGCGCCAACTGTGGCGCCTGCGGCTTCTCCGGCTGCTCCGGCTATGCGGCCGCTCTCGCAAAGGGCGAAGCAAAGCCCGGCCTGTGCTCCCCTGGCGGCGCTGAGGTAGCCGCGGAAATTTCCGAATTTCTCGGCCTTGGCGGCGTCAGTGTGGAGAAAAAGGTGGCTGTGGTTCGCTGCTCCGGCAGCGCCGATTACACCTCGGACAAGATGGAGTACGCCGGCATTCAGAGCTGCTCCGCCGCCGTTCTCCTGGCCGGAGGACCCGCAAGCTGCCAGTATGGCTGTATGGGTCTTGGCGACTGCGTCAACGCCTGCCAATACGGCGCGATCGAAATCTGCAACGGCGTTGCTCACATTGATCCCGCGCGCTGCAAGGGCTGCTCGATGTGCGTTGCTGCCTGCCCGAAGCACCTGATCACGCTTGTTCCCTACCGTCCGCTGGCTGTGGTAAGATGCAGCAGCTGCGATAAGGGTGCGCAAACGAACAAGGTCTGCAAAATTGGCTGCATTGGCTGCATGAAGTGCGAAAAGACGTGTGAGTCCGACGCTATCCATGTAAAAGACTTCCACGCTGTCGTGGATCCGGAAAAATGCACCGGATGCGGCAAATGCGCTGAAGTCTGCCCCCGTCATGTCATTGACCTGCTGAACACTTAAAACATTTCGTTTCTTCTGCTTTTTGCGGCCGCGGCCGCCGACGGCTTTTCCGGCGGCGGATCCGCGGCCTTGTTGGATCCGGGAGGTGTTATGGATGGAATCCATGTCAAAAACGTCGCGTCCCATTTCCTTTTGGACAGCGCTCGCCGTTTTTCTTCTTCTCCTCGTTCTGGTTGTTTCCTTTACCGCAGGGCTCGGAAGCAGCCCTCACGTTCCCCTGCTCCTCGCCTGCATCGCTGCGGCTGTGGTGGGAGCCTGCCACCGCTTTTCCTGGAAAGAAATGCTGGAAGGCATCACCGCCGCAATCGCAGCCGCTGTCCCCGCGCTTCTGATCATCCTCTCCATCGGAATTCTGATTGCGGCTTGGGTGGCGGGCGGCGTCATTCCCACCATGGTGTTCTATGGGCTGCAAATCATTTCCCCATCCTTTTTCCTGGTGACGGCGCTTCTGCTGTGCTCGATCGTCTCCGTGGCGATTGGCAGCTCGCTTTCCACCATCGGAACGGTCGGCGTTGCGCTGTTTGGGATCGGCTCTGCTCTTGGGATTCCACCCGCTGTCACAGCCGGTGCGATTGTTTCGGGGGCCTACTTTGGAGATAAGATGTCCCCTCTGTCGGACACCACCAATCTTGCGCCTTCTGTGTCAGGGGCAGGCCTGTTCGACCATATCCGCCATATGATGGTCACAACCACTCCCACCTATTTGATCTGCATCGTTCTGTATGCCATTCTTGGCGCGATTTACGGAAATGGCAGCGCGGGAGATGAAGCACAGATTTCCCTGACGCTGCAAACCCTTGCGGATCAGTTTGTGATTCATCCTCTTCTTCTCCTTCCCCCGCTGCTGGTTCTTCTGATGGTTATCTTGAAAATCCCCGCTCTCCCCGGATTGATGGGTGCGGCGGCGCTCGGCATTTTGTCCGCTCTGTTTGTGCAGGGAGTGCCTGTTCAGACCATGCTCTCCGCTGTCATGGACGGCTTCCAGATGGAAACAGGGGTTTCCACCGTTGATACGCTGCTGAACCGCGGCGGGATCATGAGTATGATGAAAACAGTAGCCTTGATGGTTCTGGCGCTCAGCTTCGCGGGAATCTATGAGCGTACCGGAATGGCGGAAGCGATCCTGCGCAAAATTATCGCCCGGGTTCACAGCGATCGGGGTCTTGTCGTGGCTACCGTCCTCACCGCCTGGGGCGTGCTGATTGGCACCGGACAACAATATGTGGCTATCATTTTAACAGGCCGCCTGTTCCGCCCTCTGTATGAGCAGCACCGCTTGAAGCCTCAGAATTTAAGCCGCGCTCTGGAGGACGCGGGCACTGTGTTCGGTGGGATTGTCCCCTACAGCACCGGCGCGGGCTTTACGGAATCCGCGCTTGGCGTTTCCGCATGGCAATACGGCTTTTTCACCTTCTTCGGGTGGATCAATCCGCTGGTCTCCATTGGAATCGCTCTGCTGGGAAAAAGTATGCCGCATCTGCCGCAGGAAAAAGAAGAAACCTGAGCGTCCCCCTTTCGCTTGTTTTCCCTTTGAAATCCTGTTATACTGAACAAGCTTGAAAGAACCAGACAGAATACGATGTTTCAAATAAGCC
>NBJMC04203__coassemble_456_pt1 | contig 24291 bp, 20 predicted proteins | sample NBJMC04203__metabat2_high_PE_051 | metagenome-assembled genome bin NBJMC04203 | reverse complement strand
TTGCAACTTTCACTTTTTTCGATCGTCCTCCATTTCATCCTGTCTTTGTGCAAAAGGTCTGTTTTTTCCTCGGAATCTGTATATCTTCCATGGTTTTTGTCAATTGACGGCAGATCAAAAAAAGCAGGCCCCAAGCGGCCTGCTCAACATTTTCGGTCAACAAATAAGAGAAAATCCCCAGTCATACCATTTTTTAGGGATCCATTTGTTACGATCGTCTGAAATAGAACGGATCCAAACAAAACACATTTGTATGTTTTGCGGCTGCCTATTATAATAAAGGCATCCAAACCATAGAAACTATGGAAAACAACGAAAGGAGCCGCGGACCATGAAACGCTTTTTCATCCTTCTGCTTTTCCTTCTCCTCCTTCTTCCCTCCTGCGCACAAAACAATGAGGGAGCGAATCAAAACGATCGTCCCCGGAGCGTGTCGCTCTACTTTTTCCACGACACCGCCTGCGGCGCCTGTGACGGCACAAAGGATTTTCTTTCCATCTTTCAGGAGCAGGTCGGAGATGTGCGGGAGCTTTATCCCTATACCTTAGAAATGCAGAACGTCTTTCAGACCGAGGGAAGCAAAAGCTTTGACCGCGTGATGGAACAGTACGGGCTCGATCCCGAATCGGCCAGCTTCCCCATGCTGGTCATCAACGGCAAGGAGCTGTTCGGCCTGGAAGCGATCGAAAAGTCCCTGCGCGAAAGCTTCCTCTCCGCGGGCGAGGCGGCGGTCACGCCGGACGAGCTCGCCTTCACTGTGGAAACAGCGCCCAAGGACGATCTGTTCCGTGATTTCCCGAGCATGGAGCCGGGGGAATCCGCCGTGCTGTATTTTTACCGCTCCACCTGCCCGGAGTGCGTCACCACCAAGCCGGTGATTGAAGATCTGCCGGAGAGCCTGGAGATCAACGGCGAGGAGAGCGCCGTCACCGTCTATTCGCTCAACAGCCGCACCGGCAGCAACCCGGAGCGCATCCGGTATCTGTTTGAAAAATATGAGGTGCCCGAGGAAAAACAGATGGTCCCCATTGTCTTTCTCCGCAACTCCTATCTGGCCGGATACGATGAAATTTCCGCCGGGCTGGAACAGGGCCTTCTGGACGGCGGCGGGCTGGATTTTGATTTTTCAGCCTTGCAGCCCTGAGCAAACAGGAGCACGCACCAACCAACGAAAAAAGGCGTTTCCCAGAGGATCTTCCCTGGGAAACGCCTTTCTGTTTTGCAATTTTTTCACTCACCGGTACAAAAAAGACGGCATGATCCGGTAGCACTGGCGGATCTCCGCGCTGCACCGCTCGCTGTAAAAAGCGAGGTATTTCTTTTTCTTTTCCCGTTCAATCCCGTTTCGCCGGACGAACGTTTTCCATTGCGAGCAGGTTTTGTGACAGCCCTCCCGGTAGCGGGGGCAAGAGCTCTGACATGGCAGCATGGCGGCACACTCCATTCTGAACAAATCCTTTCAGCCCAGGGAAACCGCTTTTTTGTCCTGCATCCCTTTACCGGGCTGAAGCACTTTTCTCTGTCCTTATCATACTACGCGCCGTGCCGCTTCTCCATCACAGCTTTGTAAAATATTCATAAAGAAATACGCAGAACGCCGCGCCCTGTCCAAAGTGTTTATTCCTGCTCCTGCGGCTGTGACGGCTGCTGCTGCGGGGCCGCGCTTTCCGGGCGGATCGGGATGATGCTCTTTTTCACCATCAGCCCCTCATATTTCAGCTTGAACTGCACGCGGCCGTAAAAGCTGCTGTGGCACGAGCGGCAGGTAAAGATCGCGCGGTAGCTCTTGTTTTTGAGCTGCCAGTCCCCGACGCGCTGAGCGGGACGGCCGCAGTCCGCGCAGTGGAACACCATGTCGCCGGGACGGATCAGCGGGCTGTTCAGATCGCACAGGATCATTGTCTTGAACGTCATGCGGCGGTAAAATTCGTCGTCCGCCGTCTGCTCCATCGCGGAAAGGCGAAGCGGATCGTACACCCGCTGGAGACAGCGCAGGGAAAGCAGGCTGTCCCCGAGAGCGCGGTGGTGATCGAAATCATCCCCGCTGATGCCGAGCAGCTCCGCCGCCGTCGTCAGGCCAAGCTGACGGCCTGGCTCAGCGTTCAGCATCTGCTGGCAGTAGGCCTGCAAATCAATATATTTATCCAAAAACGGGATCCGCTGGTTTCCACAGAAATAGCGGCAGTTTTCGATCAGCGTCAGAATGTCCGAGGTGCCCCACGTCAGGAGCACGGCTCCGCCCATCCATTTGCGGAAGCGGCTCGTCACCTGCATGAATTGCAGGCCGCCCTCCAGCTCCTCATTTGTGATGCTCGTGAGCGTGCAGATCTTCCCGCTGATTTTCTTGCCCACCTGCGGGCGCACCAGCGCTTCATAGGTGTCGAGAATGTTGAGCGATTCGTCGACCTTGACCGCTCCGAACTCGATGATCTCATTGATAAAGCCCTTGATCCGGCGGCTGTAGGTGCCGTTCCATTCCAGATCCAGGATGACATACGTTTTTTCCGGCATCTTCGTTCCCTCCGTTCCGGGCTGCCCGTGTATTTGCAGCAGAGCGGCCGCACCGGGAACTCCGGTACAGCCGCCCGATTGTGGTTATTTTTTCTTGCTGGCCAGCTTCATGCGCTGCTCCTTGCTCAGAATAGTCTTGCGCATACGCACGCTCTTCGGCGTGACCTCCACCAGCTCATCGTTCTTGATGAATTCCAGGCACTGCTCCAGACTCAGCACCGTGGGGGGCGTCAGCTTCAGCGCTTCATCCGAGCCGGAGGCGCGGGTGTTCGTGACGTGCTTCTTCTTGCAGACGTTCACGGTGATGTCCTCCGCCTTCGGGCTCACGCCGACGATCATGCCCTCGTAGACCTCCACGCCGGGCCCGATGAACAGGCGGCCGCGATCCTGCGCGTACCAGAGGCCGTAGCCGGTGGACTCGCCCGTCTCATGCGCGATCAGCGAACCCTGCGGACGCTCCGGGATATCTCCCTTGTACGGCTCATAGCTGTCAAACACGTTGTTCATGATGCCGTTGCCGTTGGTGTCCGTGAGGAATTCCTGGCGGTAGCCCATCAGGCCGCGCGCCGGGATCTTGAACTCGAGATGCGTCACGCCCGTGTCGCGCGTGCCCATGTTGATCATCTCAGCCTTTCTGCCGCCGAGCTTTTCCATCACCGCGCCCACATAGGAATCCGGCACCTCGATCATCAGAAGCTCGATCGGCTCATACAGCTTGCCGTCGATCTCCTTGTAGATCACATGCGGGCTGGATACCTGGAACTCGTAATTCTGGCGGCGCATCTGCTCGATGAGGATCGACAGGTGCAGCTCGCCGCGTCCGGAGACTTTAAAGGTATCGGCGGAATCCGTCTCTTCCACGCGCATGGCGACGTTCGTCTCAACCTCCTTGAACAGGCGGTCGCGGAGGTTGCGGCTCGTCACATACTTGCCCTCACGGCCCGCAAAGGGGCTGTTGTTGACCATGAACAGCATGGAAACGGTCGGCTCGTCGATCTTGACGAAGGGCAGCGGCTCCACGCAGTCCGGGGCGCAGGCCGTCTCACCGATGTTCAGATCCGTAAAGCCGGACACCGCCACCAGATCGCCCAGAGCGGCGGATTCCACCTCCACGCGGCGCAGTCCCTCAAACTGGTACAGCTTGCCGATCTTCACGTTGCGGGTGGAGCCGTCGCGGCAGCAGAGCACCATGGCTTGTCCATCACGCACCTCGCCGCGCTCCACGCGGCCGATGCCGATGCGGCCCACATAATCGTCGTGGTCGATGTTGGAGAACAGGATCTGCGCCGGGCCGTTCCGGTCGCCCTGCGGGGCGGGCACCTCGCGCAGAATCATTTCAAACAGCGGCTTCATATCCGTGCCGGGGACGTTCGGATCCGTGCTGGCGTAGCCGTCGCGGCCGGACGCATACACCACGGGGAATTCCAGCTGATCGTCATTCGCGCCGAGCTCGATGAACAGATCGAGCACCTCGTCGACCACCTCAAGCGGACGCGCGCCGGGGCGATCCACCTTATTGACCACAACGACAGGCTTCTTGCCCAGGCCGAGCGCCTTTTTCAGCACAAAGCGCGTCTGGGGCATGCAGCCCTCGAACGCGTCCACCAGCAGCAGCACGCCGTCCACCATCATCAGGATGCGCTCCACCTCGCCGCCGAAATCGGCGTGGCCGGGAGTGTCCACGATGTTGATCTTCACGCCGTCGTAGCTGACGGCGGTATTTTTGGAAAGGATGGTAATGCCGCGCTCACGCTCCAGATCGTTGGAGTCCATGACGCGCTCAGCCACCGCCTCGTTGCTGCGGAAAATGCCGCTCTGGCGCAGAAGCTGGTCAACCAGCGTGGTTTTGCCGTGGTCGACGTGCGCGATGATGGCAATATTTCTGATATCCGATCTCACATCCATACTTGTGTAACCTCTTCTCTTCGACAATTCCGCGGCCCGGCTGTCGCGGCGCCGGCGCCTTTCCGTTCTCTTTTCCGCCCGCAGAAGGGCGATTGCACAATATAATAGTATAGCATACCGGGACAAAAATGAAAATCTTTTTTGTGACAGACTTTTTCCCGCCCTGCCCGATCATTCCTGTGCCGTATGCCCAAACCGTTCTCAGTCCTTCTTCTTCCGGCGGCGGGCGGCAGCTTCCCGCAGACGGGTGATCGCTTCGCGGCCGCTGCGCACGCGCATCGTCGGGAAGGCGGCCAAAAGCCGTCTGTGCGCAAAGCGCAGGCTCTGCTCCAAACGCGCCTGACGCTCCCGCAGACGGTCCACGGCTTCCTCCCGTCCGGCCTGCGCCCGCTGGCCCAGCGTATCCACAGCGGCAATCACCGCGCTGCGCTGCTCCGAGACAGCCGATTCCGTGCGCTCGCGCAGCTCGTCGAGAATCTGCTGCAAATCGTCCAGCTTCCCGCGCAGCTGCAAAGCGCCCAGCACGGAGGCCACAGCGTCCGCCGCAAAGACCGCCAGCAAAATCACGCTCAAAAGCGAGAGAAGGAACGGCGAAAGCTTTTCCATCCATCCCAGCAGAACGGGATGAATGACGCGCATGAGCACCACGCACATCACGCCGAACAGCAAAGTGTTTTTCAGGCATACCCTGCCGTGCAGATTCCATTTTTTATTGGAATAATCCCACCATTTCGCGTGGAAAATCGTTTCCAGCAGCCAACCCGTCACATACTCCAGCACGCTGGTGACGAGCGCTCCTCCCAGATAAAGCAGCGGCAGCGACCAGGCGATCGGCGTGAGCAGAAAGACGGCCAGCAGCGCGCCCACCCCGTAGACAGGGCAGACCGGGCCGCTGAGAAAGCCCCGGTTGATAAACCGGTGCGCCGGAATGGAGCAATAGATACTTTCACACAGCCAGCCAATGGCGCTGTAGCTTAGAAACAGGAGAAACAGAATTCTGGGATCGGACACAAAGCGTCCCCCTTTCGGCAGGTTCTTCCGCTTATTGTAGCATAAGGCGGCCCCTCCCTGCAACCGCTCAAAGCACAGCCATCAACAGGGAGAGCAGATAATACAGCAGCGCGGCCCCCGCCGCCGGAAGCACCACCCAGGTAACGGGGTCGGCGTCCAGCTCCGTGACGCGGAGCAGCCGGTAAATGGAAAGGGAGGCGTTGAAAATCTCGCTGAAAAAGAGGATCGCCGCGTAACCCGCCATCCCCCAGAGGGGCAGCAGCAGCGCCACCGCCGCGACGCGCAGCAGCGAGTCCGCGAGATTGCACCGAAAGGAGAACATCTGCTGATCCAGCCCTTTGAGCATTCCATCCACCACGTTGTCCACATACATCAGCGGCACAATGGGGGCCATGATCCGCAGGAGATTCCCAGCCTCGGCGCTCTGAAAAAAGAAGCGGCAGAGAGGATCGGCAAAGACAATGAGCAGAGCCGTGACAAAAAAGGAGAAGGTAAGCGTGAAACGGATCGCCTTCCCCGCCGTACGCCGGATCGCCGCCTTATCTCCGCGCGCCGCCGCCCCGGCCAGCTCCGGCACCAGAAGCTGACACACGGAGGTCACGATCGCCGCCGGGAACCAGATCACCGGTATAGCTACGGCCTGCATGCGCCCATACTGGGAGAGCGAGCTTTCCAGATCCGCCCCGTGCAGCCGGAAGCCGCGCGGCACCAGCAGATTTTCCAAACTGCTCAGGCCGCTGCGGACAAACGAGCTGCTGACCACCGGCACGGCGATCCGCAGAATCCCCCGCACCGGCGCGGGCGCGCCGCGCTTTTTCCCACGGGCACAGCGGAGAAAGCAAAGCCCCGCCAGGGAGAAGGACGAAACCTCCCCGAGCGTGGATCCGAGCATGAGAGCTTCCAGCGGCGGCAGGACGTTCAGCAGCCCCACGCCGGTACCGATCGACACGGCCTGTTCGAGAATATCGGCGGCAGCGGGAACGCCCGCGCGCCCCTCCGCGAGAAACCAGCCTTTGAGACAGGCGCAGCACGCCATGAACGGCAGACCGCACGCGAGAATTCGCAAAGGCCGCACGGCCAGAGGGCTGGAAAGCACCTGCAAAGCCAGCGGCGAAGCCCCCGCCCAAAGCGCCGCGCCCGCTGCCAGGCTGGCGGAGAAGGCCAGCAGCACACAGCGCCGCAGCGTACCGAGCGCGCCCCCTCCCTCCGCGGCCAGCCGCGTCACCGCCAGCCCCAGACCGGAGGTGCAGGCCGTCACCGCCAAAGCAAACAGGGAGAAAATCAGCTGGTACAGTCCCATGCCCGCGTCCCCGATGCGCACGCACAGATAGGATCGGAACAAAATCCCGCTCAGGCGCAGCAGCAGCGTTCCTCCCGTGAGCACCGCCGCCCCTCGCACAAAAGCCCGTCTCCCCGCCATTGCCTCACCCCCTTCTCCCTATTCCTATTCGCCACAAGGGAAAATAAGTCTATCCACCCCCGCAAAATTATGCTATAATACAGGCTGAGCCTGTACGCAATGGCCCACGCGGCAGCACAGCGTGAAAACGAAAGCCCGGCGGCGTGGGACGGTCTGGACCTGCTCCCGCAATGACTCTCAGGCAGCAGCGCGGGCTGAGCCTGCACGCAGCGGCCCACGCGGCAGCACAGTGTGAAAACGAAAGCCTGGCGGCGTGGGACGGTCTGGACCTGCTCCCGCAATGACTCTCAGGCAGCAGCGCGGGACACCAAATGCAGAAAACGCACCAAGCCGGGACGGCGGAGCCGTCTTGCGCGAATTGCTCACCGCAGGTGCGCAGGTGCACAGGTGCAGTTTTAGGATGGAAAGAAAGGACAAAGTGAGATAGATGGATTGGACGGAAATTTGCATCACCGTGGACGCGCGGGACGTGGACCGCGCGGGGGATATCGCACAGATGGTGGTCCCCTACGGAATTTATATGGAAGATTACTCCCATCTGGAGGAGGAGGCGATGGAGATCGCCCACATTGACCTCATTGATGAGGAGCTTCTGAAAAAGGATCGGACGAAGGGCGTGGTGCACGTCTACATCAGCCCGGAGGAAAACCCCGCCGAAGCGGTGTCGTTCCTGCGGGAGCGGTATCAGGCGGAGGGAATCGCGCATGAGATCACCACGGCTTCCTGCGCCGAGGAGGACTGGATCAACAACTGGAAGAAATATTTCAAGCCGATCCCCGTGGGAGAGCGGCTGCTGATCCGCCCCACCTGGGAGGAATACGACGGCTTCGCCGGAGACGATCGCGTGGTGCTCAGCCTGGATCCCGGCCTTGCCTTCGGCACCGGCACGCATGAGACGACGCGCCTGTGCATGCAGCTTCTGGAAGAATATGTGCAGCCCGGCCAGTCGATGCTCGATGTCGGCTGCGGCAGCGGTATCCTGTCCGTGGCCGCTCTGCTGCTCGGGGCAGGCTCCGCCGTGGGCGTGGACATCGACGAGCTGGCGGTGAAAACCGCACGGGAAAATGCCGCGCTCAACCATGTGGAGGACCGCTTCACCGCCGTGTGCGGCGATCTCACCGACAAGGTAACGGGACAATACGATATTGTGGCGGCGAACATTGTCGCGGACGTGATCATCCGGCTGACCAAGGACATCGAGCGTTTTCTCAAGCCGGGCGCGCTCTATCTGATGAGCGGGATCATTGATACGCGGGAGGACGAGGTTCTCGCGGCAATCGCGCCGCGCTTTGAACTGATAGCGCGCAGAGAGGAGAAGGGCTGGATCGCGCTGGCAGCCCGCCTGAAATGAAAAACCGATGGAAGCTTACGGCCCTGCTGATGGCCGCTCTTGTGTGCATTGCCGCCGTATGCCCCGCCGCTCTGGCCGCCGGAAAGGAATATTCCTTCGCGGAACAGGGGATCCGTTTCACGCTTCCCGAGGATCTGCGCGTGCTGGAATACCCCGTGGAGGACGGCGATCCGCTCATTCCGCTGACGGGCTACTTCACCGCCGACGATCTGAATCAATACTATGAGCAGACGGGAACGCTGCTGGAAGCGTATTTCCCGGATTCGGGCGCGTTCCTCTCCGTGGAAGCGTGGCAGGACGAGGAGAGCCAGGCCATCGGCTCCTATGCCGCGGAAAGCGAGAACGAATTGCAGGAGCGGATCGCGGACTACCCCTACGACTGGGAAAGCGACCCGCCCGGGCGCTCCACCGCGACGGTGGAAACGCTGGCCGGACAGCCGTTCCTCCTTTTTTCCGACGAGATGGGCGAAAACACCATTTCGCGCTACTATGAAACCATATACGGCGGCAGCTGGATTTATCTCTCCCTTTATCCGGCGCAGACCGGAGATTCTTTGCGGGAGGAGGAGCTGAGCGCGCTCGGCTCCCTGGCGGAATCCGTCTCGTTTTCCACCGATCCCGCCGCTGCTGTGGAAAACTCTGCCTCCTCCGACTGGATGGAGACGGTTTCCCTGATGCTCTTCTCGCTGGGTCTGCTGCTCTTTGTCCTGCTGGTGATTTTCCTCGCCCGGTCAATCCGCCGCAGCCAGCCGCTGCCGACGGTTCTCCCCGGCTTTGCCTGCCGCGTCTCCACGCCGGTCGGCCCCGCGGACTTCTACCCGCAGTATTTCGTGGTATTCCCCACGGGCGGACAGCCGCTCTCGTTCCGCTATGAGCAAACAAGAGGGATTGTCGAAACGGAGGACTGCTTCTGGATCTACCCGCCGAACCTGCCCCCGCTTCCGCTGGCAAAGAACGCGTTCCTCGCAGGAAGCCCGAAGCGTTTCAGCCTGCTGCTTTCCCAGTGGATCCAGCCCGCCCCGCAGGCGCAGGCGGACGCGGCCCAATCACAGACGGACGCAGCTGCACCCGAAGCGGCACACAATCAGGACACGAACACACCTCAGATATGAAAACACAAACCGGCCCCCTCTCCCGCATTATTGGGGAGAGAGGGCCGGTTTCCGTTAAAATCGCTTTGGTGCACGACATCCGGAAAAAATCGCTCCGCTCTTTTTCCTGGCTTTTCTTTGGCTTCGCGGGATTTGATGGGGCTCCGCCCCAGACCCCGCAGCCTTTTGAAAAAGGCTGGCGAAAACTTCATGTTTGCACTTTGGAAGCTTTCAGAGTCCTTCTTCACGAAGGCGGCTCACCAGCGAGACATAGAACTCGCGCACGTCAAAGCCGGGGATGTTCTGGCGGTTGAGGTCAATCAGGTCGCCGTGAGACAAACCGCGCCGCCCCGGCGGCTCCAGCATCTCAAACGACTCGCCCCAGCGCATGGATTCCACGCCTACCAAACCGTCGTTCGCACCGTCAAAATGATGGACAAAGCGCCATGTCAGAAAGAGCGGCATCGGCGCGGAGAAAGAGGAACGCATCCGGGATCCGACGCTGCGGTACCGCACGCCCGGCATATCCGGCATCTCCTCGTTCAGCTCCTTGCAGCGGGAGGAGGTCAGATCCTGCACAGCGTCCATAAAATTGGGATTTGGATCCCCAAAACGATGCAGCGCGGCATTGTAGCTTTTGGCAATAAACGCGCAGATCGAAGGCGGACACTTGCCGAGCAGCCAGTCAACAAAGGCGCAGCCGCGGTGCGGCGTGTTGATCGTTGTGAGGGAAGCCACAAGCGGAGCCAGCCCCAGCCGGGAAATCGCCCAGCGGCTGTCCAGCCCGCCCTTGGAGTGAGCGATCAGGTTTACCTTTTCACAGCCCGTCTCGCGCACAATCTCCTCCACGCGCGCTTTCAGCTCCTGCGCGCAGGAGGCCACCGAAGCCGCCGACTGCTGATTCCCGTACCAGACGCGCGCGCCGTTGCGGATCAGCTCCGCCGGGACACGTCCCCAATAATTAAAAAAGCGTTGGTCCCGGAAAAACACGCCGTGCACCAGCACCAGCGGATAGCGCGTCGCGCACAGGGTATTCTCACGGCGCACCGTGTCGAGCTCCTTTTTCTCCGTTTCAAAGAGATATTCCTGCCGCACCGCATGACACGTCCGCCAGAGCAGGAACAGGTTGAGCAGGGGGATCCACCAGCACAAAAGCAGCAGCACACGCCCCCGGATTCCGAGCTGCACGGAGGTGACGAGCATCCGGGTCACCCCGTTCACGCAGAGGATCAGGCCGATCAAAACGGCATACACGATACCGATCAAAAGCTGCGGCAGCGAGATCCCCAGACGGCCCATGTTCAGCACCCAGTACAGATACAGGCAGAAATTCACCGTGCAGGCCACAGTGTTGATCTCTGTGAGGATTTCGCCCCCCAGCATCATGCCAAGCCGCGTGAAGCAATCTTTTTGCCACAGCGGCAGGACGTTGATCGCTATGAAGCACAGCCACAGGGCAAACGCCAGCCCCGCCCCCATGAGCGGGCCGAACCCCAAAAGCGCGCCGCACACCGGCAGGTTCGCGAGAAGCACCGCCACAATCGTTCCGGTTATCTTTTCCGCCCGGTTCATCCCATTCCCTCCTTTTTCACGGTCAGGCCGTCTTTTTCCCCCGCAGAGGAAGTCCGCTTTCCAGACGGCGCAGCCGGACATAGAACATCACAATCAGCAGGACCGCCGCACCGGCCCAGGCGATCACCTCCGCGAAAAACACGCCGTCCTGCCCGACAAAGGCGGGAAGAAACAGTACGCTTCCCACCCGCATGAACATTTCGATAAAGCCGGACGCCATCGGTACAATCGTATCGCCCATGCCCTGAAGCGACGAGCGGTACACATGCAGCAGATACAGCACAAACAGCATAACGCTCATGATGAACAGATAGCGGTACGCCACCGCCATCACCTGCTCCTGCTGCTGCGGATCGCCGGAGATGAACAGCATGAGGATGTACCGCCCCAGCAGGATCATCAAAGCGGAAATCACAAGCGCGGTGAGGACAGCCATCCGGCGGCCCGCGCGGATTCCGGAGCGGATCCGATCATACCGCTTCGCGCCGAGGTTCTGGCCTGTGTACGTCGCCATGGAAAAGCCGAACGAGGTGGCGGCGATCTCCAAAAGGCCATACAGCTTGTTGGTAGCCGTGTACCCTGCCACAAAGAGAACGCCGAAGCCGTTCACCACGGACTGCACCGCCATGCCGCCCACGGCGATAATGGTATTTTGCAGGGCAAGCGGCGCGCCGAGACTGAACAGGCGGCGCATGAGCGGTGCGCTCAACCGCCACTGGGATTTCTCGATGCGCGGAATCGGCAGACCGCGCATGGCCCACAAACAGATCAAACACGAGACGACCTGCGCAAGCACCGTCGCGCCCGCCGCCCCGGCGATCCCCCAGTGAAACACCAGCACAAACAGCAGATCCAGCCCCACGTTCAGCACCGAGGCGATCACCATCGCGATCAGCGGGGTGCGGCTGTTGCCCATCGCCCGCAGGATAGAGGCAAACGCGTTGTAACCCATGAGCGCCAGTGTGCCGGAAAACATGACGTGCAGATAATCAAGCGAGCCCGGCAAAATATCGGCGGGCGTGCGGAGCAGCAGCAGCACCGGCTCCGCCAGCAGAAGCGCCGCCGCCGTCAGCACGGCCCCCACCGCACCGGAGAGCAGAATCGTGCCGGTGATCGCGCGATTCAGGCCGTCCCAATCCTCCGCGCCGAAGCGCTGGGAGATCTGGATGGAAAATCCCTGCGTCAAACCCTGCACCAGACCGATCACCAGCCAGTTGAGCCAGTCCGCCGCCCCAAGCGACGCGAGCGCGTCCACCCCGACAAACTTGCCGACCACCATGGTATCCACCATTACATACATCTGCTGGAACATGTTGCCCAGCATGAGCGGCAGGGCGAAGGACAGGATCAGCCTGGCCGGACGCCCCTGCGTCATATCGCGTACTTTTGCCATGAAATTGTGTTCCTCCCCCGCACCGGACGGGCTGGCGCGCATTCCGTCCGCACTCCGGCGCATGATTGCAGTTGTATTCAGTGTAGCATATCTCCCTGTCTCCCGCAAGCGGGGGACAGAAAAACGCCCCGCCGCAAAGACTGCGGCAGGGCGTTGTCATTTCATTTATTTGAGGGCCGGGGCAAGCTTGGCGGGGCGTGCGGCGGATTTGGCCTCCTCCGGCCAGATGTTGTAAATCACTCCGCTTTTGGCCACCATCGAGATCGGCGTTTTCGGCAGCAGCTTGTGAAGGATCTCCACAAAGCCGTTGACCGGAGCCTCGGCCATTCCTGTAAAGATATGTTTGGCCCCAATCCGGCGGGCAAAGCTGGCCGCAATCACGGGGGCGTTGTCCTGAAAATACACGGTCATCTCCGCGCCGGCGTCTCTTGCCGTCTGGCGCAGATACTCCAATTCTTCGCCGCATGACTTTCCGCACGGTTCAACGGGCTGCACACAGAGCACATGCAAATCACATGCCTCCTGATCCGCCATCCTGCGCCCGGCCCGGATGAGCCTGTCGCAATCGCGCTGTCCCGTGACGCAGACCATCACGGCTGATTTCGCTTTCAAAGCGGGAACCTCCTTTCTGAGCCGGACTTTCCGGCTTTCTCCATCCTCAGTATAGGAGATTTTTTCCGCTGATTGAAGAACGGCGCATGTATAGTAAATGAACAAATTATGAATTTTTTATTTCGACATTTTTCCACAACTTACCGAAGATTTTCCACCGTTTTGGACAGCCCTTTGTCCATCTTTCGACCCGGTTTTCAGTGGGTTTCCCCCACCTCCGGCAGAAGGCGGAACAGCGCATGGCAGCGGGCTTCGTCCATCTCCGGGGTGTCCTCCAGCGGAAACGGAATCCCCATCGTGTGGTATTTTTCGAGACACAGCTTGCGGAAGGGAAGCAGCTCGATTTTCCGCAGATTGGAATAGGAAGATGCCTCGCGCCCGAGCGCGCGGATATGCTCCTCCCCGTCCGTCAGTCCGGGCACCACGACATGCCGGATCCACAGCGGCACGCCCATGCGCTCGGTCAGCCGCAGAAACTCCCGCACGCGGGCGAGGCTCCCCCGGCAGTATGCCGCGTAGTCCTCCTCGGTGAGGAATTTGAGGTCCGCCAGCACAAGATCGGTATGACGCAGGACACGCTCAGCAGCGGCGAGGTCTCCCGTGCAGGAGGTATCCAGCGCGGTGTGCACACCCTCGTTTTGCAGGATCGTGAACAGCTCTTCGACAAACGCGGCCTGCCGGAGCGGTTCGCCGCCCGTGACGGTCACGCCGCCCTCTTTCCCCCAGTAGGAACGGTAGCGAAGCAGCTTTTTCGCCAGCTCCCCGGCCTCGATCGGCTCACCCCCCTCGGGATTCCAGGTGTCGGGATTGTGGCAGTACGCGCAGCGCAGCGGACAGCCCTGCAAAAAGGCAACGGCCCGGATGCCAGGCCCGTCCACCGCGCCAAGCGACTGGATCGAATGCAGCCGCCCCGTCATACGCTCACATGGAACGTGCGGGCGATGACCTCGCGCTGCTGCTCACGGGAAAGCTTGTAGAAGTTGACCGCGTAGCCGGAAACGCGGATCGTCAGGTTCGGGTAATCCTCCGGATGCTCGTAAGCGGCCATGAGCGTTTCGCGGTTGAGGACGTTCACATTCAGATGGTGCGCCTTCTGGCCGAAATAGCCGCCGAGGATGCACACCAGATTCGTCACGCGCTCATCGTCCGTCTTGCCGAGCGCCTGCGGCACGATGGAGAAGGTGTTGGAGATACCGTCGCGGCAGACGTCATAGCTGAGCTTCGCGACGGAGTTGAGCGAAGCCAGCGCGCCGGAACGGTCGCGGCCCGCCATCGGGTTCGCGCCCGGGGCCAGCGGTTCGCCCGCCTTGCGGCCGTCCGGGGTGGAGCCGGTCTTTTTGCCGTACATCACGTTCGAGGTGATGGTGAGGATGGACAGCGTATGCTCCGCGCCGCGGTACAGCGGGTTCTTTTTGAGCTCCTTGCAGAACAGCTCCACCTGCTCCGTGGCAATGGAGTCGACGCGGTCGTCGTCGTTGCCGAAGGCCGGATACTCGCCCTCGATCTCGTAGTCGGTGATCAGGCCCGTCTCCGGGTCGCGCACGCAGCGCACCTTCGCGTATTTGATGGCGGAGAGGGAGTCGGCCATGCAGCTCATGCCCGCGATACCGAAAGCCATGAAGCGGTGCACATGGGAATCGTGCAGCGCCATCTGTGTCTTTTCATAGCAGTATTTGTCGTGCATGTAGTGGATGATGTTCATCGCGCTCACATACGTTTTCGCCAACCACGGACGATAGAAGTCGAGCAGCTCCACCACCTTGTCGTAGTCGAGGTACTCGCCCTGATACGGCTCATGCTCCGGGCCGACCTGCATGTTCTTCTTCTCGTCGCGGCCGCCGTTGAGGGCCAGCAGGAGAAGCTTCGCGAGGTTGGCGCGCGCGCCGAAGAACTGCATCTGCTTGCCGACCTTCATCGCGGAGACGCAGCAGGCGATCGCGTAGTCGTCGCCGTAGAGCGGGCGCATCACGTCGTCGTTCTCATATTGCAGCGCGTCGGTGTCGCAGGAAACTTTCGCGGTGAAGCGCTTCCAGTTCTCCGGCAGCGCTTCGGCCCAAAGAACCGTCAGGTTCGGCTCGGCGGAGGGGTTCAGATTATAAAGCGTGTTGAGCATGCGGTAACAGTTTTTCGTGACGAGGTGACGGCCATCCTCTCCCACGCCGCCGATCGACTCGGTGATCCACATCGGATCGCCGCCGAACAGCTCGTTATAATCGGGCGTGCGCAGGTGGCGCGCCATGCGGAGCTTCATCACGAAATCATCCATGATCTCCTGCGCACCGGACTCGTCGAGAATCCCCTCGCGCAGATCGCGCTCGAAATAGATATCGAGGAAGGTGGAGACACGGCCCAGGCTCATAGCCGCGCCGTTCTGCTCCTTGATGGACGCGAGATAGCCGAAGTACGTCCACTGCACAGCCTCGCGGGCGTTCTCCGCCGGACGGGAAATGTCGAAGCCGTAGGCGGCGGCCATCTTCTTCATGTCCTCCAGCGCTTCCAACTGCATGGAAAGCTCCTCCAGCGCGCGGATGGTGCGCTCCAGCATCGGCTCCTCGCCGCGCGCCAGCTTATCCTTCTTCTTCTCCTCGATCAGGCGATCCACGCCGTAGAGCGCCACACGGCGGTAGTCGCCGATGATGCGGCCGCGTCCGTAAGCGTCCGGCAGGCCGGTGATCAGTCCGCAGTGGCGCGCCGCGCGGATCTCGGGCGTGTAAGCGGAGAACACGCCGTCGTTGTGCGTGCGGTGCTGGCAAAATTGCTTCTCTACATTCTCGGAGACGGTATAGCCGTAAGCCTTGCACGCATCGTGCACCATGCGCATTCCGCCGAAGGGATTGCAGGCGCGTTTGAGCGGCTCGTCGGTCTGGAAACCGACGATGATCTCCTTCTCCTTGTCCAGATAACCGGGAGCGAAGGCGGTGGGGGTGATGACGGTGTCAACGTCAATCTTCAGCACGCCGTCCTTTTCATGCTCCTTGCGGAACAGCTCGTCCATTTCGCCGCGCAGCGCCAGCGTGCGCTCCGTCGGCCCGGCAAGGAACGACGCATCCCCATCATACGGCGTATAATTGCGCTGAATAAAATCCCGAACGTTAATTTCATCCTGCCAAATACCGGGAGTAAAGTCTTTCCAAGCTGTCATCGAACAACACACCTTTCCGTTTCGTTTCCTGACACCCCGCGCGCTGCCCTTTCTGCAAAACAAAAAGGGCAGCACCACAAAGGATGCTGCCCAGACGGTCGGCGTTTCACAGGCGACCCATTCCCCGGTGGTCCATCCACCATTCCGGCCTTGGCCGGGTTCCGTCAGTAATGGGGCCTTTTCTCTTTGAATTTATCATAACACGCGCGCCGGACGCCGTCAAGCGGGGATTCCATCCAAACCGGAAATTCGGAAAAAGGGTGAAGATTTCCCCCAAAACGGCGGGCGGATTTGTGCCTCTTATGTTTTGGAATCGGTTTTCTGCCATGCTTTGCCCCGGTGCAGCAGACACAGACCGAGCAGCAGAAGCACGGGAAATACGACGGCGGCCAGAATCCCGACGCGCAGATCATCGCCCGCGGAGGCGGACACCATGCCCGCGAGCGTCGGCCCGCCCGAGCAGCCGAGATCCCCCGCGAGGGCCAGCAAAGCAAACATTGCCGTACCGCCGCCGCGCAGCGTGGCCGCGGCCTTGCTCAGCGTGCCGGGCCACATGATGCCCACACTCAGCCCGCACAGCGAACAGCTCAGCAGGCTGAGCGCCGGGACGGGAACCAGTGAAAGCAACAGGTACGACAGCACGCACAACGCGGCGCTGCTGATCATGAAGCGGTCCAGATCGATCCGGGATCCGTATTTACCGTAAAACGAGCGGGCGATTCCCATGCAGACGGCAAAGGCCATCGGTCCGGCCAGGTCGCCCACGGTCTTGCTCACGCCGAGACTCTGTTCCGCAAAGGTGGAGGCCCACTGGCTCACCGCCTGCTCACTGGCTCCGGCGCACAGCATCATGAGGAAGAACAGCCAGAAAATCCGGCGCGAAAACAGCTCACGCAGACGCAGACCGCGCTCCCCCTCCTGAATCAGCGGAGCAATCGGCACGCGGAGAAAGACGAAAAAGTTAAACACAGGAATTGCCGCCCAGAGCACGGCGAGAATCTTCCAGTTTGCCGTGCCGAACAGGGAAAAATAGATGGTGGAGAGCAAAACAACGCCGACCTGCCCCCAGCTGTAAAACGAGTGCAGCAGGCTCATGGCCTTCTCCTTGTTATCCGTGGGACACGACTCCATCACGGGGCTGACCAGAACCTCCAGCAGCCCGCCGCCGATGGCATACACGATGACGGCGATCAGAAGGCCGAGGAAGGGATCGGACAAAGCGTCCGGCAGAAAGGCCAGCAAAAGCAGCCCGCCCGCGGAAGTGAGGTGGGCCAGCAGCATCGAAACCCGGTAGCCGATTTTGTCCACAAACCCGGCGGAGAGCAAATCAACCAGAAGCTGCACGCCGAAGTTGACCATCACCAGCATCGTGATTTGTGACAGGGGGATTCCGTAGCTGTTCTGGAAGGTCAGAAAGAGCAGGGGGGCAAAGTTGACAATAATGGCCTGCACCACATAGCCGATGAAGCAGGCGGAAATGGTGTGGTTGTAAGAATTGAGCTTTCCTTTCATTGGTCTCCTCCTCAGCAAAGCTTTGTCCAGCCGGAGGTTCCCAACCCCAAAGCGCAGGCAACGACAGTCAGGGAATTCTCCTGAGCGCGGCGTGTACCCGCCGCCCAGGCTTCGATCGTGGGGGCGGACAGACCATACTGGTTTGCAAACGCCTTGGGGCCTCCCGCCTGTTGGATCAAGGATTGGAAATAAGCATTGATGGCGTGATTCATAACAACTCTCTCCTTTTGATGGGGTTCGGGACAGCAAAAAAGCCAATAACACTCTTCGCCATCCTCACAGACAGCTGGAAAAATGTTATTGGCTTCTCTTTTTCAAGCTTTCTTTGCCGGGAAAGCCCCTGCTTTCGGGCAGGTCACCGATCCTATGCTGGTGCCTCCGGGCGGAATCGAACCACCGACACGGGGATTTTCAGTCCCCTGCTCTACCAACTGAGCTACAGAGGCGTGTTTTTGTCAGCTTTTGGATTATAGCACACCTCAGGGGAGAAAATCAAGAGGAAAATTGAGATTTTTTGAAGAACCCCGCCGGATCAGTCCTCGGTTATCAGCACCGCCCGCGTCAGCGCGGCTTCCAGCCCCCGGACAAAGAGCGGAAAGCGGTCGATCGTCTCTCCGCCGCCGACAAAATGCAGGGGCGCGTCGAGATGGGTCGCGCTGTGACTGCCCGAATAAAACGCCGTCAGATTGCAGCTGTCCCCCTGATCGATGCGGCGGATCTGCTCAAACGACGGCGCGGGATCGCCGGGATAGACGGGAGACGAAAACAACTCCCGGGAAATGTCGATGATAGCCAAAGCCGGATCCCCCTTCCCGCGTTACAGCCGGGGCAGAGCCTTCATGAGCAGAGCTGCGCTCTTCTCCGCCGCTTCGAGAACGAATTTCGGGAAATCGACCACGGCGTTGTCGTCGGCGTTGTCGGAAATCGCGCGCAGGACGGCAAACGGCACGCCCGCGAGCGCGCACGCCTGGCCGATGCTGCCGCCCTCCATCTCGCACGCCACCGCGCCGGTGCGTTCCGCAATCTCATGCAGATGGGCGTTCCCGCAGATGAACTGGTCGCCGGTGGCCACCACGCCGCGGTGCACGTTCCCCTCATAGATCTCCCGCGCGCAGTCCGCGAGCAGGCCGGAGACGCGCTCGTCCGTAGGCAGGAGCGATTCGTTCAGCAGGGAAAGGTTATGTCCGTTCTCCCCGTCGATCGCCGTGGTATCATAGTCGTGCTGAATGACGCCCGTGGCCACCACGAGATCCCCGATGTTGACGTCTCGGCTGCCGACGCCGCCCGCCGCGCCCGTGTTGATCACAATCTCCACGCCGTAGCGGAGGATCATCGTCTGCGCGCAGACGGCGGAGTTAACCTTTCCCGCGCCGCAGCGGGCCACGACGCACGCCACACCCGCCAGCGTGCCGCGCCAGAACGTCATGTGGCTCACCGTCTCCGGCGTTTTGTCCTCCATCACCTCAATCAGGCGGTTGACCTCAATATCCATCGCTCCTATGATCCCTATCATCGCTGTCCGTCTCCTTTCAAAGCGTTTTCTCATGATTATATGATGTTACTATACTGTGCGCCGGCGGGAATTGCAAGCGGTTTCCGTTTGACAAGCGCCGCCGCCCGGTTTTACAATGGGAACAGATTGCTTGCAAAGGAGGAACAGCCCATGAAAACAGGGCTTGTGCTTGAAGGAGGCGGCCTGCGCGGCGTGTTCACCGCGGGCGTGCTCGACGCGTTCCTGGAAGGAAATTTTCACGCGGATTATGTCATCGGCGTGTCGGCGGGAGCCGCAAACGGCGTTTCCTATGTGTCCGGCCAGAAGGAGCGCGGCCTGCGCACCAACACCGACTATTTACACGACCCGCGCTATATGGGGCTTCGCAGCCTGCTGCTGCACCGCTCGCTGTTTGGTATGGATTTCATCTTTCACGAGATCCCGCAGCATCTCGATCCGTTCGATTATCAGGCGTTTTACGAGAACCCCTGCGAATTTTGGACAGGCGCGATCGACATCCGCACGGGCGAGACGGTCTATTTCGGCAAGGAGGAGATCGGGGACGATCTCGAAGCGCTGCGCGCCACTACCTCCCTGCCCCTGCTCTCTCAGCCCGTCGCGTACCAGGGACGGCTCCTGCTCGACGGCGGCACCGCCGACCCGATTCCCGTGCGCCGGGCGCTCGCGGACGGCTGTGACCGCGTCGTGGTGGTGCTGACGCGGGAGCGCGGCTACCGCAAATCCCCGCAGTCCTTCCGCGCCGCTTACCGCAGCGCGTTCCGCCGGTACCCCGCCATGATTCACGCGCTTGACACGCGCCACCGCATTTATAATGATACGCTCGACTTCCTCGCCGGGCTGGAATGCGGCGGGACAGCCGCCGTGATCGCCCCCGTCTCCCCGCCGCAGGTACACCGCATTGAGCGCGACCGGGACAAGCTGCTCGCCCTGTATCAGGAGGGTCTGGAAGCGGGACGCGCGCTGCTTCGCAGCGAATTCTGCGCCGTTACTGATTCAGCAGCATCTCCATGACATCCTTGACGCCGCTGACCGTGGTGTCAATTTCCGAAACCATCTGCTGGATGGAGGACATCTTTTTATCCTGATTGGAGATCTCCTCATTCAGCATGCCGAACTGCTCGACCACATTTTCCACATATTCCTTCATCTGGCCAAGATCAGCGGAAATTTCCTTGGAAACCCCGTCGCTGTTCTGCGCGAGGCTGCGCACCTCCTCGGCTACCACAGCGAAGCCTTTTCCCGCGACGCCCGCCCGCGCCGCCTCCACCGAAGCGTTCAGCGACAGCAGGTTGGTCTGCCGGGAAATATTCTGAATGGCGCTGACCGCCTGGGAAGTCCGCTCCATCTGATTCTGAGAATCTTTGAGAATCTGGGCCAGCTCTGCCTGACGCTTCATGACAAGCTGCATGGCCTCTGTATTTTCCGCGATGGTCTGATTGATTTTCTCCAAATACTCCGTCAGGGAATGAACATGATCATTCATGTTCTGCTCCACCAGTTCACGGGTATGATACAGCTCGGTCACATCGTTGATCACTCCCACCATCACGGTCCTGCCTGTGTTCTCTTCCCTGCTCACGCCAATCACAGCATGCATCCACAGATAGTTTCCGTTGCGGTGCTGGATCCGATACTTGGTTTCCAGCATCCCGTTCTGCTGGGAAATGCCGTCGTTGATCACACTGAGAAAAGTGGGAAGATCCTCCGGATGAACACGGTTCAGCCAGGAATTGATCTGATTCGGGAACTCCGCTTCGCCCATATAGCCCAGCTGCTTGCGGAAGGGCTCCGAAAACCAGACGTCATTTTTGGAATCCTCCAGGCTCTGCCTTTGCAGCCGGATATAAAAAGAGCCCTGAATGGTGACATTATCAATGGCGGAATAGCGTTTGAGGACGCGATCGAGCGCTTCTTTTCCCTCATGCTCCTCGTTGACGTCCACGAAGATGCCGATGAACTGGATTGCCTGTCCCTGCTCGTTCCGCTTCACATTGCCCGCCGCGCGATACCACCGGTATCCCCGGTTTCTCGTTTTCAGGCGGTATTCGAGATCATATTTCGTTCTGCCGGAGCGGTCCTCCAGCGTCTTGACAAACAGATTCAGCGTGCGGTCCTTGTCCTCCGGATGGAGCAGATCCGACCAGGATTCCAGAGTATTCGGGAAATCCTCCACACTGTTGTAGCCGATCATATGGCGGAAATCATCCGACCAATACGCGGCCACCACCTGATTCCCCGGCCCGATGTCCATATTCCACAGGCCGGAGGAGATCGTCTCATTGACGAGGTGAACGTTATTGCTCTCCCACACGATGCGGTTATGATACAATTCCAGCACACGGTTGATCTGGCTCTGTATGGCATGGGACGCCGGCAGATCCAGACCGGAGGGAATTTGCTCCGGATCTGTAAAAACATCAAACGAAATTTCCCGCAGCGCATCGACAATTTGCTTATCTCCAAGCAACAACACAGGCATGCCTCCTAATTTGAAATAAATACGATGCAAATCCAGTTAGGGGTACATAACAAAAGGTACGCCTGTCTCATCCCCCCGGATATGCAAGCGCACCTTCACCACTTTCTTGTTTTTCTATATAATGCCAAAATTTTTTATTCTATCCTGAGTATATCTCCGGAAAATTCTTCTGTCAAGGAATTGATTGGTCTCAAAAAAAGGAATATCATATCATCTAAAAACATGTCTCGACGAGGCGAAACTCCCATGATATACTGACAATATGTTTTGTTTGAAATGGAGGATTTTCTATGGCGGAAAAAGAAGAACGGGAGCCGAAAAGAAAAATCTGTGTCGGCATCCTGGCCCACGTCGACGCGGGGAAAACAACGCTCTCCGAGCAGCTTCTCTACCTCGGCGGCGCTCTGCGGGAGCGCGGGCGCGTCGACCACGGGGACGCCTTCCTCGACACGGAGCCGATCGAGCGCGAGCGGGGGATCACCGTCTTTTCCGGACAGGCGGATTTTTGCTGGGGCAACTCCGTTTATTATCTTCTCGACACGCCCGGCCACACCGATTTTTCCGCCGAGATGGAGCGCGTGCTTCCGGCGCTCGATTACGCCATCCTCGTCGTGAGCTGTGCTGAGGGCGTGCAGGGCCACACAGAAACGCTCTGGCGGCTTCTCGCGCACTATAACGTGCCGGTACTGCTGTTTCTCAACAAGATCGACCGCCCCGGCGCGGACGCGGCCCGCACACTCACACAGCTGCGCCGCAAATGCAGCCCCGCCGCCGTCCTGCTCGACGGCTTTTCCGGAGAAATAAACGACGCGCTCGCGGAGGAGCTGGCCCCGCTCGACGACGATCTGCTCGCCCGCTACCTGGACGGCGCGATCGCGCCGGACGAATGGCTTCCGGAACTGCGGCGGCTGGTGCGGGAGCGCAGGCTGTTCCCATGCTTTTCCGGCTCCGCCCTGCGGGGCGAGGGAGTGCGGGAATTTCTGGACGGCATGGAGCTTCTGACGGAGACGGACTGGGAGGAAAAGGAGGACGCACCCTTTGGCGCGATGGCGTATCAGGTGCGGCGCGGGGCAAGCCGCCTGGTCTGGCTGAAAATCACCTCCGGGACGCTGCGCTGCCGCGACGAGGTGCTCTGCCGCGCGGCGGACGGGACGCAGACGCGCGAGAAGGTGACGGAACTTCTGCGCTGCCGGGGCGGCCGTTTCACGCCGATCGAGTCGGCCGGTGCCGGGGAGCTGTGCTGCGCCGCAGGCCTTTCCTCCGTGCGCGCCGGGGACGGCGTGGGGAATCAGCCGCCCGCCGGGCCGCGCGAGCTCACGCCTGTCCTGCTCTCCCGCGCCCAGTGGGACGAGTCGTATGACCTGCGCGCCGTGCTCGCCGCCTTCCGCACGCTGGAGGACGAGGAACCCGCGCTCTCCGTGGAGTGGAACGAACCGCTGCGGGAGCTGCGCGTGCATGTGATGGGCGAGGTGCAGCTGGAAATCCTGCGGGAGCTGATGGAAACGCGGTTCGGTTTCTCCGTCACGTTCGGGGACTGCGAGGTGCTCTACCGCGAGACGATCGAGGACACGGTGCACGCCTGCGGCCACTTTGAGCCGCTGCGCCACTACGCCGAGGTCCACTTCCTGCTCTCACCCGGGCCGCGCGGAAGCGGGATCACCTTTGAGAGCCGCTGCCCGCTGGACGTGCTCGAAAAGAGCTGGCAGAACCTGATCCGCACGCACGTCTTTGAGAAGGAGCACAAGGGCGTACTGCTCGGCGCGCCGCTCACGGACGTGAAGGTGACGCTTCTGACCGGCCGCGCCCATCTCAAACACACGGAGGGCGGCGATTTCCGCGAAGCCGTGTACCGTGCCATCCGCCAGGGGCTGATGCACGCGAAGAGCCGCGTGCTGGAGCCGTGGTGCGCCTTCTCCGCCGCCGTGCCGCAGGAGTACGCGGGCCGTGTGATGGCGGATGTACAGCGGCTGTACGGCACCTTCTCCCCGCCCGTGCAGGAGGGGGAAACGGCGGTCATCGAGGGCCGCGCACCTGTCTCCACCTTCCTCAACTATCAGCGGGAGCTGACCGCCTTCACGCGCGGACGCGGATCGGTGTCGATCCGCTTTGACGGGTGCGAGCCGTGCCACAACGAAGCAGAGGTCATCGCCGCGCGCAGCTACCAGCCGGAGGCCGACACGGAAAACCCCGCCGGATCGGTGTTCTGCTCCCACGGCGCGGGGTATTATGTGCCCTGGCAGGAGGCCGAATCGCACATGCACTGCGAGTGGAAATAAAAATCATGAAATGTTGTCTTTGCTGTATGCGACACCGCTGATGATTTCCCCCGTGGTTTCATTCCATTTGATCAATAAAAGCGTATGGCTGTCTTCCTCATAGGCACAGCCCAATAAAGCATTTCCATCATAAAAGGACGGGTATTTTTTCACGGAATTCAAATCGATTGCATCACGATTGATTTCATCTTTAGAAAGCAGCTTGTTAATAACGGATGTATTGTTCGATCATCTGGACAAGTTCTTGCTTGCTGGTAAAATGTTTGACAGTGTTTTATTTCACTGTCTCTCATAGAGGGAGCATATCACTTTAGGCTGTCGCTCCTTGATTACCCATCAGCAAAGGCAGACGGGGCTGTCAACGACGGCGCGGAGCGACGTTCATCTTGTCGTTGACTGGCTCGACTGGCTTTGCTATCTATTTATTTCATCAATCCCTTTTTCTTAGCATAGTCACAAATAAAAAAAATAAATGCTAATATCAACAAAATGAAGATAGACAA
>NBJMC04203__coassemble_439_pt1 | contig 24777 bp, 18 predicted proteins | sample NBJMC04203__metabat2_high_PE_051 | metagenome-assembled genome bin NBJMC04203 | reverse complement strand
CCACAGGATCGCATTCGAGAAATACTTGTCATGATCCCCGGTGCCCAGAGATTTGCTCAGCGAATACCGTGTGGCAGAGCCGATTCCGATCATGGAGCCGATCGCAAACATCAGTCCATAGACAGGCAGAACGAGATTCAACGCTGTGATTCCGTCGCTTCCCTGCGCGGCGGAGATGAAAAAGGTATCGGCGAGCACATAGCAGGAGGTTCCTGCCATTGCCAGAATATTGGGCAGGAGATACCTGCGCAGCTGCTTTTCGATCATCAAAGTCTTCCTTTCTCAAAAAATGCATCCTCATTTACGGCTGCTCAGACCTAACGCCGTAAACAAGGATGCAAAGCATCCGACTACCCGGTGGCAGTGATATTTCGATTTGTGTTGCAAACTGCTTTTTATTGTAGCATAGCAGCGACTTTGATGCAACCTGCGGCAGCATGGTTTTTCTTAGATCCGCCAATACCCTCTGGCGTCCCGCTCCATCAGATGTTCCCCGATCATGTCGCGGCGGATGGTGCAGAAATCCTCATGAAAATCCGCGATGATCAGATTTACCTCGCGTTCGGGATAGATTTTTCCACGCTCGAACTGTTCCGCGATGACCTCCAACACAATGCGCCGCTTTTTCTGCTGGGCGGGAATGGATTTCAGTTTCCCGTACTCAAAAAAGGCGTCGATCACCTTTTGCCGGTACTTTGCGTCGCGCTGCTGCTGGAGATCGGCTTCCTCGGATTTTTCCTGTAACACCGAGAGAAGCGTGATGTCAAACAGGGCGCGGTTCAACGAATACATGGTGTAATATTGGCTTTTATAGGAGCTGACCGCGCCCGCCTCGGTCAGCTTTTTTAAGTGAAAGGAGACGGTGGGGGCGGATACGTTCAGACGCTCCGCGAGCCGCTCCACATACATGTCCTCGATGGCGAGCGACTTGAGAATTTGCAGCCGCGATTTGTCGGACAGGCATTTGAATAAACGGATGGCTTCGCTCTCGTTCATGCGGTTTCCTCCCAGATCTCGGTGAATTTTGCTCGGATTTTCTGCGCGGTGTTCCGTTTCAGGCTCTCAATCCGCATTTTTTCCGCGTCTCCGTGCTGCTTGGCTTTCTCGTAGGACGCGGACCAGGCGGAGGGAATCTGCTCCATCCGCAGCAGGAAAAAGCGTTTGGCTGCGCCGTTGTCTCCCTTGCTTTCCTTTGCGGCAGTCTTTAGAACCATGCGAAAAATGTCGTAAATGTTTGCTTTGATTTTCTCAAAATCCGCCTCGTCCGCGCGATCGTCCGCCAGAAGGGTTTCGCGCTGTTTGGCACAGGCGGCGATCTGCGCGTCGAACCATGCGTTCATGCGCTCCAGCTTTTCTTCCATCTGATTCCTGCCTCCGTTTCTGTTGTGACAATTTCGCTGCCGGGATGCGCTTATTCGCGCCCCGGCTTTTTTCATAGGAGGGGAAGGCCTTTTCTCCCTTGATATGATTATATATATGTAATATTAAAAAGTCAATTCTAATTAGATAAATATTTAAATAAATTAGGAGGGGATGATGAACTTAAAAAGACGCATCCCGCAAAAGAAACGGGATGCGTCGGTTTAACAAAACGTTACTCAATTATGATGCTTGTTTGGGAAATTACTTGGAAAAAGACGTCCGGAAAAAATCGCTTCGCTCTTTTTCCTGGCTTTTTTGGCTTCGCGCACTTCTTGAAGGGGACGTTGTCCCCTTCACCCCTACAAGCCTTTTGAGAAAAAGGCTTGACCGAAAACTTCATGTTTGCACTTTTTTAGCTTTCCGATTTACCCCATAAAGCGCATCTGCTGCAAAACATCATAGACCTGCTGGAAAGCCTGCGCCTTGTGGTCGCGTACCCAGTTGCTCTGTTCTTCATCGTAATACAGCCAGCTCTTTTCCTCCTGTGCCCAATAAAGAACATTGACATAACGCGCGCCGTTCGTGAAGGTGGGGACGGATCCTCCCGGAGGGAGCTCCGCGCCGTTTGCTATCTTGGGGCGCAGCATCGCGGCTGTAATCTTGACCCATTTGGGCGCATATTCCGAGTGACCCAGATCCTCGAGATCGGAGGTGTGCAGCGCGCCCATCTCCACCAGATCTTCCAGGAAGCTGTCATACTCCTTCTGCGTCATGCAGCTGGGGTTGTATTTGTCAGCCAGTTCTTTCCATTCTTCACCGCTGAGAACATCCGACAGATTCGGCAAAGGCTCGTAATCCTCAGGGGAAGGACCGGGGTTCCGTTCCAGATAATCGGCGAACCAGGCGTTCATCAGTGCCCGATCTTCTTCGTCCTTGGGAACAATAATGTCGCCCGTTTTGCCCGCCATGGCTTCTGACCAACCGATGGAGGTCAGCTCACGATCCGCCGGCTGGGTTTCGGTTTGCGCCTGCGCTTCCTGCCCCTGCGATTCCCTCGCCATGAGATCCTGAAACGCGGTTCCCTGTGCGGCGCGAGACGATTGCAGCGCGGAGGATGCGATGTTTCCCGAAAAGCGCACTGCGTTCATGAGATCCATCATAAAATAATCCCTCTTTTTCCTGCTCCCTCATACAAATTTCTGAATCCCTTCTTTTGTTTTATCGGCCAATTTCTGAGAATGGTAAGCGAAGGAGAGAGGGGAAAGCGCAAAAAAGGGGCGTACCCCAGAGCCGAAGCTTCTGTGGTACGCCCCTTTCCGACGCCCGGGGAGAGGCTTTCCGGAAAACCTCTCCTTCGGGTGTGCGATGCGGGTTTTGCGATGACCGAATTACTCGGACATCTTGGCCAGGCGCTCGTAATTCTCCTTGGCAACCTTTTCGGCTTCCGCGAACAGCTTCTCAGCACGCTCGGGGAAGGCGCGGGTCAGGGAGTTGTAACGGACCTCACCCATGATGAAGTCACGGTAGCTGGCGGTCGGAGCCTTGCTGTCGAGGTGGAACGGATTCTTGCCTTCGTCAGCGAGTCTCGGGTCAAAGCGGAAGTTCTGCCAGTAGCCGGCCTCAACAGCCTTCTTCTCCTCCATCTGGGAGATACCCATGCCGCCCTTGATGCCGTGGTTGATGCACGGTGCGTAGGCGATGATGAGGGACGGGCCGTTGTAGCTTTCCGCCTCGGTGATAGCCTTGATCGTCTGGTTGTAGTCGGCGCCCATCGCGATGTGCGCAACATAGACATAACCATAGCTCATGGCAATCGCCGGCAGATCCTTCTTCTTGATGCCCTTGCCGGTGGCGGCAAACTGGGCAACGGAGCCGATCGGGGTGGACTTGGAAGCCTGTCCGCCGGTGTTGGAGTACACCTCGGTGTCGAACACCAGGACGTTGACATTCTCGCCGGAGGCCAGCACATGGTCGAGGCCGCCGAAGCCGATGTCATAGGCCCAGCCGTCGCCGCCGAAGATCCACATGGACTTCTTGGCGAGGTAGTCCTTATCCTTCAGAGTCTTCGCGGAGAGCTCGCAGCCCGCGGCGGCAGCCTTCTCCAGCTCGGGAATGAGGGCGTCGGTCGCTTCGCGGTTGGCCTTGCTGTCCGTGAAGGTGTCAATGTACTTCTGGCAGGCCGCCTTCATCTCAGCGGAGGCGTTGTCGGAAGCCATGATGTTCTCAATATACTCGCGCAGTCTGCCGCGGATGGCGTTCTGAGCGAGCGTCATGCCCAGGCCGAACTCGGCGTTGTCCTCGAACAGGGAGTTGTTCCAGGCCGGGCCATGGCCCTTCTCGTTCGTGGTGTACGGAGTGGCCGGAGCGGAACCGCCCCAGATGGAGGAGCAGCCGGTGGCGTTCGCAATGTACATACGATCGCCGAAGAGCTGGGTGACGAGCTTTGCATACGGAGTCTCGCCGCAGCCCGCGCACGCGCCGGAGAACTCAAGCAGCGGCTGCTTGAACTGGCTGCCCTTCACGCTCGTCTCCTTGAACTTCTCGAGGACCTCGGGCTTGACGGACAGGGTGCGGCCGTAATCGAACTTCTCCTGGCTCTCGAGCTGAGTCTCCATGGGCTTCATGGTCAGAGCCTTGTTGCCCTTCATGCCCGGGCAAACCTGCGAGCAGGATCCGCAGCCGGAGCAGTCATAGGCGGAGATGGTCATGGCGAACTTCATGCCGGGCATACCGGTCATGTCCTTCATCTTCATGCCGGCGGGAGCCTTGGCGGCTTCTTCCTCGGTCATGACAACCGGACGGATGACGGCGTGCGGGCAGACATAGGAGCAGAAGTTACACTGGATGCAGTTGTCGGGATTCCACTCCGGAATGTCGATGGCGATGCCGCGCTTCTCGTAAGCAGCGCTTCCCGGAGGCACAGCGCCGTTTGCCATGTCGACAAAGGTGGAAACCGGCAGCTCGTTGCCCTTGTACTTGTTGGCCGGGATCAGGACTTCCTTGACGTACTTGACGGTCGCGGGGTTGCCCTTAATCTCCTTCTCCTCGACATTCGCGTCGACGGCGTTCTTCCAGGACTCCGGCACGTTGACCTTGCGGTACTCCTTCGCGCCGCGGTCGATAGCCGCATGGTTCATGTCGACGATCTTCTGGCCCTTCTTGCTGTAGGACTTCGTGGCAGCGTCCTTCATGTACTGAATGGCCTGCTCCGCCGGAATGATGTTGGCAATGCTGAAGAACGCGGACTGGAGAATCGTGTTGATGCGGTTGCCCAGGCCGATCTCCTTGCCCAGCTTCACACCGTCGATGGTGTAGAAGTTGATGTTGTTCTCCGCGATATACTTCTTCATCTTGGCCGGCAGGTGCTGATCCAGCTCCTCGTCGGTCCACTGGCAGTTCAGCAGGAAGCTGCCGCCGGGCTTCACATCCTGCACCATGTCGTACTCATGGACATAGGAGGGCTTGTGGCAGGCAACAAAGTCAGCCTTGCTGATGTAGTAGGTGGACTTGATCGGCTTGTGGCCGAAACGCAGGTGGGAAACGGTCAGGCCGCCGGACTTCTTGGAGTCATAGGCGAAATAAGCCTGCGCGTACATATCGGTGTGGTCACCGATGATCTTGATGGAGTTCTTGTTCGCACCGACGGTGCCGTCAGCGCCCAGGCCCCAGAACTTGCAGGAGGTGGTGCCGGCGGGAGCGGTGTCGGGATTCTCCTTGATGTCCAGGGACAGATGCGTCACATCGTCGACGATGCCAACGGTGAAGCGCTTCTTCGGCGTCTCGCTCTCCATGTTGCGGTACACGGCGATGATGTCGGCCGGAGTGGTGTCCTTGGAACCGAGGCCATAGCGGCCGGTGAACATCGGCACGCAGCCGAACTCGGTGCCGTTGAGGGCGGCCAGCACGTCGAGATACAGCGGCTCGCCGATGGAGCCGGGCTCACGGGTGCGGTCGAGCACGGAGATCTTCTTGACGGTCTTCGGCAGAACGTCAACCAGATACTTCGGCACAAACGGACGATAGAGGTGAACCTTCACGAGGCCGACCTTCTCGCCTGCGGCGTTGAGGTAGTCAACGACTTCCTCGGCGCACTCGCAGACAGAACCCATCGCGACGATGACATACTCCGCGTCCGGAGCGCCATAGTAGTTGAAGGGCTTGTAGTCGGAGCCGATCTTGGCGTTGACCTGGTTCATGTAATCGACCACGATCTCCGGCAGAGCATCATAGTACTTGTTGCCGGCCTCGCTGGCCTGGAAGAAGATGTCGTCATTCTGAGCGGTGCCGCGGGTGCAGGGATGCTCAGGATTCATGGCGCTGCGGCGGAATTCCTCCACGGCGTCCCAATCGAGCATCTCGCCCAGATCGTTGTAATCCCAAATGTGGATCTTCTGGATCTCATGGGAGGTGCGGAAGCCGTCGAAGAAGTGCAGGAACGGAACCTTGCCGCGGATAGCGGACAGGTGCGCGACGGCACCCAGATCCATGACCTCTTGCGGGCTGTTGGAGCACAGCATCGCATAGCCGGTCTGGCGGCAGGCGTACACGTCGGAGTGGTCGCCGAAGATGCACAGAGCATGGGAGGCGAGGGAACGGGCCGAAACGTGGATAACGCTCGGCAGGAACTCACCGGCCATTTTGTACATGTTCGGGATCATGAGCAGCAGGCCCTGAGAAGCGGTGTAGGTGGTGGTCAGAGCACCGGCGGCCAGAGAGCCGTGCACGGCGCCGGCAGCGCCGGCCTCGGACTGCATCTCCGTCACCTTGACCTCGCGGCCGAACAGGTTCTTTCTGTTCGCGGCGGCGTACTTGTCCGTCTCATCCGCCATCGGAGAGGAAGGCGTGATAGGATAGATGGCAGCAACGTCGGTAAACGCATAGGAAACATGCGCGGCCGCGCTGTTGCCATCCATGGTTTTCATCTTTCTTGCATCCATTATGATGTTTTTCCTCCTTTTAAGGATTATTAGGATACGCCTGGCAGACCGGACCCGCATCCAGACTGCACTGAATAAATTCTATCATTTTTTCCACGCCCTGTAAAGGGCTGTGCGGGCGATTTTCGCCAGAATTCTGCGCGCAGCGGACAAGCCTTCACCACACAGGGGTACGGCGGCGGAAACAGGCGGAATTGTCCCGTTTTTCCCCGCCACGGGGGATTTTTCCGGGTTTTGGGTGTCTGCCGCGCCCGCCGCGCGCCGTTTCGGACGCTCGCAGGGGCGCACGCGCGCTGGCGCGGCTTGCATGGGCGTGCAAAATACGGTAAAATAAAAAGCAATACGTTCTAAAAAAGGCGGGGGCGGCTTTTGGCCGCGTTCCGCCGGAAAATTTTACTGTGAAAGGGGAAACCATATGCCTCCCGAACCTGAGGGGTCCATGCTGCCGCCGTTATTCCGCCTGCTCAGCGCCGCGCCTGACGCGGCTGCCGCTCCCGCCGCTTCCGATACCGCGGGAGGGGGTGTGCTGTCGCTCGTGCTTCTGCTGGTGCTGATCCTGATCAACGGCTTTTTCGCTGCGGCGGAGATCGCCGTGATCACGCTCAACGACAACAAGATCAAGAAAATGGCGGAGGACGGCAACAAGAACGCCGCCCGCATCCTGCGCCTGACCGAAAACTCCAGCCGCTTTCTGTCCACCATTCAGATTGGTGTGACGCTGGCCGGCTTCCTGTCCTCGGCCTCCGCGGCGCAGAGTTTTGCCCCGCAGCTGACGGCGGCCATCCTTTCGGCCGCGCCGAATCTGCCTCACAGCGTGGTGGACGGAGTTTCCACCTTTTTGGTCACTTTGCTGCTTTCCTATTTCTCGCTGGTGCTCGGCGAGCTGGTCCCGAAGAAGATTGCCATGCAGAAGGCGGAGGCGCTGGCCTTCCGCTTTGTCGGCATCCTTCAGGCGATCGCCGTGGTGTTCCGTCCGTTCATCGCCCTGCTGAGCGTTTCGACCAACTTCGTCATGCGCCTGCTGGGCCTGAATCCGAACGACGGTGAACAGACCGTCACGGAGGAGGAAATCCTCATGATGGTGGACGCCGGAGAGGAAAAGGGCGTCATCGGCGAGAACGCCAAGGACATGATCTCCAACATTTTCGATTTCAGCGATACCACCGTCGTGGAGGTTATGACGCACCGCACGGACATTCACGCCGTGGAGGATACCAGCTCCGTGCAGGATGTGGTGCGCCTTTCCATGAAGGAGGGCTGCTCGCGCATCCCGGTGTACCATGAAGATCTTGATACGGTCGTCGGTATTCTGTATGTCAAGGATTTGCTCCGCTTTGTCGTCCCGGAGGCTTCGCCGGATGTGCCGATCGCGCAGCTCATGCGCCCCGCTTATTTCATTCCCGAGGGCAAAAAGTGCAGCGATCTCTTTAAAGAGATGACCGAGCGCAAGGTGCAGATCGCCATCATCGTGGACGAGTATGGCGGTACCGAGGGTCTGATCACCATGGAGGATCTGCTCGAATCCATCGTGGGCAATATTCAGGACGAGTATGACCATGAGGAGGAGGAGATCCGCAAGCTTGCGGAGAATAAGTTCACCGTGGACGGCATAACGCCCATCGACGAGATCGAGGATCTGGTCGGGGTGGAGCTGCCGGAGACGGAATACGATACCATTGCGGGATTGATGATGGAGCGTCTTGGACGCGTGCCGTCGCCCGGCGAGCATCCCAGCGTGACCATCCCGCCGCTGACGCTGACCGTCGGCGCCGTGTCCGATCGCCGCATTACAAAAATTCTGATCGAGAAAAAAGTACCCGCTCCCCAGCCCGAAGAGGAGGAGAATCGCAAGGACGATTCCCGCGGACGAAAAGGGAAAAGGGACTAAAAAACAGCGGGAAACCGCCGTGTTTTGCTGCGCGGCTGTGTTTTTCGCTTTTTTCGTGGTTTTTGGATCGATTTGTGCGGGATTTCCCTTGCTTTTCCTTCCTCTTTATAGTATCATAATAAGGTTCCCCCAAAAGGGGAGCGGTCAGTCGCAAACTCCTGACCTTAAAGAAAACTACGGAGGAATGAAAAATGAAATCCATGTCAACCAATGTCCGATTCCTCGTGCAGGGAGCCATGATTGCCGCCCTGTACACCGCCCTGACCCTTGTGGCCGTCATGCTGAACTGGGCCTTCGGTCCCGTGCAGTTCCGCTTTTCCGAAGCGATGACGATCCTGCCGGTCTTTACGCCCGCCGCGATCCCCGGCCTTGCTGTGGGCTGCTTTCTGAGCAACCTTTGGAGCAGCATGGGCGTGATGGATATGATTTTCGGCACGCTTGCCACGGTTCTCGCGGCCATTGCGACGCGCGCCGTGCGCCATGTCCGCGTCAAGGGAATCCCGGTGCTTGCCCCTCTGCCGCCCGTCCTCTTCAATGCCCTGATTGTGGGCCTTGAGATTACGATAATTTCCCCCGATGGCTTTTTGTGGCCCGCTTTCCTCGCCAACGCCCTTTCTGTTGGGCTGGGTGAGCTCGCCGCCTGCTATATTCTCGGCCTGCCGCTCGCTATCCTTTTGGACAAGCTTGAGGCAGAAAAACGTCTTTTCTCCCTGCACGCCGCCCGCTGACACGCGGGACGCCCGGGCGCGGAGATTCTGAAGAAAGAACTGGTGTTACATGCTATGATAGGCTTCGGCAGTCTGTTGAAAAAAGTCAAAGCCATCGCCCCCGTGCGGTTGATTGTGAGCAGCTTTGTGCTCATCATCCTTCTGGGGACGATCCTTCTCATGCTTCCTGTTTCCGCCCGGAACGGGCGTCCCACCGCGATTGTGGACGCGTTCTTCACGGCCGTTTCCGCCACCTGCGTCACAGGTCTTGTCGTATTTGACACCTGGACGCACTGGAACGAGTTCGGCCAGGCGGTGATTCTCCTGCTGATCCAGGTCGGCGGGCTTGGGGTGATTACGATCACCACCGGCTTTACCATCCTGGTGCGCCGCAGGCTCGGCCTGCGCGACATGCAGCTGGCTATGGAGAACACCTCGGGGAACACGGTGAATATTTATCACCTGGTGCGGACGATCCTCGCTTTTACGCTGTCGTGTGAGTTTGCCGGCGCGCTTTTGCTGAGCATCCGCTTTGTTCCTCAGTTTGGCCCGTATGGGGTCTGGATCGCCGTCTTTGAAGCGATCTCCGCCTACTGCAACGCGGGCTTCGATATCCTCGGCTTCCGATGGAGGGATGGGAGTCTCATCGGCTACACCGGCGATCCGCTGGTGAGCTGTGTGATTGCCGCTCTGATCATCACCGGCGGACTTGGCTTTATCGTCATCACGGATGTGTTCAACGCCAAGATTAAGCCGTGCGTGCAGAAGAAAAAACCGGGCCATCTCTCCCTGCACAGCACCATTGTTCTGCTGATGACCGCTATTTTGCTGGTTCTCGGCACAGTGCTGTTCCTGATTATGGAGTATTCCAATACGCTGGACGGCTTGAATTTCTTCGAAAAGCTCAATGCGTCGTTTTTCCAGTCCGCGAGCATGCGCACAGCGGGCTTTGCGTCCGTCAACATCGGCGCGGAGCATGATGTCACGAAAATCCTGACGATCATCTTTATGTATATCGGCGCGTCTCCGGCCTCGACGGGCGGCGGTATCAAGACGACCACCTTTGTTGTCCTGGCCGCAACGGTGATCAGCGTGATTCGCGGCCATGAGGATACGATCATTCTCAAACGCCGCATTGATAAAGGTGTGGTCTATCGTTCGCTGGCGATTGTTACGGTTGCCGTGCTGATTGTTGTGCTGAGCGCGGGAGTCATCCTTCTCACAAACAATGAGCGAATCGGCGCGATCGACGCGCTTTTTGAAGCGGTTTCCGCATTCGGTACAGTGGGATTGACTACGGGCATTACTCAGATCCTCAGCCCGATGTCGAAGATTTTCCTTTGCCTGACCATGTTTATCGGCCGCGTCGGCCCTGTCTCGCTCGGTCTTGCCATTGCGGGCAAGAAAGGGCGCAACAAGGCGATGGCTGTTCGTCCCGAAGGGAAAATTATTGTCGGCTGACAGGCCGAACCGGGATAAGCGAGAGGATTGCTCTCAGCTGAAAATTGCAGCGCACCTGCCGCACTGCTCCGTGAAAACAACGCGGGACACATGACAAGGCCCTCTTGCGACGTGAGATCGCAAGAGGGCCGATTTCTTTTTCCGTGCCGGGCGGCAGGCTTGCCTGCCGCTTGCGCGTCATGCGTGCAGACTCAGTCTGCTGAGGGCGGTTTGGAGGACGGAACGGGGGCAGCCGATGTTCACACGGACAAAGCCCTCGCCGCCGGGGCCGAACATTTCGCCCTCGTTCACCCACAGGCGGGCGCGCTCCGAGAAGAATTTCCCAAGCTCTTCCTGAGAGAGTCCCAGTCCCCGGCAGTCAATCCAGAGAAGATAGGTTCCCTCCGGCTCCACCAGGCGCAGCTGCGGCAGATGGTCGCGCAGGAAGGAGCGAACCAGCGAGACGTTTTCCGCCAGATAGGGGATCAGTTCGTCAAGCCATGACGCGCCGCCGCGATAGGCCGCCATGCACGCGGTCAGTCCGGCGAGGTTCGGCTGATCGTAGTGGAGCCGTCCCATGAACTTCCGCATTTTTTCGCGCAGCTCCGGGTTCGGGATAAACAGGTTTGACGTTTGCAGCCCGGCCAGATTAAAGGTTTTGCTCGGCGCGGTGCAGACAATGCAGTTCTGCTCCGCTTCCTTGGAAAGCGATGCAAATACCGTGTGCTTGTGTCCCGGGAAGGTGAAGTCAGCGTGGATCTCATCGGAGATCACCACAACGCCGTGACGCAGACAGATGTCGTTCACCGTTTCCAGCTCCTCCCGCGTCCACACGCGTCCGACGGGATTGTGAGGGCTGCACAGCAGGAAGATTTTCACATTGTTTTCCACGATCCGGCGTTCTATCTCGTCGGGGGATTCCATACAATACCGGCCGTTTTCCTCGTGCAGAGGGCTGTTGACCAGGCGGCGGCCCGTGTTCTCTAAGGAACCCGCGAACGGCGGGTAAACCGGCTGCTGAATCAGCACCGCGTCGCCCTCCTGCGTCAGAGCCTGAATGGCGGCGGAAAATCCATATACCACGCCCGGCGTGCAGACGAGCCATTCCTGTTTCGGTTCCCAGCCAAAGCGCGTCGCAAACCAGTTCCGGACAGCCTCAAAATATTCGTCCCCCGTGAAGCTGTAGCCGAAAATTCCGTGGTCGGCCAGACGGTGCAGGGCTTCGCGCACGCTGTCCGGCGCGCGGAAATCCATGTCCGCCACCCAGAGCGGAATGGTGTCCTCCGGGCGGCCTGAGCGGGCGATTCCATCGTATTTTTCACACATGGTGTGATGCCTGTCAATGATTTCATCAAAACGGCTTTCCATATTGCTTGATCTTCCTCCATCCTGATTTTCCCGGGCGCGGCGTTCCCGGAATTTTCCGTCTGCCGCTGCTCTCTGAAGGTATGGTAATCCTCCGCGCGAAAAAAGTCAAGACGGGGCGGATTCCAAAAATTTCGGTAGACTCCCGGCACGGTTTTGCGCTATAATAAACAGGAAAGCAGCCGGAGCAAAGACGCGCGGCATGGGTTCGGAACCTTGCAACGTTTCGAAGCCATGCCGCGCAAAGCGTTTGCCGAAGGTGCGGCGCAAAACGGCGGTGACGGAAAGGGGATCGGAACATCCATATGCAGGAAAGACAGGAAGATCGGCGGCGGCGCGCGGAGCTGAGCATCCAGAAAAAATATAGAAAGCCCATCTGGAACAAATTTGTCGGGGGCCTGCGCGATTACGGCATGCTGCGCGACGGCGACCGCGTGGCCGTGTGCATCTCCGGCGGCAAGGATTCGATGCTGTTGGCCAAGTGTATGCAGCTGCTGCAGCGGTTCAGCCCCACACGCTTTGAGCTGGTGAACCTCGTGATGGATCCCGGCTACAGCCCGGAAAACCGCGCGCGGATTGAGGAAAACGCCGCCCTGCTCGGTCTGCCGGTCACAATCGTGGAAAACCGGCTGTTTGAGGCGGCGGCTTCGGCGGAGAAATCGCCGTGCTATCTCTGCGCCCGGATGCGACGGGGGTGTCTGTACAAGCACGCCCGCGCGCTCGGCTGCAACAAAATTGCCCTCGGCCATCATTTTGACGACGTGATCGAGACGGTGCTTATGAGCATGCTGTACGGCGCGGAGATGAAAACGATGATGCCGAAGATTCACAGCACGAATTTTCCGGGCATGGAGCTGATCCGTCCGCTGTATCTCGTGCGCGAAGCCGATATTATCGCCTGGGCGCGGTACAACGATCTCGAATTTCTGCGCTGTGCCTGCCGTCTGACGGAGGGCACGGCAAACGGCACGCTTGATTCCAAGCGGCAGGAGATGAAAGAGCTGATCCGCACGCTGGAACAGACCAACCCGAGCGCCGGGCAGAATATTTTCCACAGCTTCCATAATGTCAACCTGGGAACGCTCGTCGGCTACCGGGGCGACGGCGGTGTGCACCCTTTCCTGGAAGAATACGATCGCCCTGGCTCGCCCTACTGGCTTACAGCCCAAATTTGTGGTCAGCATGGCCCGGACCTGCGGTCAGCATGGCCCGGACCTGCGGTCAGCATGGCCCGCGCGGAAGCGGAAAGCGAATGAGTACCCTGCGCGGCGCGGGACGGTTCGGATCAGCTCCCAAAGAGCACAGCAAATACAAAACCTGAAAGTTTTGATCAAACTTTTTCAAAAGTTTGCGGGAATTCCAAAAGGGCAGCGCCCTTTTGGCCGCTTTCCGCAGAAAGCGGAATTCTCTCCCGCGTAAGGAGGAATTGACATGTCCCTGACAGAAACGCCGAGAGCCAACCGGCTGCATATCGGCATTTTCGGAAAACGAAACAGCGGAAAATCGTCGCTGACGAACGCGCTCACCGGCCAGCAGGCGGCGCTTGTCTCCGACGTGGCGGGCACCACGACGGATCCCGTTTACAAGGCGATGGAGGTACACGGGATCGGGCCGTGCGTGTTCATTGACACGGCGGGCTTTGACGATGAAGGAATGCTCGGCGGGCTGCGCGTGAAGCGCACGCAGGAAGCGGCGAAAAAGACAGACGTGGCTCTCCTGCTCTTTTCCGGGGATGATTTCACGCAGGAGCTGGCATGGCTGGAGCAATTCCGGGCGAGCAAAACGCCGGTGATTGCCGTCGTAAACAAGGCCGACGAGCAGGACGCGCCCGCGCTGGCCGCCCGCGTGCTGGAGGAGAGCAAGCTCACGCCGATCGCCGTGAGTGCGAAAACGGGGGAGGGCGTGGAGCGCCTGCGCGCGGCCATCATCCGGGCCATGCCCGCCGACTTTGAACAGGAGAGCATCACCGGCGATCTGTGCGCGGCGGGCGATCTGGTGCTCCTTGTCATGCCGCAGGACATTCAAGCCCCAAAGGGCCGTCTGATTCTGCCGCAGGTGCAGATGATCCGCGAGCTGCTCGACAAAAAATGCCTGGTTTCCTGCTGCACCGGCGATAATCTGGAAGCTTCGCTTGCTTCTCTGGCGCACCCGCCGAAGCTGATCATCACGGACAGCCAGCTGTTCCGCACGGTCTATGCCAAAAAGCCGCCGGAAACCCCGCTGACTTCCTTCTCTGTTCTTCTGGCCGCCTACAAGGGCGATATCTCCTACTTTACCGAGAGCGCGAAAGCCGCCGACCGTCTCACGGAAGATTCCCGCGTGCTGATTGCGGAGGCGTGCACCCATGCGCCTTTGACGGAGGACATTGGCCGGGAGAAGATTCCCCGGATGCTCCGCGCGCGCGTCGGGCAGGGACTGACCATTGAATTTGCGCGCGGTACGGATTTTCCCGCCGACCTCACGCCCTATGATCTGGTCATCCACTGCGGGGCCTGCATGTTCAACCGTAAATACGTCCTTTCCCGCGTGGCGCAGGCGAAGGACCAGAACGTGCCGATGACGAACTATGGCCTTTTGATTGCGCATTTTCAGATCGATGCGGAGCCGCGCCCCCGCGCCACTCCTGACGCGCTTCCGACTTGGTAAGGCGCGCTGTTTGTATTGCGAAATATACAAAAAGCCCTTCCGCGATTTCTCGCGGAAGGGCTTTTCTGTAAACCTTACTCAATCAAAGACTTACCGTCCATCTCGGCGGGCTGAGGCAGGCCGAGGATCTGAAGCATGGTGGGAGCAATATCGGCAAGGCGGCCGCCGGTGCGGAGCTTGCCCTCATAACCGACCATGCAGAACGGCACAGGATTGGTGGTGTGAGCAGTGAACGGAGATCCGTCATCGTCCACCATGCGATCGGCGTTGCCGTGGTCGGCGGTGATCAGCGTCACGCCGCCTTCCTCAGCGACAGCGTCCGTCACACGGCCCACGCAGGTGTCAACAGCCTCCACAGCCGCGACCGCCGCGTTGAACACGCCGGTGTGGCCGACCATGTCGCAGTTGGCGAAGTTCAGAATGATCACGTCATACTGCTTGGAATGGATCGCTTCCACCAGCTTGTCCGTTACTTCATAAGCGCTCATTTCCGGCTGCATGTCGTAGGTGGCAACCTTCGGGCTCTTCACCAGGATGCGGTCCTCGCCGTCATACTGCTTTTCCACGCCGCCGTTGAAGAAGAACGTCACATGGGCGTATTTCTCCGTCTCGGCAATGCGGAGCTGCTTGAGGCCCTTCTGGGAAATGTACTCGCCGAAGGTGTTCACCAGAGACTGCGGCTTGAAGGCTACTTGCACGTTCGGCATCGTAGCGTCGTACTGCGTCATGCAGACGTAAGTGAGCGGGAAGAAGCCGTTTTTGCGCTCGAAGCCGGAGAAGTCCGGGTCGACAAAGGTGCGGGTGATCTCGCGGGCGCGGTCGGGGCGGAAGTTGAAGAAGATCACAGAGTCGTTCGCCTGGATCTTGCCGCTTCTGGAGCACACAACCGGCACGACAAACTCGTCGGTCACGTCGTTGGCGTAGGAGTCGGCCACGGCCTGCACCGGGTCGCCGCCCTGCACGCCCTCGCCGTACACCATTGCGGCATACGCCTTTTCGACGCGATCCCAGCGGTTGTCACGGTCCATGGCGTAGTAGCGGCCCATGACCGTCGCGATCTCTCCGACGCCGATCTCGCCGAGCTTTTCGCAGCAGGCGGCGACAAAGTCCTTGCCGGAGCTGGGCGGCACGTCACGGCCGTCGAGCAGGGCATGGATGTAAACCTTTTTCAGGCCGTGACGCTTGGCCAGCTCCACAAGGCCGTAAAGATGGGTGATGTGGCTGTGCACGCCGCCGTCGGAGAGCAGGCCGATCAGGTGCAGAGCGGAGTCGTTTTTCTTCGCGTTTTCCACGGCGGAGAGGAACGCCTCGTTCTCAAAGAAGGGGCCGTCCTGGATCGCCTTCGTGATGCGGGTCAGCTCCTGATACACGATGCGGCCCGCGCCGATGTTCGTGTGGCCGACTTCACTGTTGCCCATCTGGCCGTCCGGCAGGCCCACGTCCATGCCGGACGCGCCGATCTGGGTCAGCGGGTTCGAGGAAAACAGGCGGTCAAGGTTCGGTTTCTTGGCCGCGGCGATCGCGTTCCCCTCCGGCGCGGCAACGCCGAAGCCGTCGAGGATCATAAGCAGAAGCGGTTTCTTAGCCATGGTAATCAGTCCTCCTGTCTGATAAGAAGAAGGGGACGCCCGTCCAACGCAGGACTGGACGCCCCCTCCTGTACATTCGTGTGAATCGTGTGGGTTGGCTCCCGATTAGCGGGAAGCCGCCTTGACGATCGCGGCGAAGTCCTCGGGCTTGAGGGAAGCGCCGCCGATCAGGCCGCCGTCCACGTCGGGCTGATCCAGCAGCTCCTCCGCGTTCTTCGCGTTCATGGAGCCGCCGTACTGGATGGTCAGAGCGTCCGCGTCGGCCTTGCTGTACAGGTCGGCGATCGTGGCGCGGATCAGAGCGCAGACCTCGTTCGCCTGAGCGGCGGTAGCGGTCTTGCCGGTGCCGATGGCCCACACGGGCTCATAGGCGATGATGACTCTCTTGAGCTCCTCGGCGGAAACGCCCTGGAGATCGATCTTGGTCTGCATGGCGACAACCTCACCGGTAACGCCCTGCTCGCGCTGCTCCAGATACTCGCCCACGCAGAGAATAACGGTCAGGCCGTTCGCGAGAGCAGCCTTGACGCGCTTGTTGACGGTCACGTCGGTCTCACCGAAATAGGTGCGGCGCTCGCTGTGGCCGATGATGACATACGGCACCTGCATCGCGGCGAGCATCGGAGCGGAAATCTCGCCCGTGTACGCGCCGGAGGGCTCCCAGTGGCAGTTCTCCGCGCCGACCTTCACATTGCTGCCGGCGGTCGCTTCGAGAGCGACGGAGAGATCCACGAAGGGCACGCAGGCGACGACGTCGCAGTCCGCATCCTTCACGAGGGGCTTGATAGCGTCAAGCAGCTCTTTGGCCTCGGCGGGGGTCTTGTTCATTTTCCAGTTGCCGGCGATGACGGCTTTTCTCAGTGCCTTATTCATAGGAAACAGCTCCTTTTCATGTGATGGAAAAGTAAAAGGGGACGGGGCGCGAGCCCCGCCCCCCGGTTCAGCAAAGCGTGCGGAAAATCTTATTTGTCGTTCAGGCAGGCGATGCCGGGCAGAACCTTACCCTCGAGGAACTCCAGGGAAGCGCCGCCGCCGGTGGAGATGTGCGTCATCTTCTCGGCAAAGCCAAGCTTCTCGACAGCCGCGGCAGAGTCGCCGCCGCCGATGATGGAGATTGCGCCGCTCTCCGCGACAGCCTTCGCCACGGCGATCGTGCCGGCAGCGAAGTTCTCCCACTCGGAAACGCCCATCGGGCCGTTCCACACAACGGTTCCGGCGCCCTTCACAGCGTCGGCAAACAGAGCGGCGGTCTTCGGGCCGATATCCAGGCCCATCCAGCCGTCCGGAATGTTGTCGGAATCGACAACCTTGTGCTCGGTGTCGGGCTTGTACTCGGTGCCCACCACGTTGTCAACCGGGATCAGGAACTTGACGCCCTTCTCCTTCGCCTTGGCCATCATGTCCTTCGCGAGCTCAACCTTGTCAGCCTCGCAGATGGAGGTGCCGATGGAATAGCCCAGCGCGTTCATGAAGGTGTAGGCCATGCCGCCGCCGATGATCAGCGTGTCAACCTTGTCCAGCAGGTTGTTGATAACGCCGATCTTGTCGGAAACCTTCGCGCCGCCGAGAATAGCGACGAACGGACGCTTCGGCTCGGTGAGCGCGCCGCCCATGATGGTGATTTCCTTCTGGATCAGGTAGCCGCAGACAGCCGGCAGATAGTCGGCGACGCCGGCGGTGGAAGCGTGGGCGCGGTGAGCCGTGCCGAACGCGTCGTTGACATAGATCTCAGCCAGGGAAGCCAGCTCCTTGGAGAAAGCGGGATCGTTCTTTTCCTCTTCCTTGTGGAAGCGGACGTTCTCGATCAGCTCGACCTCGCCGTCCTTGAGGGAAGCGGCGATGCTCTTCGCGCTCTCGCCCACAACGTCCTTCGCCATCTTGACTTCCTGTCCCAGAGCCTGGGAGAGGTACTTGGCGACGGGAGCCAGGGAGTACTTCATGTTGAACTCGCCCTTCGGACGGCCCAGATGAGAGCAGAGGATCACTCTTGCGTTATGGGAAACCAGATACTTGATGGTCTTCAGAGCCTCGTCGATTCGCTTCGGATCCGCGATGTTGCCCTCGGCGTCAAACGGGACGTTGAAATCGCAGCGCACCAGCACTCTCTTGCCGGCAACGTCGATATCCTCAACGGTTTTCTTGTTGAGATAGTTCATGTTTAAGCACTCCTTTATTTTGAATATGGGGGCTGTAATGACGTACTTTCACGTTTCCTATTATACAATGCGTGTTCACGCTTTTCAAGAGATTTCCCCGCAAATCCTGCTTTTTGTGAAAAAAGAAACAATTCATTTTCTTCTGCTGTGCTTTCTCTACGCCTCTTGCCTCTCGCGCGCCGCCGTGCTATGCTGAACAAAAGGGGGAACGAAACGTGGAACAGAGCAGCTTTTTTGACCGCAGCATTGCGGATCCGCTGGCCAGCCGCATGCGTCCGCGCACACTGGAGGAGTTCGCGGGACAGAGCCACCTGCTGAGCGAGGGGAAGATCCTGCGCAGGCTCATTGACAGCGATCAGATTTCCTCCATGATTTTCTGGGGGCCGCCGGGCGTGGGGAAAACGACGCTCGCGCGGATTATCGCGAACCGGACGAAATCCTCCTTTGTCGATTTCAGCGCCGTCACAAGCGGGATCAAGGAGATCCGCGAGGTGATGCAGCAGGCGGAGCAGAACCGCCGGTTCGGAGAGCGTACCATCGTTTTTGTGGACGAAATCCACCGCTTCAACAAGGCGCAGCAGGACGCGTTTTTACCATTTGTAGAAAAAGGCAGCATTATTCTGATCGGAGCGACCACGGAAAACCCGTCGTTTGAAGTGAACGCCGCTCTTTTGTCGCGGTGCAAGGTATTTGTGCTCAACGCCCTGACGGCGGAGGAGATCGAAGGGCTGCTGCGCACGGCGCTGACGGATCCGCGCGGTTTCGGCGGACAGGAGATTCATCTGGAGGACGGCGTGCTGCCGCTGATCGCCCGGTTTTCCAACGGCGACGCGCGCACCGCGCTCAATACGCTCGAAATGGCCGTGCTCAATGGAAGGCGCGACGGGGAAACGGTGACGGTCGGACGGCAGCTGGTGGAGCAGTGTACCTCCAAAAAATCCCTTCTGTACGACAAGAACGGGGAGGAACACTATAATCTGATCTCCGCGCTGCACAAATCCATGCGCAACAGCGATCCGGACGCCGCCGTCTATTGGCTGGCGCGTATGCTGGAAGCGGGCGAGGATCCGCTTTATGTGGCGCGGCGGCTGATCCGCTTTGCCAGCGAGGACATCGGCCTGGCCGACAGCCGCGCGCTGGAAATTGCACTGGCCGCGTATCAGGCGTGCCATTTCCTCGGGATGCCGGAGTGCAACATCCATCTGGCACACGCGGTGATCTATCTGTCGCTTGCCCCGCGTTCGAACGCGGTTTACCGGGCGTATGAGTCGGCCAAGCGCGACGCGCTCACGATGCTCGACGAGCCGGTGCCGCTCGTCATCCGCAACGCGCCCACGGGACTGATGAAGGATCTCGGCTATGGGGACGGATACGTTTACGCGCACGACGTGGAGAATAAGGTGGCGGACATGGAATGCCTGCCGGAATCTCTGCGCGGGCGGCGGTATTACCATCCCACGGAGAGCGGCAGCGAATCGCGCATGGCGCGCAGGCTGGAGGAGATCCGAACCATTCTGGGACGGAAACCATAAAAAAACAGGACGCTCCCGAAACCTTCCGGGCTTCGGGAGCGTCTTATCTTATGAGTTGGGAAATCCGGCGGCTCAGAGATCCGCCTTCCACAGGCCGTGGAGGTTGCAGTAGGCATAGGCCGCGACAGCCTTGTCGCCCGGAGCAACGGCAAAGACAGCGGAGGGCTTGTTGCCGGGGAGGAGATCACAGCGCTGTACGCCCTTCTCCGTTTGCAGCACGATGCACTGGATATAGTGCTCCTCCGTCATGGGGTGCTCGACGCTGCCGACGGTGACGGTAACGGTGTTCCCCTCCACAACAGCGACCGGAACGTGCTTTTCCGTGGCGGCGTCCGTCGTGTTGGCGGTGAGCTTCTTCATCTTCTCTCCGCAGCACATCAGGGGCGCGCCGCCGAAGTGTACCATTTCCACGAGGTTTTTGCAGTGAGTGCACAGATAAAATTCAAGTTCTTTCATGGCGATCTTTCCTCCTTTTTTCCTTCCCCGCGTCGGGGCTGGATTTCGGTTTCTATTGTAGCATGTTTCCCGGCATGCGGCAACATGCTTTTTGGAGCGGAGATTTCCTCAAAAGTATAACGTTTTTCTGACATTTTTATCCGTGAGATTGCAAACAAAAATAAAGCATGATAAAATTGACGCAGATCGATGAAAGGGGGGCTTCTGATGCAGGGAAAACGCGCCTGGGCACTGCTGCTGTGCCTTCTCCTGCTGCTGCCGCTGTTCTGCGGGAGCTGTGAGGAGAAGGAGGACACCAGCGGCACGGGAAAAAGCTTCACCTGGCATTTGTCCAGCGAGCCGAAAACGCTGGATCCGCAGATTGCGCAGGGCGAAAATGCCGCGATTGTCATCGGGGCCCTTTTTGAGGGGCTGGCCCGTCTGGATGAAAACGGCGATCCGCAGCCCGGAGCCGCTGAGAGCTGGGAAAGCAGCCCCGATAATCTGACGTTTACCTTTCATCTGCGGGAGGACGCGGTCTGGTCCGACGGGGAAACGCCGGTGACGGCGGCTGATTTCGTGTATGCTTTCCAGCGGGCGCTCGCACCTGTCACGGGATCGCCGTCCTGCGATCCGATGCTCTGTATTCGCAACGCCGCGGAGGTGCGGAGCGGCGCGGTAGCTCCGGAGGAGCTGGGCGTGCGCGCCGAGGGAGATTATACCCTTGTGGTGGAGCTTGCGTACCCGGTGCCGGATTTTCCCGCCTTGACGGCGCTGCCGGTCTTTATGCCCTGCAACCAGGAGTTTTTTGAAGGGACGGCGGGCCGGTACGGTCTGGATCGCTCCTGCATTTTAGGAAACGGCCCCTTTGTCATCGACGGCAAATACGGCTGGGATCCGGGCCGTCACATCAATCTCGCGGCTTCCTCCACTTACTGGGGCGAGACCGCGCCGTCGAATCTGAAATTCCCGATCGGCAAGGCGGAGCTGGTGATCGAGGATGCGGTTTCCGCTGTCTCTGACGGCACGGTCGACGCGATCGCCGTGACGGAGAATGAGGCCGAACGGGCACAGGAAAACGGATGCACCATCACTTCCTTTGAGGATACCGTGTGGGGCTTTTGCTTTAACCTGTCCAGCGACGCTTCGCCGGAGCTGAAAAACGAGAAGGTCCGCCAGGCGTTTCTCTATGCCGTTGACTGGACCAGTCTGCGTGCGTCGCTTCCCGAAGCGGCCGGAGGGCTGATCCCGCCCGCCGTGCATCTGGAAGGCGAGTCCTACCGGGACAGCGCGCAGGATGTCACGATCCCGGCCAGGCTGGAGGACGCGGCGGCGCTCATGCGCGAGGGTCTGGCGGAGCTGGGGGTGGAGTCCCCGCCCTCTCTGACGATCCTGTGTCCGGAGGATCCGGAGATCACCTCCCTCGTCAATGAGATTCTGGTGGAATGGAACGCCGCGTTCGGCCAATACTTCAACATGGCCCCTCTGTCTGAGGACGAGCTGGCTTCCCGCATTGCCGCCGGCAGCTTTTCCGCCGCCGTCTGCTCCTTCACCCCGGAGCGGGACGATCCGGCAGCGGCGCTCTCCTGCTTTGAAACGGGCAATGCGGGCAATGTGAGCGGCTTTTCAGATTCCACCTATGACGATCTGATTTCCCAGATTCGCCATGCCAGCGGAGAGGAGAAGCGGACGGCCTGCCAGTCGGCGGAGCAGCTTCTGGTGGATCGCGCCGTATTTCTGCCCATCTCTTACAGCAGCCATTCTTTCGCGAGCGCTCCCGGCGTGTCCGGGATCGTGTTCCGCCCTTACGGCGGCGGTGTGGATTTCAAGGATGCGCGGAAGGAATAACGCTCTTTGTTCCGCTGAACAAGGTAATTTTGATATAGAAAAGGATAACGTCCGTTTCACGGAGGAGATCCCCGTTGTGTGGGACGAAAAAGCGCTGTCCGCCGTGCGGCTCGGAAACGCGGGAACGTATGAGGTGCCGGGCCAGGCGGTCGTAAAAGAATACGACGCTCCGCTGGTGCGCGGGGTCGCGGATCCGGTCATTCGCCGGATCGGAGAGATGTATTACCTGATTGGCACGAATGAGTTCACCGAGGGAAAGGATCTCTGGATCCGCTTTCCTGGAAGCAAGTGGGCTATCCGGTGCTGGGGCGCGAGCATGTCGAGGGCGAGCGCGGCCCGGACCACAATTCCTTCACGACGGACGAATACGGGCGTGATGTGATCGTGTACCACGCGAAGCCGAACGGAGGAATGCGCAGCTGTTATGTCCGCACCATTCACTATGCCTTTGACGGGACGCCGCTGCTCTATCTGACGCCGGAGCGTTTCCTGCGTCCGGATCTGCGGTGTGTGACGGCACATGTGATCATCGAATAAAGAGACAAAAAATGAGCCGCTGGAAACGGGCTTTCCGTTCCAGCGGCTCGTTGTTATTTTGGAAAAAATGCGGGGTTTTAGTCCTTCGTGCGGTTTTTGCTCTCCTCGCAGGCCTTGGCGGAGAAGTCCGCGAGAGCCATGGCGCCGAGATCGCCATCCTTGCGGCCGCGCACGGAGACAGTTCCCGTCTCTGCCTCCTTGTCGCCCACGACAAGCATATACGGGGTTTTCTGAAGCTGAGCTTCGCGGATCTTGTAGCCAATCTTCTCGTTGCGCAGATCGGCCTCCACACGCAGACCGGCCTCCTGCAGCTGAGCGGCAACCTTTTCGGCATACTCATGATGGCGCTCGGAGATCGGCAGGACCTTCACCTGCACGGGGGAGAGCCACAGCGGGAACGCGCCCGCGAAATGCTCCGTCAGGATGCCGATGAAGCGCTCGATGCTGCCGAATACCACGCGGTGGATCATGATCGGGCGGTGTTTCGCGCCGTCCTCGCCGGTGTATTCCAGCTCAAACCGCTCGGGAAGCTGGAAGTCGAGCTGAATGGTGCCGCATTGCCAGGTGCGTCCCAGGCAGTCGGTCAGATGGAAGTCAAGCTTCGGGCCGTAGAACGCGCCGTCGCCCTCGTTGACCTCGTAGTCGTAGCCGAGCTCCGTGATAGCCGCGCGGAGAGCGTCGGTGGCGTTGTCCCAGTCCTCCTGCGCGCCCATGTGATCCTCGGGCATGGTGGAGAGCTCGATGTGGTACTGGAATCCAAAGGTCTTGTAGACCGAATCAATCAGGTTGACAACACCCTTGATCTCGTCCTTGATCTGGTCGGGCGTCATGAAGATGTGCGCGTCGTCCTGCGTGAAGCAGCGCACACGCATCAGGCCGTGCAGCGCGCCGGAAAGCTCGTGGCGGTGCACCAGGCCCAGCTCGCCCATGCGGAGCGGCAGGTCACGGTAGGAGTGCAGCTTTGTCTTATAGACCAGCATGCCGCCGGGGCAGTTCATCGGCTTGATGGCGAAGTCCTGCTCGTCGATCACAGTGGTGTACATGTTCTGCTTGTAATGATCCCAGTGGCCGCTGCGCTCCCAGAGGGAACGGTTCAGGATCATCGGGGTGGAGATCTCCAGATAGCCCGCCTTGCGGTGGATCTCGCGCCAGTAGTCGATGAGCAGGTTTTTCAGCACCATGCCCTTGGGCAGGAAGAACGGGAAGCCCGGACCCTCGTCCATAATGGTGAACAGCTCCAGATCGCGGCCCAGCTTGCGGTGGTCGCGCTTCTTGGCTTCTTCCAGCATCGTGATGTAAGCTTCGAGATCGGCAGTCTTCGGGAAGGAGATACCGTACACACGCTGTAACATCTTATTGTTCGCGTCGGCGCGCCAGTAAGCGCCGGTGCAGTTCGTCAGCTTCACGGCCTTCACATGGCCGGTGCTCATCAGGTGCGGGCCGGCGCACAGGTCGACATACTCGCCCTGCTGGTAGAAGCTGATGGGCTCGCCCTTGCCGGAATGCTCCGCGATCAGCTCCAGCTTGTAGTCCTGCTGCTTGTCCGCCATGAGCTTTTCTGCGTCGGCGGGGGAGAGCTCAAAGCGTTCGAGCGGCAGATCCTCCTTGATGATTTTCTTCATCTCGGCCTCGATCTTCGTCAGATCGTCGGGAGTGAGCGTCTGCGGCAGATCCACATCGTAGTAGAAGCCGTTTTCAATGGCCGGGCCGATGGCAAACTTGGCGCCCGGGTACAGCCGGCCGATGGCCTGCGCCATAATGTGAGCGGTGGTATGCCAGTAGGCGTGCTTGCCTTCTGCGGAATCAAAGGTCAGGATTTCGAGCGAGCAGTCCTTGGTCAGCGGCGTGCGCAGATCGGCGGCCTCCCCGTCAATTTTGCAGGCGCAGGCAGCCTTGTAGAGGCCCGCTCCGATGGATTTGGCGACTTCGGCGGCGGTCACGCCCGCCTCAAATTCCTTTGCGTCGCCCTTGAGCATCACTTGAATCATCCGTGACTTCCCCTTTCTTTCATTTTTGTTGTCATTTCTATTTTCAAAATATCCCGCCGGATCGGCGGAGCTCGTTTTCCAGACAAACAAAAAGCCTTGCCCCTCCTAGTAAGGGGCAAGGCTCAGCTTGCGGTTCCACCCTATTTTCCGAATTGCTAAACAGGGAAAACCATGTATAACAAAACTCTCTCATAGCTGCCCGTAACGTGGGCATGACGTCGCACCTTATTTCGGCGCGCACTCAAAGGCGGTATTTCAGATTCGTCCGATGCCGGCGCTTCCAGCCCATGACGCTGGCTCTCTAAAACGGACAGGTGAGTCGGAAACTTCCTTCTCGACGCTTTGAA
>NBJMC04203__coassemble_428_pt1 | contig 25190 bp, 16 predicted proteins | sample NBJMC04203__metabat2_high_PE_051 | metagenome-assembled genome bin NBJMC04203 | reverse complement strand
AGCCAGAGCGGGCCCCACGCAGGGAGTCCAGGCGAAGCTGAACGTAAAGCCGAGCAAAAGGGCGGTGAGGGGATTCATCGCCAGCTTGCTGAGGTTCAACGGAAGCCGCTGCTCCTGGCTGAGCATTTTGGACTGGAACACACCGAGCTGGAGCAGGCCGAACAAAATTACAATCACGCCGCCGATGATGGCGAACAGCCGCTGATTTCCGCTGAAAAAGCGGCCGACAGCGGTGAAGCCGAGTCCGAGAAGGAAAAAGGTGAAGCTGATTCCCAGCACAAAAAACAGCGTATTCAGAAAAACGGTTTTTCGCCGGTAACGCACAGTGCCTGTCTCGTCGACCGTGCGGGTACCTCCGGCCAGATAGCTGATATACAGCGGGACAAGCGGGAGGACACAGGGGGAAAAGAAGCTCAAAATGCCCTGTAAAAAAACGGTGAGTGCGGGAACGCCGACAGTAACGTCAAAACCCATAAGCGGTATTTCCTTTCCATCGTTTTTTGAAACGGAACCCTTCCGTTCCTTTTTTGCACGCTTTATCCTACCCTATTTTCACCCAAAAGTAAAGTGACAAACTCACACCTGCGGTGGGCAAGTCGCGCAATCGGCCTTCGGCCTCCCGGCATGGCGGAAAAAAGCGCAGTCTTTGCTTTCGGCTTCGCCCCGCAAAGCCCGCTTGCCCGGCGTCCCGCGCTGTTTCCACGGAGAGCATGGGACGCGTTACAGAAATAGCCCCTTTCCGGCAGGAATGACCTGCGGAAAGGGGCTGTTTCTTATTTTTTATTTTGTATTGACCATCTCAGCGGGGAGGACGGTGTGCAGAGTGAGTTCACCGTTTTCAGCATCCACTACGATATGCGTGCGGGGCATCGGGTCGTCGCGAATGATCAGCTTTGCGATCAGCGTTTCGACGTGGCTTTGCAGATACCGTTTGAGCGGACGCGCGCCGTATACGGGATCGAAGCCTTGCTCCACAATCAGATCCTTCGCGGCCTCGGTGAGTTCCACCGTCAGCTGCTTTTCTTCCAGACGGCGCTGCAAGTCGCGGATCATCAGGTCGACAATGGAGAAGATTTCCTCGCGGCGCAGCGGTTTGTAGAACACAATCTCGTCCAGGCGGTTCAGAAACTCAGGACGGAACTGCTGTTTGAGCAGAGCCTGTACATGTTCCCGTGCCTCAGGATTGATTTCGCCGTTGTCGCCAATGCCGTCCAGAATAATCTGGGAGCCAAGGTTCGACGTGAGAATGATGATTGTATTCTTGAAGTCAACGGTGCGGCCCTGGCTGTCGGTGATGCGTCCGTCGTCCAGAACCTGAAGCAGGACGTTGAACACGTCGGGATGCGCCTTCTCCACTTCATCAAACAGAACCACACAGTACGGATGACGGCGCACAGCCTCGGTCAGCTGGCCACCCTCCTCGTAGCCCACATATCCGGGAGGCGCTCCGATCAGGCGGGACACGGAGTATTTCTCCATGTACTCCGTCATGTCGATGCGCACCATGTTCTTTTCGTCGTCAAACAGCGCCTGCGCCAGAGCCTTGGCCAGCTCCGTTTTGCCGACGCCGGTGGGGCCGAGGAAGAGGAAGGAACCGATCGGGCGATCGGGATCCTGGATGCCCGCGCGCGAACGCAGGATAGCATCCGCCACGCGATCCACCGCTTCATCCTGCCCGATCACGCGCTCATGCAGAATATCCGGCAGACGCAGCAGCTTTTCGCGCTCGCCCTCCATTAAACGGCTGACGGGGATTCCCGTCCAGCGGCCGATGATTCGGGCAATTTCTTCTTCCGTCACACGGTCGCGCAGCAGAGAGCCGGACTTCTGGCCCTCCTCCGCGATCCGCTCCTCCTCCTGCAATTCTTTCGTCAGAGCGGGAAGTTTGCCGTATTTCAGTTCGGCGGCCTTGTTCAGATCGTAGGTGCGCTCTGCTTTTTCGATTTCGGCATTTGTCGCCTCGATCTCACTGCGCAGCTTCTGCACCTTGCCGATCGCGTCCTTCTCGTTTTCCCATTTGGCCTTCATCTCGTTGAATTGCGAACGAAGCTCCGCCATTTCCTTCTGGATTTCGGCCAGATGCTCCTGCGAGAGGTGATCCGTCTCTTTTTTCAGAGCGGCTTCCTCAATCTCATACTGCATAATCCGGCGGGAAATTTCATCCAGCTCGGTCGGCATGGAATCGATCTCGGTCCGCACCATGGCGCATGCTTCATCCACCAGGTCGATGGCTTTATCCGGCAGGAAACGGTCGGTGATATACCGGTTGGACAGAGTAGCCGCCGCGATCAATGCCTGATCCTGGATTTTAACCCCGTGGAAAACCTCATAGCGCTCTTTCAGGCCGCGCAGGATGGAAATGGTATCGGCCACAGTCGGCTCGTCCACCATGACAGGCTGGAAGCGGCGTTCCAGAGCGGCGTCCTTTTCGATATACTTGTGATACTCGTCGAGCGTGGTAGCGCCGATGCAGTGCAGCTCGCCGCGTGCCAGCATCGGTTTGAGGAGGTTGCCCGCGTCCATGCTGCCCTCAGTTTTGCCCGCGCCGACAATCGTGTGCAGCTCGTCGATAAAGAGGATGATCTGTCCCTCGGACTTTTTCACCTCGTTGAGAACGGCTTTCAGACGCTCCTCGAATTCACCGCGGAATTTCGCGCCCGCGATCAGAGCGCCCATATCCAGCGAAAACAGCTTGCGGTTTTTGAGGTTGTTCGGCACGTCCCCGCGCACAATGCGAAGCGCGAGCCCTTCCGCGATAGCCGTTTTGCCGACGCCGGGTTCGCCGATCAGCACGGGGTTATTTTTCGTTTTCCGGGAGAGAATCCGAATGACGTTGCGGATCTCCGAGTCACGCCCAATCACCGGGTCGAGCTTCTGGTTGCGGGCAAGCTGCACCAGATCCTGCGCGTATTTTGTCAGTGCGTCATACGTCTCCTCCGGCGTGTCGCTCGTCACACGCGTGTTGCCGCGGACGGCGGAGAGGGCGGAGAGGAATTTGTTTTTGTCGATTCCGAAGGTGCGGAACACCTCGCGCAGCCCCTGGTTGGCATGTTCAAGCAGAGACAGGAAAATGTGCTCCACGCTGACATACTCGTCCTTCATCCGGTCAGCCTGCTGCTCGGCTTCGGAAAGGGCGCGGTCCACATCGCCGGACACATAGATTTTTCCCGGCTCACGGCCCGGACCGGTTACGCCGGGCATTTTGTCAATCCGGTTTTCCAGCTCACGCTGGAGAGCGGCGGGATCAACCTCCATTTTCTTCATCAGCTGAGGGATCAGGCCGTTTTCCTGTTCCAGCAGGGCGGCAAGCAGATGTTCCTGCTCGATCTGCATGCTGTTGTGCCGCAGCGCCAGGTTCTGCGCCTCCTGGATGGCTTCCAGGGATTTCTGTGTAAACTTTTGAGCGTTCATCGAATCACTCCTTGCATAAAAAGTCGATATAATCGGGCTTTTGCCATCGTTTTTAGCACTCGTTATCTTTAAGTGCTAAAACTAGAATAGAGGATATTTATGTCTAAATTATGAACGCTGCGTGAATCGTGTGAAAACTTTCGAAAAAAGAAAGGCGTTGTCGTGATAAAAAAGAACCGGTCTCCTGTAAGCGTGAGCAGCTTTCAGAAAGACCGGTTGTTTTCGGATACAGAAAGAGACGTTTTCTTGTGTGCCTGTTATGGGCGGGAGCGCAGATAACCGGTGGAGCGATCCACCAGATTGGTTGGGGTGCCGCCAAGCGCGAAAATCCGCACATTTTCCAGACAGATAGAGAAAATGCGCTGGCGGGTAATGGCGAAATGCCGTCCGCCTGAAATGTGCGGGGTAATGATGCAGTTTGGTTCCTTCCACAGCGGGTGGTCGGGCGGGAGCGGCTCCGGGGCCGTCACATCAAGCCCGGCTCCTCCCAGATGACCGGAACGCAGAGCGTCCAGCAGATTGTCCGTTACCACGGCGGAACCGCGTCCGGCGTTGAGCAGGATGCTGCCCGGCTTCATCAGGGAAAGACGGCGGGCGTCCATCAGACCGACGGTTTGCGGCGTTTCCGGAAGGGAGAGGGCGACAACGTCGGCCAGCGGGAGAAGCTCGTCCAGCTGTTCAAAGCGATAAAGCTCTTTCACAAATTCGGGTTTTCTCCGCGCGGTGCGGCATACGCCGATCACTGTGCCGCCGAGCGCGTAAAAGCGCCGGGCATATTCGCCGCCGATGTCTCCCATGCCGACCGAGAGGGCTACCGAGCCCGCAACGCTGCGCACAGGCCCTTCATCCCGCCAAAGCCTCTGCTTCTGATTGTCATGGTAGGCCGGAAGCCGAAGAAACAAAGACATGGTGTAGGCGATCAGATACTCCGCGATCCCCGGTCCATAGCTGCCGGTGGCACACGCAAGCTGAGCGCCCGCCGGAAGCACACCGGGAGCGGCATATTGATTTGCACCGGAGCTTTCCAGCTGCAACAGGCGCAGACGGCCCGCGCGCCGCAGCAGAGCGGGGGGAGGATTTCCCACAATCATGTCGGCTTCCCCGATCCGGTTTTCCAGCTCCTCCGGAGAGGGAAAGGAAACACGGCAAAGCGGCGCCGCCGCGCAGAGTTTTTGCTTTTCTTCCTCTGAAAAAGGAGCGATGACGAAGATTTGTTCCATCGAATCCGCCTCCCCAATTAGCGTTGAAATCCTTTTCCGATAATCTCGCTGGTATTGGTGATGAGAATGAACGCGCCCGGCTCATTTTCACGGATAAACCGGCGCAGAGCCACGGCTTGATAGGGTTTGAGCACCGTGAGAACCACATAATTGTGGTTATGGCTGAACGCGCCGTGGGCTTCAAACACGGTAGCGCTGCGGTGCAGCGTCTCCGTGATAAAGGTGCAGATCCGGTCGGGACTGCTGCACACGACGTTGAAGGATTTGCACAGGTTGATGCTTTCGATCACATTGTCAACGACCAGAGACTTTGAGATCAGGCCGAGCAGAGAGAAGAGCGCTGTTTTCATATCAAATACAAAGAAGGCGGTCAGTGTGATCAAGAGATCGCTCAGCAGCAAAGCGCGTCCGATATCGACGCTTGTGTATTTGCGCAGGATCATCGCCACAATGTCTGTGCCGCCGCTTGACGCTCCGATGTTGAACAGCACGGCGGAACCAAATCCCGGAAGAAGGACGGCGAAAATCAGTTCCAGCAAAGGCTCGTCCGTCAAGGGAGCGGACAGGGGCGCAATCTGGTCGAGCAGGGAAAGGGATACGGAAAGCAGCGTGCTGGAATAGACCGTCCGTATGCCGAATCCGCGTCCCAGGAAAAGGAAGCCCAGGATCAAAAGCAGGGCGTTGATGATAAAGTTGATTGCGGAGGGGGAGAGAGGGATGAAGGGGCTGAGCACAACGGAGAGACCGCTGACGCCGCCGAACGTGAAATTGTTTGGGAATTTGAAGTAGTAAATGCCGATTGCCATGCAAAGGGTGCTGATGGTGATCAGGAAATACTCAAACAAAACTTTTTTCCATGTGTTTTTCATTGCCGCACACTCCCAGCTCCCTGCGGCCTGCGGTCCGGTTCCGGCTGGCCCGTGCCGTTCCGCGGCCGAAAGGAATTTCTGCTTTCATTGTACCCAAAAAAACATGGAAAGGCAAGTGTGATTGCATTCCCCTGCGCTTTGTGATATAAAAAGAAAAAGAACAGCGTTCGGCGGAAGACGAGCGAAGGGGGAATGTTTCCCCGCGGAAAGGAACGGTTGGAAAGGCAATGAAAAAGATTTATTCCAAAAATGCCCAGTATCAAAAATTTGAAGTGCTTCAGACCAACCGCAACAAGCGGTATAAATATGGGGAATTTCTGGTGGAGGGTGTGCGGAATCTCAACGAAGCGGTGAGAAGCGGATGGGAAATTTCCTCGCTTCTCTACACCGACGAGGTTCCGCTTTCCCAGTGGGCCAGGGATTTTCTGGCGCAGGTCAAAACAGAGGAAAACTATGTGCTGACCCGGGAGCTGATGCAGGAGCTCAGCCGCAAGGAGGACACCTCCGAGCTGATGGCGGTGGTCAAGATGCGCGACGACAGCTTTGCATCTCTGCGGCTGCGCGAAAATCCTCTCCTGGTGGTGTTTGACCGTCCCTCCAACCGGGGAAATCTTGGCACTCTGATCCGCTCCTGCGACGCTTTGGGGGCGGATGCCCTGCTGGTGACGGGCCATGCCGTGGATCTGTACGATCCCGAGGTGATTACTTCGGGAATGGGCTCCTTTTTCCGTCTCCCGTCCATCCGGCTGACGGATAACGCGCAGATGCAGGAGGTCATTGCCTCCCTGCGCGCGCGGTATCCCGGCTTTCATGTCATTGCCACCACGGCGCATAAGAAAACGCCGGTGTATGAGGAAAAGCTGGACGGGCCTTGCATGATACTGGTGGGAAATGAAACGGAGGGGCTTTGCAAGAGTTTTTACGAGATGGCCGATACGATGGTTTCCATTCCGATGGCTCCCAGCTCCTCCGCTTCTTCTTTCAATGTGGCCTGCGCGGCTACCGTGATTCTGTATGAGGTGATCCGGCAGAGAGGACTGGCGGGGAATTCCGGCTGGTAAATTTTCGGGATGGGTAAACCTTTCGGGTTTAGCCTTGTTTTTGTTGGTTAAGACAGAATTTTTGGCCTTATTTTATAACTTGTATCAGAAAAATAGGGAGATTCTGTAAACTTTAGAATTCTACTTGCGGTTTTTCCTTGGAAATGTTATACTGAGACCAGTAATTTGTTTATCGTTAAACCTTCCTTTATTTTCAAACGAGGGACGGTGGAAGCCGAATGGTGACGCTAAAGGAGATTGCGCGGGAATGCAATGTTTCCGCGACGACAGTGTCCAACATTTTAAATGGAAAACCCAAGGTGAGCGAAGCGACCCGGCAAAAGGTCATGCAGGTGGTGAAAAAGCGCGGGTACCAGCCGAACTATGTCGCCCAGGGCCTGCGCAACCAGCGCACAAGGACGATCGCCGTGATTGCGGAGGATATCGGACAGTTCACCACGCCGGGGATTATTGAAAGTGTGATGGCCCGGTTTGAGTCGGAGGGGTACCACACCATTTTGTGGAACCTGCGTCTGTATGCCAGATGGAGCGCATCCTGGTATAACAATGAGCAGGCGTACCGCTCGATTTTGAACCCTGTTTTGCAGGAGCTGCGCTCCATCAAGGTGGAGGGTGTGATTTACGTCGCGGGTCACGCGCGCCTGATTCACTGCATCACACAGGATTATGAGGTGCCGATGATCATGGCCTACGCATATCCGGATTTGCCGGGGATCCCAAGCGTCACCATTGATGAGGAAAAGAGCGGATACGATATGGTGAAGTATCTGCTTTCCATGGGGCACCAGCGGATAGGCTTTATCGGTGGTCGTGCCAACAACATTCATACCCAGAAGCGTTTGTATGGAGCGCAGAGGGCGATGTTTGAAAGCCATGTTCCGTATAACCCGGAATGGGTACGGTATGGCGACTGGTTCCGTCATTCCGGCTACGAGGAAGCAGGCCCTTTGGTGCAGGCCGGTGTCACGGCGATTTTCTGCATGGCCGATCGCATGGCGGGCGGCGTTTATGATTATCTGGAGGAAAAAGGGCTGCGTGCGGGGGAGGATATCTCCGTCACCGGGTTTGACAATCAGGATTTGTCGGAATATTGCCGTCCGGCCCTCACCACGATGGATTTGCCGCTGACGGAGATAGGAAACCGTGCATCGCTTTTGCTGCTGGAACGGCTCAAGGAACGGGAAACCGGGACAGAGCCGCAGAAAGCGGCGGAAAATATCTCAATCCCGTGTACCTTGGTGGAAAGAAAGTCGGTAAAACGATTGACCATATAATTTTGTGAGTTGTAGCTTTTAACGGCCGCAGGCGATTTGCCTGCGGCTTTTTTATTTCTTTTTTCGCCTTTTTCTTTTGTTGGTTTTTCAAAGTAAATCAGAATAGTTAAACGTTGAACGGATTAAAAACAGAGAAAAAAGAGGTTTTTTATAGGAAAAATGCTAGGCTTAAAGTAAAAATCCAATAAAATATAATTATTTTTTAAAAAATTATTGACAAATTATAAAATGGGGATTATAATGCGATCAAAAGTTAGGTTTAACGATAAATAAAAACCTGACGCACCGGTTTTTCATAGCCTTATTCAGAAAGGGAGTATACCTGTTCTGGTACAACTGGCAGAACGGCTTCTGGAACACCCCGGCGCACGGCGAGAGCCGCGAGAACTACATGTATGTCCCGGTGGAAGAGCTTGAGTACTATCAGCAGGCTGACTCCTACTATGGCGATGGCCGCGTCTGGGGCGTCGGCTCCTCCGTGGACGACGAGAAGAAGCTGAGAATCATGGAATTCCTCGATTGGCTTGCTTCTCCCGAAGGCCTTGACTATCAGCATGCCAGCCTGGAGGGCTTCATCTACACCGTAAACGAGGACGGCACCTACACGCTGACCAAGGAAGGCCAGGACCGCTTCACCGCGACCATCCAGGTTCCCGAAGAGTACGGCGGAGGCTCCTGGAGCGACGGCAACAACCAGATCAACCAGTGGATCGTCGGCAGCGCCGCGACCAACCCGCTGACCAACGAGTGCTACGATCCGTCCCTGTGGGCTTCCTCCATTGAGATGAACATGACGGCCACCACCAACGAGTGGATTGAGCAGTTTGGTGCGCAGAACGAGGTTGAGTACCTGGAAGGCACCGATCAGCTGAAGATGGTCGCCAACATCAACATCCCGCTCGCCAGCGATTCCACCGATATCGCCCTGATCCGCAGCCAGTGCGGCACGTTGGTCAAGGACACCTCCTGGCAGATGGTCTTTGCGAAGGACGAGGCGGAGTTCAATTCCCTGTGGGAGAATATGTGCACGCAGCTCGAAGGCCTTGGCTGGAGCACGCTGACCGAGTACGATACCGAGAAGTATCAGGCTATCGTTGACGCGAGAATCGCGGCTGCTGAATAAGGCAAACAGAATCCAAAAGACAAAGGCATGTCCTTTGCATGATAGGGGGCCGGCCATGTGCCGGTCCCCTTTTCTTTCAACCGGCCCCGCGGCGGAAGGATCGTCCTTCCAGGGGAGCGGGGCGCGTCATTTTGAAACAGGAGTGTATGTGAAAATGGGACTGAATGAAGTATACCGGCCTTATTTCCCGATCGGCGCGGCCGTACCGGCCAACGCGTTTGATCATCCCGCCGCTCTGCGGGCGATCGCATCCCAGTACGGATCCATGACCTGCGAGAACGACATGAAACCGGAAGCGCTGCTTGACAGGGAGGAGAACCAGAGAAATCCCGCCGCGCACGATCGCAGCCCGGCGGTGTGCTTTGACGGCGTGAGGAAATATCTCGACTTTGCGAAGAAGCATGGGATCGGCATGCGCGGCCACACGCTGGTGTGGCACAACCAGACGCCGCGGTGGTTTTTTGCCAAGGATTACCGGCCGGAGGAGGATGCTCCGCTGGCGGATCGGGAGACGATGCTGGCCCGTCTGGATTCCTATATCCAGAGTGTGATGACCTTTGCACAGGCGGAATATCCCGGCGTGATTTACGCCTGGGACGTTGTCAATGAAGCGATTGACGGCGGGGCCCTTCGCTCCTCCCTCTGGACGCAGACGGTGGGAGAGGATTTCGTTTTGCAGGCCTTTCGCATGGCCGCGCGCTGGAAAGCTCCGGGCGTGAGCCTGTTCTACAACGACTACGATACCTTCCTTCCCGAAAAGAGGGAAGCCATCTGTGAAATCATCCTTGCCCCGCTGTTGGCGGAGGGACTGATCGACGGCATGGGAATGCAGTCGCATGTGCAGCTGGAAACGCCGTCGCTGGAGGAGTATCGGGAAGCGGTGCGGCGCTATGGCGCACTGGGCCTTCAGGTTCAGATCACCGAGCTGGACGTCTTTTCCCCGGATACCTCCGAAGCCGCCATGCGCCGTCTGGCCGAGCGGTACCGCGATCTCTTCACCGTTCTGCTGGAAGCCAAGCGGGAAGGAGCCGCCAACGTGACGGGCGTGACCTTCTGGGGACTTCAGGATGAGGAGAGCTGGCTGACCGGCTTCCGCCGCCAGAGCTGCCGCCCGCTGCTCTTTGAGCGCGGCTACCGGCCGAAGGAAGCCTACCAGGCGGTGTGCAGCGTGCCGGGGCGTGTGGAGGGCGATCTGGAGGATCGTCTGCCCGGCGGACAGCGGTTTGCCTTCTGGGAGAAAGAACAGACATACACCAAGGAATACCATGTCAACCCCTCGCATCCCGAAGCTTCCGACGAAAACGACGGCAGCGCCGATCATCCTCTGCGGACGATCCAGGCTGCGGCCGATCGCGCCGGTCCGGGAGAACGAGTCTGGATTCACGGCGGCGTATACCGGGAATGTGTCCGCCCCCGGCGCGGCGGCGAAGGACCGGACCGCATGGTCTGCTATGAAGCGTTTGGAGACGGGGAAGCTGTGATCAAGGCTTCTGTGGAAGCAACGGAATTCCTTCCGAGCGTGGGATGGGAGCGGACCCTGCACGGAGCGCCGTCCGCCCCGGACAGCGTGCGGATTTGGGAAACCAGGCTGAACCCCGAGGAATTCAAGGGATACAATCCCTTCTGCGCGGTCAATATCCTGCACGACCGCCTGTTCATTGAATACGACAAAACGGATATGACGCCGTATCTGAATCGTCGCGGCATGGTGTTCTGTGACGGCAAGCCCTTACGTCAGGTGGCTCTTTACAACCAGATGACGCAAACCCCCGGTTCCTACTGGGTGGAAGCCAACGGGCAAACGGTGCATTTCCGTCTTGCGGACGACGGGGATCCGCAGTATCATGTGATTGAGCTGACCTGCCGGGAACAGTGCTTTGCGCCGGAAACGCCTTTCCTCTCCTACATCAAGGTGAAAGGGCTTGTCTGCGCCCATGCGGCTACCGGCGCGCCTGTGCCGCAGCGCGGCAGTATTTCCTGCTTCCGCGGCCATCACTGGGTGATCGAGAACTGTGTGATCGACTGGTCCAACGCGGTGGGAATCGACGTCGGCAACGAGTGCTGGCACCATACCATCGAGGAGAACCAGATCATCGGCCATACGGTGGTGCGCGGCTGTGAAATTCGGGACGCGGGCGTCTGCGGCATTGCCGGACTGTTTGCCACCCACATGCTGATTGAGGATAACCGCATTACGGGAACCGGCTGGCAGGGGATGGAGATTTCCTGGGAAGCGGGCGGTATCAAAGTGCACAACAGTGTGAACAGCCTGATCCGGCGCAATGTCTTTGCAGAAACCTTCCGCGCCGATCATCTGTGGATGGATGTTGGCAACGAGAACAACCGCATTACCCGCAATCTGTTCCTGGATGGCCGCGAGCAGCGGGAAGCAATCTTCATTGAGTGCTCGCGCGACGGGATCAATCTCATTGACAACAATATTTTCTGGAATGTGGAGGGACGCTTCCGTCCGGAGGATGTCCCGAAGGAGCCGGGTTCGACCGGCTGGTACAAGATGGAGGAGCACGGCGTCGTGAACGGATATGCCGTCTACGGCGAGGGAACGGATCGGCTGCATGTGGAACACAATCTGATCGGCCGCTGCCGCAGCGCCGGTTACTACGTCAAACCCGTGGCGTTCCGGATTTCCGGTCCCGGAAGCCGGGGCGGCACCGGGCGCGAAGCGCGCATCCGCAACAATCTGTTCTATGACTGCGGAGAGGCCGCCATTAAGTTCCCGACCAGCGACAACGACGCGCAGGGCAACGCGTACATCCAGATGCCCGGAGGCTATCTGCGTGTCCTGTATCCCGCGCCGGAAACCTGCCTGCATCTCGACGCCTGGCAGGAGTTCTACGGCTTTGACCGTGAGGGCCAGGAGGGATGGTTCACGATCTGTGTGGATACCGAACGGCTGACGCTGGAGATGAAAAAGCCGGAGCAGCCCCCGCACGTCGATCGGCTGCATCCCGATCGCATGCCGTATGTGACGGATCCGGAGCAGCTTCAAGCGGTGCAGTCGTCGCTGGAAACACCGGAGGATTTTTACGGCGCGGCGCTGGAGGATCGCCGGATGCCCGGCCCCTTCGCTTCCCTGAAGGCGGGCTGTGTCTATTCCATCGATCCCAGACGGAAAGAATCCAAGAAATGAAAAGGAGAGCGTGACATGGAAGAAATGTATCAAAGACCGCAAGGCTTTCTGATGGCTTATACACGTACCCCGGAGCCGGGAGTGTATCCGTCCGGCCTGGCCGGATCCGTCCATTTTGCCGTGAGCCGGGACGGAAAAAGCTTCGAGGCGCTTCAGCACAATTACGGCGTTCTGTTTGCCCAGGCTGACGTGACGAAGGAGAATACCCTGAACACCAAGAGTCTGAAAAGCCCCTGCGTATTTCCGCTTGCGGACGGAGGCTGGGGAATCGCCGCCATCCGTGTGATGGAGGAAGGGGAGACCGACCCCGACAGCCGGGGAAAGCTCCTGGTGTGGAGAACCGCCGATTTCATGGAGTTTACTTTTCTCGGTCTCCTGCCGCTGTGTGGGGCGGGAAATCTGGAACATATCCGGATCCGCTATGATCGGAGTTTGGGGCAGTATGCCGCCGTTTGGACGGATGAGGCGGGCTGCTGGAAATCCCACAGCACGGATTTGCAGGGCTGGTGCTTTTCGGAGCCGGAACCGGCCGTGTGGGACGAAGAAGCGGTTACGTTCCCCTCTTTGCCGCATGGGGTCATCCTGGGCGACGTTACCGTGATCCCCGGAGAGCTGTGTGACCGTCTGCGCGTGTATTGGGGACGTTTGTTCCATATGGACACCATTCTGCCGGAGGAGATGCGGGCCGCGTCCCCGGAGCAGGTGAAGGCGGTGCGCGCCGTGGCGGTGTATTCCGACGGTTCCACCGCTCCCAAGACGGTGGACTGGGACACGAGCGCGGTGGATTTCAGCCGTCCCGGCGTGTATGAGGTGGAGGGAACGCTGCGCGGCAATCCGTATCATTTTCCGCTGACGCAGGGAACCGGCGATCCGGTCATTGTGCCGTGGGAGGGGAAATATTACTACCTTTCCACCAGCGACACCACGGGCGACATTGGCCTGTATGTCCGCGAAGCCGATCGCCCCGAGGATTTGTTCCTTCCCGACACCAAGCTGCATCTGATTCTGGATCTGGACGAGGAAAAAGGCTTCTTGCAGACCTTCTGGGCTCCGGAATTCCATATTGTAGGCGGCGAGCCGTACATTTTCTTTGCGGTGAGCGGGAAGGTGTGGGGACCCCAGTGCCATGTCATGCACCTCAAGCCCGGCGGGCATTTCACCGATCCCGACGCTTGGGAAACGCCGCGCCGCGTGCAGAAGCAGGACGGCAGCTTCCTGACGGAGAACGGCATCACGCTGGATATGACGTGCATCAAGGCGGGAGGACGCACCTACGCCGCGTGGTCGTACCGCTTTGGCATGGGAACGCCGCTGGACACCGGCTCCATGCTGTACATTGCTCCTCTCAACGAGGAAAAGCCCTGGCAGCTGGCGGGCGAACCGGCATTGCTGTCCCGTCCTCTGCTGAGCTGGGAAAACCTGGAAACCACCATCAACAACGAAGGCCCCTATGTGTTCCAGACCAAGGATCGGGTGTATCTGGCTTACTCCGCGGGTTCCGCAAACAGCTATACCTATGCGGCGGGTCTGCTGACCGCCGATCCGAACAGCGATCTTGCGAACCCGGCCAACTGGAAAAAAGGGCTTACCCCGGTGCTCACCTATTATTCGGTGGACGGGGAATACGGTCCCGGTCATAACTCCTTCTTCGGCGATAAGGAGGGCAATCTGTGGATTGCGTATCACGGGGAGACGGATCCGACCAGCCGAGTGCGCTGCGCGGGCATCCGGCGTGTCCATTTCGATTTGCAGGGACGTCCCCGCTTTGATTTGTCTGCCGAGCGCGACGTAAACCCAGCCCTGAGCCATGTGACTATGCGTGTCAGGGTTGACTGATAAAATAAAGAAAAGGAGGAAGCGGAATCATGCTCAGAATTGCCAAAACAGAAAACGGGCTGGTACGCGGAATGGCGGCGGCCGATCCCCGCATTACCGCCTTCCGGGGAGTTCCCTTTGCGGCTCCTCCGGTCGGGGACCTGCGCTGGCGCGCGCCGCAGCCCGCGGAAAATTGGGAGGGAGTGCGCGACTGCCTGGAATTCGCTCCCATTTCGATGCAGTATGTTCCCGGTGCGAATCCGCAGGATTTCTATGCGCGCGAATGGCATGTGGATCCCGAGATTCCGATGAGCGAGGACTGCCTGTATCTGAATATCTGGACCCCCGCCGTCACGGGAAACGAGAAGCTCCCGGTCTATGTCTGGTATTTCGGCGGCGCGTTCCAGTGCGGCTACACCGCGGAGATGGAATTTGACGGCGAGCGTCTGGCCCGGCGCGGCATTGTCGTGGTGACGGTAAACTACCGCGTCAACGTGTTCGGTTTTCTGGCTCATCCGGCGCTGACGGCGGAAAACCCGGACGCACCGGCCAATTTCGGCTGTCTGGATCAGCAGGCGGGCCTGCTCTGGGTGAAACGGAACATCGCGGCCTTTGGCGGCGATCCCGACCGGATCACCATCGGCGGACAGTCGGCGGGCGGCGCGAGCGTGATGGCGCAGCTGAACAACCCGGTGAGCGCCGCCTGTGTTTCGCACGCGGTGGTCGAGAGCGGCATTTTCTGCCTGCCTTATGAGAAGCCGCGCCTTTCCACGCTGGCGGAGCTGGAAAAGCAGGGAGAGGAGTTTTTCCGCTTCCTCGGAATTCATTCCCTCGCCGAGGCCCGCGCCCTTCCCGCTGTGTTCCTGCGCGATAAGATGGAGGAATTCGGCCTGTTCTGGAGTGTGGTGGCGGACGGGAAATTCCAGCAGCGCACCAGCTGGCAGACCGCCCTGCGCGGCGAGCTGCCGGATATTCCGATGCTGATCGGGGATACCGACAATGAATTCTTTGCCGTCCCGCAAGCCAAGACGGAAGAGGAGCTGCGTGAGATGGCGCAAAAATACCTCGGTGGGGACGCGGAGCAATTTCTTGCGCTGATTCACGCGGATCAGGGCGTGGAGGAAGCCGTGAAAAATGCCACCGTCGGCGAGATCGAGATGGCGATCCGCGCGCTGTGCCGCTGCCGGGAGAAGGCGGGAGCAAAGAGCCCCTGCTATATCTATACGTTCGGGCCGGAGATTCCGGGCTGGGACCATCCGGGCGCGTTCCATTCCAGCGATCTGTGGTTCTTCTTTGAGACGCTGGCCAAATGCTGGCGGCCCTTTACCGGCAAGCATTACGATCTGGCGCGTCAGATGTGCAACTATCTCGCGGCCTTCGTCAAGACCGGCGATCCGAACTGTCAGGACGCGGACGGAAGCGAGCAGGCGCGCTGGATTCCGTGGAGCGACGCGGCGCCGAGCCGCATGACCTTCCACGAAATGCCGGAGCAGAAGGCATGTCCCGCCGGGGAAGTGATGGAATTCCTGGTCAGTCGTGAGATCCCGTAAAGGAGGGGCGGAGCATGGCGATCTTTGAGGGAAGCTATTTTTCCGACGCGCTGCGGCGCGGCGCATCATTCTCCGTTTATCTGCCGAACGATATCGGACCGGAGGGACACACCAAGTATTTTGACCGCCCCACGAAGGTTTTGTTTTTGCTGCACGGCTACACCGGAACCAGAGCGGACTGGATCAAGGATACCTCCATTCTTTCGTTGGCCGCCCGCTATAATCTGGCGCTGGTCTGCCCGTCCGGCGAAAACAGCTTTTACCTCGATGGAGAGGAGACGGGGCGGCAGTATCAGAGATATGTGGGGCAGGAGCTGGTGGAGTATGTGCGAAAGACCTTCGGCCTTTCCGGCCGCCGGGAGGATACCTTCATCGGGGGAATTTCCATGGGCGGCTTCGGCGCGGTTCATACAGGGCTGGCATACCCGGAGACATTTTCCAAAATCATTTCCCTGTCAGCCGCGCTGATCGTCCACAAGGTAGCCGCCATGAAGCCGGACGATCCCAATCTGGACGGAATCGCCAACTATGCGTATTACCGCCTGATGTTCGGGGAGCCGGGAAAACTCCTCGAAAGCCGGAACAACCCGGAGGTGCTGGTGCGGGAGCTGATGGAAAAGGGAAGCCCGCTTCCCGCGCTTTACCTCGCGATCGGCACGGAGGATTTTCTGTATGAGGACAATCAGATTTTCCGCCGTTTCCTGGAATCGCAGAACTTCCCGTTCACCTATCGGGAGGGGCCGGGCGTGCATGACTACAATTTCTGGAATCCGCAGATCGATTCTTCCCTCCGTTGGCTGATGGACGAGGAAGATGGAAAGCAGGGAACCGATATAGGGGACATTTGAAACAGGGCGTTACCGGAATTTGGTGAGGAGAAAACAAGGAGGAGCATGATGACAGAGACACAATACAGCCTTTGCCCGGAGAAGGTGCAGAGCTTTATGAATCACGCGGATTACTGCGTCGGCACGGGCCGCATGGGACTTGCCCTGCACCGGGAGTATTTGGAGCAGCTCAGGCTGGTGCAGAAGGAAATCGGATTTTCCTATATTCGCGGCCATGGCCTGTTCTGTGACGACATGGCCATTTATCAGGAATACAAAAACGAAAAGGGTGAAATCTGCCCGGAATACAATTTCACCTATCTGGACCGCGTGATGGACAGCTATCTTGAGGTGGGGATCCGCCCCTTCCTGGAGCTGGGCTTCATGCCGGAAAAAATGGCGTCGGGCGATCAGACGGTCTTTTATTGGAAAGGAAACGTCACGCCGCCCAAAACCTACGAAGCGTGGCGCGCGCTGGTGAAGGCTCTTCTGCGCCATCTGCTCGAGCGCTACGGGGAGGACGTTCTCTCCTGGCCGATTGAGGTCTGGAACGAGCCGAATCTTCCCGGCTTCTGGAAGGACGCGGATAAGCAGGAGTATTTCCGCCTGTTCGCGGAGACTCTCGCCGCCGTGAAAGAGGTGGATTCTCGTTTCCGCGTGGGCGGCCCCGCTATCTGCGGCGTGCAGGACGTCGAGTGGATGCAGGATTTCATGGAATACTGCCATCAGAACGCTCTCCCGCTCGATTTCGTGACCCGCCATTTCTACACATTTGACACACCGGACGAGGATGGGCATTACAGCTACAGCGCGCTGCGCGATCCCGACGAAAGCCTGATGGAGCTGGATCGCTCCCGCGCGATCATCGACAGCTTTCCGGAATACCGGGGCCTGCCGATGCACATCACCGAGTTCAATACCTCCTACCGCCCGGACAGCCCCGTACACGACACGACCCGCAACGCGGCTTACGTCGCGCGGCTTCTGGCCAGGCTGGGCGAGGTGAACGATTCCTATTCCTACTGGACGTTTGGGGATGTGTTCGAGGAGATGGGCGTTCCCTTCACCCCGTTCTACGGCGGCTTTGGTCTGGTGGCAAACGGCGGGATCCCCAAGCCGACGTTCTGGACATTCGCGTTCTTCAAGAAATTGCAGGGCGATTGCCTCCTGCGCTCGAAGGAAACGGTCGCGGTGCGCCGGAAGGACGGATCCTTTGCCGGTGCGGCGTGGAATCTCGGCCAGGAGACAGGCGGGGAAACCATGCTGCGTTTTACCCTGCCCGCGCAGGGAGAATGGTGTCTGCTGACCCGCACGGTGGACGAGAACCACGCCAACCCGCTCAAGGTTTGGCACGACATGGGAGAGCCCGCTCAGCTTTCCGCGGAGCAGACCAAGCTTTTGCAGGAAAGCGCCGTCCCGCTGGTGCACACGGAACGTCTCTGCGCGGCGAATGGGGAGCTTTGCTTCTCCTTGACGCTCCAGAAGGATTCCGTCGTTTCGTTTGAGCTGGTTCCCGTCAGCGGGCGCAGCGATCGCGGCTATTCCTATGAGCGGGCCGTGCGGGGATAACAGAAAAGGAGAGGTGCTTTCATGAAAAAGCAGGCGTTCAACCCCTATCTGCCGTCCTGGGAATACATCCCCGACGGCGAGCCGTATGTGTTTGACGGCCGGGTGTATGTATACGGCTCCCACGACTTTTTCCGTGGAAACGCGTACTGTCTGGGAGACTATGTGTGCTGGTCCGCCCCGGAGACGGATTTGGGAAACTGGCGGTGCGAGGGGACGATCTACCGGAAAACGCAGGATCCCGCGAACCCGGACGGCAGCATGTGCCTGTATGCGCCGGACGTAACCCGTGGGCCGGATGGCCGGTATTACCTGTACTATGTGCTCGATAAGCTTCCTGTTGTCTCGGTGGCGGTCTGCGACCGGCCGTCGGGGCAGTATGAGTTTTACGGGTATGTGCATTATCCCGACGGGACGCGTCTGGGAGAGCGAGAAGGAGACGAACCGCAGTTTGACCCCGGCGTGATGACGGAGGGGGAGAAAACCTATCTCTACACCGGTTTCTGCGCGGTGGGGGATGTATCCCGCACGGGGCCGCACGGCGTGGTGCTTGGCCCCGACATGCTGACCATTGAGGAGGGACCGGTGCGGATCGCTCCCAGCCAGCCGTTCAGCGCGGGCAGTGGATTCGAGGGACATGAATTCTTCGAGGCTCCTTCCATTCGCAAGCGTGGGGATCTGTATTACTTTGTCTACTCCTCCGTTGTGATGTATGAGCTGTGCTATGCGGTCAGCCGTTCGCCCATGAGCGGGTTTACCTACGGCGGCGTCATTGTGGCCAACAACGATCTGCATATTGACAGCTATAAACCGGCGGAAAAACCCATGTTTTACGGCGGAAATAACCACGGAAGTATTGTGGAAATCGACGGAAAGTGGTATATTTTTTATCACCGGCATACGGATGGGACGAATTTCAGCCGCCAGGGTTGTATGGAACCGATCGAGTTCCGCGAGGACGGCTCCATCGTGCAGGCGGAAATGACTTCCTGCGGCGGCAACGGCGGCCCTCTGGAGGGGAAAGGGACGTATCCCGCTTACATTGCCTGCCAGCTTTTCACGGCGGGAGGGGAGGATCCGCTGACGACGGGAGCGCCCGGCGAATGGATGGACTGCCGCTTCCCGAAGATCACGCAGGATGGCCGCGATGGGGACGAGACTCCCGGCTATGTGGCAAATCTGCGCGCGGGGGCGAGTGCGGGCTTCCGGTATTTTGACTGCCGCGGCGTGCGCCGTGTGACCGTGCGGGTGCGCGGTTACTGCAAGGGCGCGTTCTGCGTGCGGACAGCCTGGAACGGCCCCGCGCTGGGCATGATCCCGGTGGACTTCTCCAATGTCTGGAAGGACTACACGGCGGAAATCGCGATCCCGGACGGCGTGCAATCGCTCTATTTTACCTATGAAGGCCAGGGGGCGGCGAATCTCGCTTCCTTTACGCTGGAATAGTATCACAAGGCCGGTGACAGGAGGATAACAATGATGAAAAGGAAAACGGCTCAAAGACTGGCAAAAGAGCTGGTCGCAAAGATGACGATTGAAGAGAAAGCGTCTCAGCTTCGCTTTCAGGCCCCTGCCATTCCAAGGCTGAACGTCCCCGCCTATAACTGGTGGAACGAAGCGCTTCACGGCGTGGCGCGTGCGGGTACGGCCACCGTGTTCCCGCAGGCGATCGGAATGGCCGCCATGTTTGACGAGGACTTTTTGAAGCAGATTGCCGAAGTCATCGCCACGGAGGCGCGCGCGAAATACAATATGCAGTCGGAGCAGGAGGACCGCGATATCTACAAGGGATTGACGCTCTGGTCTCCGAACGTGAACATCTTCCGCGATCCCAGATGGGGCCGCGGCCATGAGACATACGGCGAAGATCCGTATCTGACCTCCCGTCTTGGCGTTGCTTTCATCAAGGGGCTGCAGGGAGACGGGGAATACCTCAAAACGGCGGCCTGCGCCAAGCACTTTGCCGTGCACTCCGGACCGGAGGGCAAGCGCCATGAGTTTGATGCCCGCGTCGGCCAGAAGGATCTCTGGGAAACGTATCTGCCCGCCTTTGAGGCGGCGGTGAAGGAGGGCGGCGTGGAAGCCGTGATGGGCGCGTACAACCGCACCAACGGCGAGCCGTGCTGCGGCAGCAAAACGCTGCTCAAGGACATCCTGCGCGACAAATGGGGCTTTGAAGGACATGTGGTTTCCGACTGCTGGGCGATCTGCGATTTCCATCAAACACACCATGTGACCAGTACGCCCGCCGAGTCCGCGGCTCTGGCGTTGAAGAACGGCTGTGACGTGAACTGCGGCTCCATGTATGCGCATCTGCTTCAGGCGCTGCAGGAGGGCTTCATCACGGAGGAGCAGATCACCGAGGCGGCGGAGCGCCTGTTCACAACGCGGTACCTGCTCGGCATGTTTGACGATCAGTGCGAATACAACACGATCCCGTATGAGGAGGCCGATTCTCCGGCTCATAACGAGGTGGCGCTGGAAGCGGCCCGCCGTTCGCTGGTGCTGCTCAAAAACGACGGCATTCTCCCGCTGTGCAAAGAGAAGCTGACCAAGGTGGCCGTCATCGGCCCGAACGCCGACAGCCGCCTGTCCCTGATTGGCAATTATTATGGAACGGCTTCCCAGCATGTGACCGTTCTGGAAGGCGTGCGCAAGGAGTTTGGCGACGGCGTGCGGATTCTTTACAGCGAGGGCAGCCATTTGTATAAAGATAAGGTGGAGGGCCTGGCTTTCGCGGATGACCGTCTGGCGGAGGCGAAGGCGTGCGCTTCCCACAGCGACGTGACCATTCTCTGCCTGGGACTGGATGAAACGCTGGAAGGCGAGCAGGGCGATACAGGAAATCTGAGTGCGTCCGGCGACAAGCTGGGGCTTGATCTTCCGCCGTGCCAGCAGAGACTGCTGGAGACCGTTGTTTCCGCCGGCAAGCCGGTGATTGTTGTGGTGCTGGCGGGCAGCGCGCTGGATCTGACCTACGCGCATGAGCACTGCGCTGCCGTGGTGCAGGCCTGGTATCCCGGCGCGCTGGGCGGTCTTGCGGTGGCGGAGCTGCTTCTCGGCAAGTTCAGCCCCTCCGGCCGTCTGCCTGTGACGTTCTACTCTCCGAAAAATCCGCTGCCTGACTTTGAGGATTACAGCATGAAGAACCGTACCTACCGGTATCTGCATGAGGAGCCGCTGTATCCCTTTGGTTACGGCCTGTCCTATACGAAGTTTGCCTATGAGAGCATTCAGATGCCGGAGAAAATCACGGCGGGCGAGAGCATGGATGTGACGGTTCGCCTGAAAAACGAGGGCGATCGCGAGGGCGCGGAGGTTGTACAGCTCTATCTCTCCGGACGTCCGGGAGAAAACCAGCCGATCCGCAGCCTGTGCGGCTTTGCCCGCGTGGAGCTTGCCCCCGGCGAGGAGCGTGAAATCACCATCCATGTCCCCGCTGCCGCTATGCTGACGGTGGCGGAGGATGGTTCCCGCGCGGTGCTGCCCGGCCATTACTGCGTGACGGCGGGCGGATCGCAGCTGGACAGCCGCAGCCTGGAGCTGACAAAGCGCGACGGCGTGTGTGCCTTCTTTGATGTGCAGGCCTGAGAAGGGCTTAGCCTGGTGATAGACAGAAAGGAAAATGATCATGGCATTTTTAGAGGTCAATCCCGCTCGAAAGGGAGCGAAAATCAACCGTAATATTTACGGCCATTTTTCCGAGCATCTGGGCCGCTGCATCTATAACGGAATGTTTGTGGGCGAAAACAGTCCGATCCCGAACGTGAACGGAATGCGCACGGACGTTGTGGAAGCCCTCAAGCAGATCCGCGTGCCGGTTCTGCGCTGGCCGGGCGGCTGCTTTGCCGACGAGTACCACTGGAAGGACGGCATCGGCCCGAAGGAGGGCCGCAAGCGTATGGTGAACACCCACTGGGGCGGCGTGGTGGAGGACAACTCCTTCGGCACGCATGAGTTCATGGAGCTGTGCCGCCAGATCGGCTGCGAGCCGTATGTCAATGGCAACGTGGGCAGCGGCACGGTGCAGGAGATGAGCGAGTGGGTCGAATACATGACGTTTGACGGCGTGTCCCCGATGGCGGAGCTGAGAAAGCAGAACGGCCGCGAGGAGCCCTGGAAGCTGACGTATTTCGGCGTGGGCAATGAGAGCTGGGGCTGCGGCGGCAATATGCGCCCGGAGTATTACGCAGACCTGTTCCGCCGCTATGCGACGTATGTGCGCAACTACGGTGACAACAAGGTGTTCAAGATTGCCTGCGGCCCGAACGTGGATGACTACGAGTGGACGGATAAGGTGATGGAGATTGCCGGAAAGTATGCCGACGCGATCAGCCTGCACTATTATACGCGTCCCCGTTCCCTGGCCTGGGACGATAAGGGACCGGCCACCGGCTTTGAGGAGAAGGAGTACTGGACCACGCTCCGCAATGCCCTGTGGATGAACGAGCTGGTGGAAAACCATCTGAGCATCATGCGCCGCCACGATCCCGAGGGCCGCGTCGGCCTGATTGTGGACGAGTGGGGAACCTGGTACGACGTGGAGCCCGGCACGAACCCTGGTTTCCTGTACCAGCAGAACACCATGCGCGACGCGCTGGTGGCCGCTGTCACGCTCAATATCTTCAACCGCCATGCCGACGGCGTGATCATGGCCAACCTGGCGCAGATCGTCAATGTTCTCCAGTCCGTCATTCTCACGGAGGGCGAGAAGATGCTGCTCACGCCGACGTACCATGTGTTCGATCTGTACAAGGAGCATCAGGACGCGACGCTGCTTGACAGCTATGTGGAATCCCATCCGGTGGGAGACGATCAGGTACAGATTGCGTCCCTGCATCAGTCCGCTTCCATGGACGCCGAAGGCCGCGTCCACATCACAGTGGCCAATCTTTCTCTGTCCGGGGAAGAGACGCTCACCGTGCGCGTGCCCGGCAAGGAGAACGCGAAAGCGTCCGTCCGGGTGCTGTCCGGTTCGATGGATGCCCATAACACCTTTGAAGCGCCGGAAACGGTCAAACCGGTTTCCGTGACCGATTTCCGCCAGGAAAACGGTGTGCTGACGGTTCGTGTTCCCGCTTGCAGCGTGACGGCTATTACACTGGAATAAGCTTTCCTGTCATACAAAAAGGATCGGCGAGGAGATTTTTATTCTCCGCGCCGATCCTTTTTATGTTGACGGAAACCGCATGCACGCGGCGTATCGTCTTTATTTTGCTTGCTGTAAGGCCGCGCCCACATCGGAGCGGAATGCGTCCCAGGCGTCCGGATGGTCGACAAAGTAGAGCGGACACTCCTTCCCGGTCACGTCGTAATGACGGATCAGGTGGGTTTCATCGAGATCCAGCGTTTCGCAGAGCCAGGCGCACAGCTTGACAAGGGATTGGTAGGATGCGTCGGTGAATTGCCCTGTTTCGTCCGGGTGGCAGACCTCAATGGAAATGGTGTCGCGGTTGCGCTCGTTGGTCGCGGCCGATTTCTCATCGAGCGGGACGCACTGGATGATTTCCCCGTCCAGCCCGATCAGAAAATGAGCGTTGACCTCCGTGGCGGGATCGTTGAAATAATTCCGGTTTCCCTCCGCGCTGGTACCGGGGTTTCCCACATAATGAACGGCGATGTCGTTGACATGCTCCAGCGCCTGGCCGCTGCGGCTTCCGCCGAGATCCAGAAGCTCCTGGTCAATCCATTCCGGGATTTCGATGGAGGAAAGATCCTGCGATTTCGTTGTGGGCAGCATCGGAAGGCGGGGGGCTTCGGTGCCGCCGGAGGTCAGCCAGGGAATCACGAGGGAGAGCACCGCGACCAGAAACAGCAGCGTGACTCCCATACTGGTGAGAATGATCAAACGGTTTCGCCGTCTGCGCCGCCGCAGCTCCAGACGGCTTGGCCGCGGCTCCCATTCTTCCTGTGACAGATGACGATATGGAACTGACATGGTGAATTCCTCCCAGACGCCGCCCTGAGACTTGTTTGAGTCTATGGACGAACGTTTCTCTTCTCTACTATAAAACGGTTCTTCGGATGAAAAGGTTGCATTCTGTCGAAAAAAACGGATCGTCTTGTCTTTCGTTGACAAACCGCCGCCATACTCGTATAATCAAAACAGATTGATTATGGAGTGCGCCGGTCGGCGCGGAAAGGCGTGAAGGAAATGAGTGCAGGATGCAGCCACGATTGTGAGCATTGCAGCGAAAATTGCGGGGAGCGTAAAATGAACCCCGAGGACTTTTTGGAAAAGCCCCATGAGATGAGCAGCATCAAAAAGGTGATCGGTGTGGTCAGCGGCAAGGGCGGTGTCGGTAAGAGCCTGGTGACGTCCCTGATGGCGGTGGAGATGAACCGCCGCGGCGCGCATTCGGCCATTCTGGACGCGGATGTGACAGGCCCCTCCATCCCGAAGGCGTTCGGCCTGCACCAGCGGGCGATGGGCAGCGAGCTGGGACTTCTGCCGGTCAAGACGAAATCCGGGATCGACGTGATGTCCGTGAACCTGCTGCTGGACGACGAGTGCGCGCCGGTGGTATGGCGCGGCCCGATCATTGCCAATACGGTCAAGCAGTTCTGGACGGATGTCATCTGGAACGATGTGGATTACATGTTTGTGGATATGCCTCCCGGAACGGGCGACGTACCGCTTACCGTGTTCCAAAGCATCCCGCTCGACGGTATTCTCATTGTGACCTCGCCGCAGGAGCTGGTTGCGATGATCGTTTCCAAGGCTGTGACCATGGCGCAGATGATGAACGTGCCGATCCTTGGCATTGTGGAAAATATGAGCTATGTCAAGTGCCCCGACTGCGGACGCGAGATCCGCGTGTTCGGCGAAAGCCATGTGGAGGAGATTGCCGCACGCTATGGCTTGAAGCTGCTCAGCCGTCTGCCGATGGATCCCGAGGTCGCGAAGAACTGCGATGCGGGTCTTGTGGAGCTTTGCCACACAGACGCTTTGAGCCAGGCCGCCGACGCTGTGGAGGCCCTGCCGGTCAAAGAGAAATAAAAATGCGCTGAAAGCCGCCGGACAAAACCACGCCGAGATTGATACAATTCCATACCCTCAAAAATGCCGCAAATCCGCCGCTTCTGGGCGGTTTTTCTATTTTCGGCACTGTGGCGGCGTAGGCAGAACAGCGATCTTGCCAGGGTGATTCGCCCTTTTCAATGATACTCTGTAACGATAAAAAAGCTATCGTTACAGAGTAGGGCTATCGTTAAAATGTGCTGTGTAGCTAATTTCAAATGTTAACAAAGCACAAGAACATGAGTTCTCGAATCAGATAAATAAAAACTCGCAATCTATTGCGAAAAACTATTGTAATGAGA
>NBJMC04203__coassemble_398_pt1 | contig 26795 bp, 30 predicted proteins | sample NBJMC04203__metabat2_high_PE_051 | metagenome-assembled genome bin NBJMC04203 | reverse complement strand
GGACGGTATCGCGGTTTCGCGTGAAAATGGAAATGTGCAGCTGCGTCTGGGGCGCGAGGCGTATTTTGGACGCGCGCTGACGCTGCTCGAGGAGGGCCTGGCTTCGGGAAAGGATTTCTCTGTGGAGGAAACGCCGGCTTACCGCGATCTGGGTCTGATGGCCGACTGCTCCCGCGGCGCGGTGCTCAACCGGGACGGCTTCTGCAAGCTGGTTGTGAATCTGGCGCGCATGGGTTATACCGTGCTCCAGCTTTACATTGAGGACGTTTACGAGCTTCCGGAGTATCCATACTTCGGCTGGGGACGCGGCCGTTATACGGCGGAGGATCTGCGCTGGATGGACGATTTCGCGGATTCCTTCGGTATCGAGCTGATTCCCGCGATCCAGACGCTGGCGCACCTGCGCCAGATCTTCCGCTGGCGCGTGTTCCGCGACGTGCATGACCTTGACGACATCCTGCTGGCCGGAGAGGAAAAGACGTATGAGCTGATCGACGCGATGTTCCGTCAGTTCTCCTCGTGCATGAGAAGCCGCCGGATCAACATCGGCATGGACGAGGCGCATCTGGTGGGTCTGGGAAAATATCTGGATCAAAACGGCTACCGCGACAGAATGCAGATTATGCTGGATCATTTCAGCCGTGTGCACGAGCTGGCCAACAAGCACGGCCTGCATCCGATGATGTGGAGCGATATGTTCTTCCGTCTGGCGGCGGGCGGCGAATACTACGCCGAGGACTGCAAGATGGATCCCCGCATCGCGGAGACGATCCCCGAGGACGTTTCCCTGGTGTACTGGGATTATTATTCCGAGAAGAAATCCATCTATGACAACATGCTGGACCGCCACGCGGAGATGACGAAGAATATCATTTTCGCGGGCGGCGCGTGGAAATGGGTGGGCTTCTGCCCGAATAACCGCTTCTCCTTCCGCGTCACCAAGCTGGCGCATGAGAGCTGTGTGGAGCACGGCGTGAAGGAGGTTCTGGTGACCGCCTGGGGAGACAACGGCGGAGAAACCTCCTTCTTTGCCATTCTCCCGTCGCTGCAATACTGGGCGGAGCTGTGCTATGCCGGAAAGGCGGAGGAGGACAGCCTGCGCAGCCGTTTCCGCTTCGCGTGCCATGCGGACTGGGACGATTTCCTGCTGCTGGACGAGCCGCACTTCACCCTCGGAAACCTCGAAAACCGCTGCTCCATCACGGCGCACAAGTATCTTCTGTTCCAGGATGTGCTCCAGGGAATGTTTGACGCGCATGTGGAGCCGGATTCCTACGCCGCTCACTATGCCGCCTGTGCCGAAAAGCTGGAAAAGGCGGCGGAAAAAGGCGGGGAGTGGGCCATCCTCTTTGAGACGGAGGCCGCGCTGTGCCGGGTGCTGGAAATCAAATGCCGTGTCGGAATCGATCTGCGCGCCGCTTATCTGGCCGGGGACCGCGACGAGGCGATCCGTCAGTCCGGCGAGGTTCTGCCGGAGCTGCTGCGCCGTGTCGGCCACTTCGCGGAGCTGTTCCGCCGTCAGTGGTTCGCGGAAAACCGTCCCGCCGGTCTGGATGCGTTTGACGTGCGCATCGGCGGCCTGAAAGAGCGTCTCTGCGCCGCGTCCGCGCGCATGGAGGGCTGGCTGAGCGGCGAGGTATCGTCGATCGAAGAGCTGGAGCAGCCGCGCCTGCCGTATGAAGGCAAGGAGCCTGAGAAGGGCCGCGAGGATCTCCCCTCTCTGCATTGGAACAACATCATTCTTCCCAGCGAGATCGGGGCAATCTAAAATGCCTTTTGAGAAATGAAAGAAATGCAAACGTGAAAAAAGCTGACACCGCTGTTTGACGGTGTCAGCTTTTTTGTACTGTTCCGTTCAGACGAAGCTCCAATTCATACAGCCCGCCGCTGTGCTGCACCACGTTTCCCGTGGCCTGAAACCCATTGCGTTCATAGAGCCGCCTTGCGCCTGTGTTGGTGCTCAGGATCCACAGTGTGGGGCAATCCGTGCATTGCCCGATGGCAAAGGAGAGCAGCCGCGTTCCGTATCCTTTGTTTTGTTCGCCGGGCAGCACATACAGATTTTCGATCAAGCTGCCGCGCACCGAGACAATGCCCACCGGCTTTTCCTCCGTCAGCAGATACAGGCGCGCTCCCTTTGCGATCTCGGATTCCAGATAGCGCTTTTGGCGTTCGGGCGTATGGATGGCGAGGAATTCGGGGGAACAGATTTCCTTGTGGGAATCGATCCAGCTTTCGGAATGGATAGCGGCGGCCTGCGCCAGCTCCTTTTCTGTGACCGGTTGAATCATGGGTACGTCCCTCAAAGATCGTCAATCTTCATGCGGTCCAGCTCCTGCTGGCTTGCTTCCTTTTCCTGCCGCTTGCGGGATTCCCGCGTCAAATAGCGGACGAGGAACACGATTCCGACCACGACGGCGGCCGTCGTGAGAAGTCCCAGAAACAGAAAAACAATCAGAATCAGCACATTTGGCAAAATACTCATGGTGTTTCCTCCTTGTGACGGCGGTACTCCGCAATGAGGAGCTTCGCCGTGTCAAAATCCATTTTTTCATCGAGAGCCAGGCGTTTGATCAGGGAAACATAGGGATCCGAGGCGCGTTCGCCGCTCAGGCGGATTTTCTGGATCAGGCGGTCCAGACGCAGGCGCACGGTGGGATAGGTCACGCCGTACTCGCGGGCGATCTCCTTGAGCGAACCGGAGGCCAGCACAAAATTCCGGATGAAGGAAACGTCCTCCTCATCAAGCTCCATCATCCAGTCCGGTACGGTTTGGATTGGCATGGCACTTTCCTCCTTTCACTATATTCAATATAAACTTTAATTTTGTTAAAGTCAATAGTAAAGATAAATTTTTATTTTATAAAAAATCCCCGCCGCGCGCATAGAGTGCGCACAGCGGGAAACGATAAGCCGAGAGGCCGTCGCACGGCCGGAAAGGAGGGATGAAGCGATGGATTTCCTCTGGGCGTTTCTGGTGGGCGGCGCGATCTGCGCCGTGGGCCAGCTTCTGCTCGATTATACCAAGCTGACCCCGGCGCGGATTCTGGTCCTCTTTGTGACGGCGGGCGTTGTGCTCAGCGCCGTGGGCGTGTATGCTCCGTTGGTAAAGCTGGCCGGAGCGGGGGCGACCGTGCCGCTCACAGGCTTTGGATATCTGATGGCGGAGGGAGTGCGCAAGGCCGTGGCGGAGGACGGCTTGTTCGGCGCTTTGAGCGGCGGTGTGGCGGCAGCCGCGGCGGGCATTGCGGCGGCGGTCTTTTTCGGATTCTTAGCCGCCCTCTTTTCAAGATCCCGAGATAAGAGCTAAACTGACGCAAAATCCGGTCTATCGCGCGGGAAAGCTTCTGTGGCGGGCGATTCGCATTCTCAGCGGAAAGATACTGGGCCTGCTTTTCTGGACGCTGCTCAAATGGAGCTGGAAAAAATTTCGCCGTTTTCAGCGCACAAAAAAAGGAGGGGGCGATCCCCCTCCTTAAACTCGCACGGGTTTACTGGATGGAGCAGTCGAGATAATGCTCCAGCTCCTCCTCGTCCTTCTTTTTCTTCTCCAGAAAAACAAAGACGGCGATAGCGGCAGCCGTCAGAGCGGCGACTGCGGAAAGTACGGTGACGAGTACGGCGAATCCACTCTTTTTCAAATCAGGCACCTCCGACGAATTCAATGTAAAACATCGCGCGGGTCAGGCACCTTGTCCCTTCCCGGATCAACACGCTGCTTTCTGCTTTCTATGATACTCAATTCCGGCAGAAATGTCAACTGGAAAGCAACACGGGGGTGCAAATTCATAGAATAGAAACAAAATAAAAAAAGCAGAGCTTTCGCTCTGCCTTTTTTAACGCTTGGGAACGCGAAGCTTACGCATTCGCCTTCTTCGTCAGCTGAGACTTCTTTCTCGCGGCGGCGTTCTTGTGCAGGATCCCCTTGGCGACGGCCTGGTCAATCTTCTTGACAGCCACGCGCACGGCCTCGGCCTTGTTCGCGTCGTTGCTCTCGATCGCGGCGTTCGCCTTCTTGATGGTGGTCTTGAGCTCGGAATTCGCGGCCTTGTTGATCAGCGTCTTGGTGGCGATGACTCTCACGCGCTTCTTCGCGGACTTAATGTTCGGCATGTGTACACCTCCTTTTCTTTTTCACGTAGAGTATATTTTACCATCAACCAACGGAAAAAGCAAGAGAAACACACAGGATTTCGCGCGACAGAGACAGGGTTTTCTTGTTTTCGGCAGACTGAACAAAAAAACGTTCCGGCGAGGGCTTATTTGAAAATAGAGAAGATACCGGATTTTTCCCGGAATTTTCAAACAAGCCTTTGGACGGGGAAAGGATGGAACGGATGGAATACCGCACCGATCTGGCTGTGGAATACACAGAGGAATCAACACACCGGCGGGAGGAGCAGGGGGAGTACGCAATCACACGCCTGACGCATGCGGGCCGGCGCTATGTGACGGTGGAAGCCCCTCCCTTTTCAGACGCGGCGGATGCGGGGGAGCTGGCCGAGCTTCTGGCGGAGGAGCTTAGGAAAATGCTTCCAGAGGAAGGGCCGGTGCTGGTGGCGGGGCTGGGGAACCGCTTCGTCACGCCGGACGCGCTCGGCCCCCGCATGGCGGATCGCGTGCTGGCTACGCGTCATATCGGCGGGGAGCTGGCGCGGGTGTCCGGGCTGGATGGGCTCCGGCCTGTGGCTGTGCTGGCTCCCGGCGTGCTGGGCAGCACGGGCGTGGAGTCGGGGGAGGCCGTGGCGGCGCTCACGGCGGCGCTGCATCCGGCGGCGGTGATCGCCGTGGACGCGCTGGCGGCCCGCAGCTTGTCCCGGCTGGGCTGCACGGTGCAGCTCACGGACGCGGGAATTTCGCCCGGCGAGGGCGTGGGAAACCGCCGTCCCGCGCTGAGCTGGGAAAGTCTTGGCGCTCCCGTGATTGCCCTGGGAGTGCCGACGGTGGTGGACGCGGCTGCTCTGGCTGCCGGGCTGACGGGCGGGGATCCTTCGCCCGAAGAGGTGGCCCCTCGCGGAGCGGCCATGATTGTTACGCCGAGGGAGATCGATCTGCTGGTGGACAGGGCCGCCCGTGTGCTCGCCATGGCTGTCAACCGTGCGCTGAATCCCGATCTTTCCCAGGAGGATTTTGCCCGCCTGGTGTCATGAACGGGCGCGGACGCGCATACGATTGACATGGCGGGATCTCCGCCGGACAGGAGGATGCCGGATGGGAAAGCGGGAGGAAAAGGGAGGAAAGCTGTTTTGCGCGGCGGCATTGTGCGCTGTGCTGGGAGCGGCGGGCATGCTCTGCCTGTTTGAAACGCTCCCCGCCTTGGACGAGGGCGGCTTTTCCGTCGCCGCCGCCGGGTTCATTCTGCCGGATGGCGCTTTGGCCGCTGTCCGGGAGGGCGAGCTGTTCTGGGAAACGGATTCCTCCGCGCCGGATGCGGGTTCTTCCTCTCCGGCTCCGGTATCGTCCGCGCTTTCGGATTCTTCCTCGTCTCCTCTTTCTTCCGCCCCATCCGCTCAAAGCGAAGCGGAGCAGATGCAGGAGGCTGTGGCCGCCGGGCTGTTCCCCGAAAACGGGCCGGTGGAAACGGTGCTGGAAAACGGAATCAACGAGACGACCATCTCCAATACCGGCATCCAGTATGGGAACGTTTGGGTGAAAAATACGAACAAATATCATGATATCGACATTGCGGCGGAGCTGGAAAAACAGCCGGACGTGAGCCTCAAGCGCGACGGCAGCGTGGAGATCCTTCTGTACCATACGCACACGACGGAAGCGTTTCAGGGAGAAACGCGCACGCAGGACAACAGCCGGAACGTGGTTGCCGTGGGGGAGAAGGTGGCGGCGGAGCTGGAAGCGGCGGGGTTCGGTGTGGTGCATGACACCACCTGCCACGACTACCCCTCCTACAACGGCTCCTACGACCGCTCCGGAGAAACCATCCAGCGCAATCTGGAGAAATACCCCGGAATCCAGGTGGCCATCGACATCCACCGCGACGCGCTCGGCACCTCCGACGCACGCACGAAGCCGACCGTGATGGTCAACGGCAGAAAGGCCGCCCAGATCATGATCGTCTCCGGCTGTGACGACGACGGCACCATCGGATTCCCGGATTGGGAATACAATCTGCGGCTCGCGGTGCGCTGCCAGCAGGCGGTGAGCGATCTGTATCCCTCCCTGGCCCGCCCGCTCAGCTTCTGCCCGAAAAAATACAACGAGCACATGACGCACGGATCGATTCTGGTGGAATTCGGCACCGACGCGAGCACGCTCGACGAGGTCCTGTATTCCGGCGAGCTGTTCGGCAAGGCGCTGGTGCAGACGCTGCTGGGACTGGTGGAGCCGTAACCGGAAGCAAAGAAAGGAATGGAAAAGATGTCGGATGGAAAAAGACGGCTGCGCGCTTTTCTGACGGCCTTTGTCGTCACGCTCTGCGCGCTGGCCTTCGCCATGGGGTTTCTGGAGGTGGACGCCCGTTCCCGGCAGGTGGGATTCGGCGATGAAAATACGCTGCTGAACAGCCTGACGGGCCAAAACTGGCAGTTGCCGTGGTGAATGCGTTATGGTATAATATACAATAAGAATCTTTTTCAGGAAAATACCCGTTTCCCGCGGCTGCGGCGCGCTTTTTGCGCCCCGCCGTGGGCGGAACAACATAGATGCGGCGCGTCCGCCTAATCGGACGCGGACAGGCCGTCCGCATGGGATGGCAGGAGAGTTTTGAATGAGAAAAAAAAGGAATCGTTCTTTCCTTTCTGTGATATGGATTGTATGCGCCGTTCTGACGGCGTCGTTGTTTTGCAGCACCGCTATGCCGCTCGCTTCGTCGGAGGATCCCTTTTTTCCGCCTCCCTCGGCTTCGAGCGAGGCTCCCGCTGTCAGTGAAAGCCCGGTGATGAGCGAGACCCCGGTGGAGAGTGAAACGCCCCCACCCAGCGAGCCTGAGCCGCCGAGTGAAGCTCCGCCGAGCAGCGCGCCGCCGGTGGTGCAGTCGCCGTCCTCCGCTCCCCCGCGATCCGCCGCTGCCTCCCAGGCGGCTTCCGCGCAGGCTTCGTCTGCCGTGAGCGGTCAGGAATCGTCCGGCGCTTCCTCCGGGGAAAGCAGCACGGGGACAAGCAGCGGCGCGTCCTCCCGCACGGGGGAAAGCCGTCTGGAGCTGCCGAGCGTGGGAGACGTCAGCGGCGTCGGCCTGCTTTCCGCGGGAGAGACGGGGCAGGGGAACCGGCAGATCAACTGGATCGGAATTCTTTCCTGGGCATGTATTGCCGCGGGTGTTCTCATTGTGCTCATTATCCTTCTGAGCAACCGCCGTCCGCCGCGCGGAGGCTATGGGCGCAAGCGGTACCGCCGTCCGCGCCGCCGCAAGAGCCGCCTGCTTTCCGATCGCTATTATCGCAACAATTACCGCTGAAAAAACGCGGGGACAGCCAGCAGAAAAACAAAACCGGCATCCGTTGGAGCACAGCTCGCAGGATGCCGGTTTTTCGTGTTTGTGCTGCTCTTACACGTTCATCAGATTGGGGTAGTCAAAGACGGGCATGTCGCCATCCCACTGGACGCGCATCATGCCGAGCTCCTCCCAGGCGTCCGCCAGCGGGTCCGCGCCGGTGCAGCGCAGAACGTAGGGACGGATCGCCCACACGTCCTCGCGCTCGCCCGCCGCGAAATAGACATACCATGCGCCGTCGGTGTGATTTATTTCTCGGTAAAGACGGAGAGCACGTCCGCTCCCTTCTTCACAAAGGCGATGAATTCATGCAGGGCCGCCGGAATCTCATACCACTCGCCGCCCTTGTATTCCTTGCCGTCGCGGGCGAAAACCCATTCGCCCTGCGGCAGATAGACGCGGTGGCTTGTCTGGCCCTGACGCACGATCGGGGCAAACAGGATGTCGTCTCCGAAGAGGTACTGCTCGCCGAGCGTGTAGCAGACCGGATCGTCCGGTAATCGAAGAACATCGGACGCATCACCGGCACGCCGGTCTCGGACGCGATATCCATATGACGGCGCAGATAGGGACGCAGGCGCTCACGCAGGAAGATGAGATCGCGCAGGATTTCGAAGTCGCGGTCGCCGAAGCTCCAAATCTCGTTGTCGCCGCCGGTCGGCTCCAGAATATCGCGGGTTCTGTCGTGTCCGTTGCGGCTGCCGTGCAGGCGCATCACCGGGCAGAACAGGCCATACTGGAACCAGCGGACAATCAGCTCGCGGAAGTAGTCGGACTCAATGTCGCCGCCGTAGAAGCCGCCGATGTCGGTGGTCCACCACGGCATGCCGCACATCGCCATGTTCAGGCCGGATTTTATCTGCATGCGCAGGCTCTCAAACGTGGAGGGAATGTCGCCGGACCAGATGAGGTTGGCGAACTTCTGCGCGCCGAGATAGGAGCAGCGCGAAAGCGTCAGGATATCCTCGCGGCCGCTCTCCTTCATGCCGTCGTAAACCAGCTGGGCGTAGTAGTAGGGGAACAGCAGGGCGGTTTCGCTGCCGTTGCCGACGGACAGGATCAGGTTGTCGAAATGCTCCGGATGGATCTCCGGCTCGGCTTCATCGAACCAGAGCAGATCCACGCCGTTGTCGATGTAGTTTTCCTTCAGACGCTGCCACACATAAGCGCGCGTCTCCGGGTTGGTCGCGTCGATCTCAGCCTGCGGGCCGTAGAATTCAAAGACGCGGTTGGAGCCGCTGACGGTGCGGATCAGCATGTTGTTCTCGATCATATGACGGTAGTTTTCGCTGTGCTCGTTGATGGTGGGCCACATGGAAACCATGAGCTTGATCCCCATCTTGTGCAGCTCCTCCGTCATGGCCTTCGGGTCGGGCCAGTACTTCGGATCGAAGCGGTAATCGCCCTGCTCCGTCCAGTGGAAGTAGTCGATCACGATAACGTCGAGCGGGATGCCCAGCTCCTTATAACGGCGCGCGACGGAGAGAAGCTGCTCCTGATTTTCGTAGCGCAGGCGGCACTGCCAGAAGCCCAGGCCCCAGTCGGGCATCTTCGGGGCGTGGCCGGTCAGATCGGCCAGAGCGCCCGCCACCTCGCGCGGACCGCCGCCGATCACCACATAGTCGACCTGGCGGGTCGCGTCGCTGGTCCAGCGGGTGCGGTTGTGCGCCAGCTCGCAGCGGCCTGTCGAGGGCTGGTTCCACAAAAAGCCGTAGCCGAGGGAGGAATAGACGAACGGGATCGCGCACTTGGAGTTCAGGTGGCGCAGATCCATGGTGCAGCCCTTCAGGTCGAAGCAGTCCGTCGCCTCGTGGCCCAGACCGTAGAAGTGCTCGTCCTCGTTGGGAAGGAAGGAGACGCGGGCGGTCCAGAGATCGCTGCCCTTGTTGCGGTAATTGCGGAACTGCGCGTCGAACGTCAGCTCGCTGAGCTCCTCCAGAATTTTTTTGCCGTCGCGGTAATAGATGGTCTTGCCGTTCTCATACAGCTCGGCGCGCATCGTGCCGGTTTCCAGCACGGCGCGGCCTTCCTCGGCCCACGCCTTCGCGGGCGCTTCCTGCGGCAGGAGCGTCCAGTTCTGCTCGATCAGCTTGCCGGAGGGAGCCGCCTGGAAACGGATGCAGTCCTTCCCGCAGGCGGAGAGGCAGGCGGCTTCTCCCGCCCGCACAAAGAAAATTTTGTTGTCTTTGATGCTGAAACTCATAAATTCCACCTTGCCTTTTCTGCGGCGGCGCGCTATGCTGAGAAGCAGGGCGGCTGCCGTTTGTCTCTGATCCAAATTATATTGGCACAAGAACGGTTTTACTAGGATTATTTTAGCAGAAATTAAGATTATTTTGCTTTTTCCCACAAGGAGGCGGAGAATGGCTGTTTATGAAACCATCCGGCACGGCACGCCGGATTTTCCCCTGGAGGTGCACGAAACGCAGGTTCCGATCGGCTTTCATCTCTACCCGCACCTGCACGCGGAGTTTGAATTTCTGGTTATGGCGCGGGGAAGCGGGATCCTCTGCGTGGACGGCGTGTCCCACCGCCTGGCGCAGGGGGACGGGGCTTTTGTCAACGCGCAGAGCATTCATCTGGGGATCCCGGATGGAACCGAACCGGTGTCGTTTTATGCCATCGTCTTTTCCCCCCGGATCTTCGGCTCGCTCCACAACGACGCCGTGACGGAAAAATATGTGGAGCCGGTGATCCGGCGCACGCTGCGTCTGCCTTCCGTCTGCGCGGGCAGGGACGGCTGGCAGGGGGAAGCCCTCCGCACGGCGGGGGAGCTGTATGATCTGCGCGGAAAAAGCGGGGAGTGCGCGGAGCTGGAAATGAAATCCCGCCTGTTCCATCTGTGGGCCATTCTGTGCGGCCACGGGGAGCGCATGCATGACGAGGGCGGAAAGCTGGACGAGCTGCGCGGGGTGATGGAGCTGATCGATCGCGAGTATGCTTCTCATCTGACGCTGGCGGATCTCGCCGCCGCGGCGCACATGAGCGAGAGCCATTTCTGCCGCAGCTTTTCCGCCGTCACACATATGACGCCGTTTTCCTATTTGCAGCAGGTGCGGATCCAGAAAAGCTGTCAGTATCTCAAAAACAGCGACCTGCCCGTGAGCCGTATCGCTCTTTCCTGCGGCTTCAACGATCTGAGCTATTACGCGCGGCGCTTCCGGGAACGGATTGGCTGCACGCCCTCCGAATACCGCCGGGGAGCCGCGCAGGAGGAGAGCTACAGCCGGTCGGGGGAAACGCCCAGCAGGGGATAAAGCGGCTCGCCGCACGCTTCCTCAAATTCCTCTTTCAGCTTGCGGACAGCGCGCCATTTGTCCAGCGTCAGGCGGTTGAAGCCGTGCCGCAGGGAAACGTCCACCAGCCGTTTTTCGAGGATGGTGGGCCCGTCCGGGAGGGCAAGCGCGTCGCACAGCTGGATCAGCCGGTCGTAATCGTCGTAGGAAATGGCGTTCAGCTCCCGCATCAGGATCTCCCGCTGCTCCGGGGTGCAGTCTCCCGTGTTTCCCGCATAGCAGTCCAGCTCCTGGAGGGGAAACGAATGCGTCAGGCAGATGCGCGCCGCTCCCGGGAAGCCGAGCGCGTTCATCCGCGTCCAGCCGTTCCACACATGAAGGAAATCGTAAACGCCGCCGCCGCGCCCGATGTCGTGCAGCAGGCCGAGCACGCGGCAGGCCTCGGGATCCATGCCGCACCGTGCGCCGATGGTTTCGGCACAAAAAGCGGCCGCACGGCTGTGAGATTCCCACGGGCCGGGGTTGGAGCGCGCGGCCTCCCGCAGCAGTTCCTCGGCCCGCGTGGGGGAGGGGATGCCTTTGGGACGGTCTGCTGCCTGTTTCATGATGCGTCCTCCCTTTTATTCCAGAGTCAGCTCACGCGAGCGGGACGCTTCCCCGCTTCCATCTCCCGCGAAGGGTGGGCCGCACAGCCCTTCCAGAAGCGGCAGGAGCTTTTCGTCGCTTCCCACATATTGAATGATGGCGTTATGCCGCAGGTAAAAATGCGGCGGAGCCACCCACTCCACGGTGACGGAACGGCTCGTGCCGTTTTCCTCCGGGTAGGTGAACAGACAGCCGGAGGAGTCGATGCAGGAAGCGTCCTGCCCGGCCTTGTCCGCAGTGGGATATTGGTAGAGCAGGATCGTCTGCTCCGGATTGCCGGAAAGGGTGATCTGCGTGGCGCGTCCGCGCAGAAATTCAGAGGACGCCATATCGGTGCGTACCTCATATCCCGCCCGCTGGAGAGCGGTCAGAAACGTATCGAGCGGAAATACTTCCGCTCCCAATGTGTACATGCTGAGAAACAGGAGCGCCGCCGCAAACACCGCTCCCATCACCGCCAGCCAGATTCCTTTTGCCTTCATGCCGCGTCCTCCTCTGTCCTTCCTCATGGAACGATTGTAGCATAGGGAAAAAGGGAATGCAAGGAAAGGGCGGGGGATCATGGAATAAGTCAATCCTTTCCGAGAATAAATCATTGCGCTTTTTCCGGTTTGACGGTATACTGAAAAAAAACAGCCTGCCGGTCGGGCGGGCAATGGAAAGGGGAGCATGTACACCAATGCCGTATTTGTTTGTTCATTTCAGGGAAAAAGCCACCCCGGACGGGGAGCAGGTATATTTTGGACTGAGCCGCGACGCCTTTCACTGGGAGCAGGTGAACGAGGGCCGTCCGGTGCTCTGGGCCTACTACGGAGACAAGGGCGTGCGCGATCATACCATCACCCGGTCGGCGGATGGAAAGAAATTCTACATCCTGTCGACGGATCTCTGCCTGTGCTATGGCATGCGGGATCAGTACCACCGTTCGTGGGAGGAGATTGGCCGCAAGGGAAGCCATTTCCTGTCCTTGTGGGAGTCGGAGGATCTCGTGCACTGGACGGAGCAGCGGCTGATTCCCGTGGGTACAGACCGGATGGGCTGCTGCTGGGCGCCGGATATCCTGGCGGAGAAGGACGGTTCCTTCCTCCTGCACTGGTCGTCCCCCGTTGTCGACGACGACTACGCGAAAAAGCGCATTTTCTACCGCCGGACGCGCGATTTCGCTTCCTTCAGCGACGCGGAGCAGCTTTACGAGAAGCCGGACGCGGATATCATTGATTCCGCTATGTACGAGGAGGACGGCGTTTATTATCTGTTCGTCAAGAGCGCGGAAAAGCCCTCCGGCGTGATTCTGCTGCGCGCCGATACGCCGACAGGCCCCTTCACGCGGGTGGAAGCGTTTGACGAGGCGATGAAGGATATCCACAACGGCCTGTACGAAGCGCCGACGGCAGTGCGCACGGAGGATGGGCGCTGGTGTTTGTTCCTCGATTATTACGGCGTGCGCGGCGCGGGACAGGGCTATGTCCCGTTTGTGGCGGACAGCCTGCGCGAAGCGAATTTCCGCCGCGCGGACGCGGAGTTCTCCTTCCCGTATGGCTTCAAGCACGGCACGATTTTGAAGATCACGGATGAGGAGTATGAGCGGATCCGCTCGTTTGATTTTGCGGCACAGGAGCAGGGAAGCCCCTGCTGAGGAAAAACGGGCCGCGTTCCCCGAAAAAAGGGAGCGCGGCCCGTTTCCTGTTTTGCGTTTCTACATGACGGTGTGCGCTGTTTCGCTGGTGTCGCGGAACAGAAGCGAGATGCACCACAGGGCGGAGATGGCCACCAGCGTGTAGATGACGCGGCTGAGGATGGCGGCCTGGCCGCCGAAGATCCATGCCACGAGATCAAGCTGGAAAATGCCGATGGCGCCCCAGTTGATACCGCCGATAATCAAAAGCAGAAGCGCAATTTTGTCGATGATCATACCCATTTCATCCTCTCTTTATTTGCTTTGGAAAACGAGGACGTTGGTTATTGTGGACGGTTTGCTTCGGAATATGCGTTTCGCGCACAAAAAAGAATCAAAAATTTGCATCATCGCGCGGCAGCCAGTCCATGGAGGCCAGCGTGTCCAGCGTTTCCCGCGGCTGGTCTTCCAGAGTTCCCTCCTCCAGCAGCGTGCAGCCCGCCAGAAGAAGTATGCCCAGCAGCGAGACACAAGCGGCCGAAGAGTGCCTGTCGCGGCTGGACGTTCCGGCGGAATGGGAGATTCCCGACGGGGACTGCCGGTATGACTGTATCATAAAAGATAATTGTGAAATGCTTTTGTTCTGGCATACGCCGGATCGGCGCCTGTATATCGTGCAGAATCTCGTCTGAGAGCGGCGCGGAGACTTGACAAGATTTTGATTCTGTAGTATAGTAAAACTTAACATTCCAAAATCAGATGCTGGGATGGGGAAGGAAGCCGGGAAAACCCTCTTCAGAGAGCCGCCGGGTGCTGCGAGGCGGTGAGGAGCCTGTGCTGAAATCACCCCGGAGCATGCGGCTGAACCGCCCGAAAGGCTCAGTAAGCGCGCACGGAGATCCCCTCCGTTACCGGGGGAGCGCATTGCCGGATGCGCATAGAGCGCCCCCAGCGGGGGGAAGTTAGAGTGGTACCGCGAGCATGTAAGAAAATGCCCGTCTCTATCGAAAGATAGGGGCGGGCTTGTTTTTTGAAAGGGAGGGCATCTCATGTTACTGACAGGAGCACAGATTGTCATGGAGTGTCTGCTGGAACAGGGAGTGGACACGGTGTTCGGCTATCCGGGCGGAGCGGTGCTGAACATTTACGACGCGTTGTACGAATACCGCGACAAGATCAACCATGTCCGCACGGCGCATGAGCAGGGCGCGTCCCACGCCGCCGACGGCTATGCCCGTTCCACCGGGAAAACGGGAGTCTGCATCGCCACCTCCGGCCCCGGCGCGACGAACCTTGTCACCGGCATCGCCACCGCGTATATGGACAGCGTGCCGATGGTGGCCATCACCGGCAACGTGAACCTGAACCTGCTGGGGCTCGACAGCTTCCAGGAGGTTGATATCACCGGCATCACCATGCCGATCACGAAGCACAACTATATTGTCAAGGACATCAACGATCTGGCCGACACGCTGCGCGAAGCCTTCCAGATTGCGGGCAGCGGCCGCAAAGGGCCGGTCCTGGTGGACATTCCGAAGGATATCACGGCGCAGACCTGCGAATATGAGCGGAAAGCGCCCCTGCCGCCCCTGCCGCACGATTTCCCGATTGAGGATCGCTTCCGGCAGGCGCTGGAAATGATCGCCCGCGCGGAACGTCCCTTCCTCTACTGCGGCGGCGGCGTGATCTCCTCCGAAGCGGAGGAGGAGCTGCGCGTCTTTGCCGAACGGCTCGACGCTCCCGTGGCCTGCTCGCTGATGTGCCAGGGCGGCTTCGATCAGGCCGATCCGCGCTATATGGGCATGCTCGGCATGCACGGCACGAACACGGCGGCGCTTGCCATTAAAAACTGCGATCTGTTTGTGGCTGTCGGCACGCGCTTTTCCGACCGCGTGCTGTGCAACGCGGGCTTGTTCGCCCGCCACTGCCCGATCATCCAGATCGAGATTGACACGGCGGAGTTCAACAAGAACATTGAAGTGCAGCTCAAAGTGAAGGGCGACGCCAAGGAGGTTTTGGAGCGCTTCAACAGGCTCCTCCCGCAGCAGAGCCATCCGCAGTGGATGGAGCAGGTGGACGCGTGGAAAAAGGAGTTCCCGCTGTGCCAGGAGCCGAAAACCCCGAACGGCGTAACACCCCAGCAGGTGATCGAGACGCTCGACCGTCTCACGGACGACGACACGCTGATCTGTACGGAGGTCGGCCAGAACCAGATGTGGGCGGCGCAGTTCTACACCTACCGCAAGCCGCGCACCTTCATCTCCTCCGGCGGTCTCGGCACGATGGGCTTCGGCCTGGGCGCGGCGATCGGCGCGAAGATCGCGAACCCGCAGAAAACGGTGGTGAACATCGCGGGCGACGGCAGCTTCCATATGAACTGCGCGGAGCTGGCCACGGCGGCGGCTTACCATGTGCCGATTGTGGAGCTGATCCTCAATAACGAGGTGCTCGGCATGGTGCGCCAGTGGCAGAAGCTGTTCTACGACAACCGCTTCTCCCAGACGGATGTGGATCCCACTACCAATTTCCCGGCGCTGGCGGAGGCGTTCGGCCTGAAAGCGTATACGATCGAGACGGCGGATCAGGTGGAGCCTGTTCTGCGCGAGGCTCTTTCCCAGGACGGCCCCGTGCTGATCGACTGCCGGATCGACCCGGATATCAATGTGCTGCCCATGGTCCCGGCGGGCGCTTCCGTGGAGAGCCCGATCCTCGAAATGGACAACTGAGCGCGTGACGGAAAAGGAGGCTTTCTTCATGGAATACACGAACAGCAATCCTTCCCCGGTGAAGGAATACATTCTCTCCGTGCTGGCCCGCAACCGCGCGGGCGTGCTCCTGCGCATCGCGGGACTGTTCAGCCGCCGCTGCTACAACATCCTGAGCATCGTCGCCGCGCAGACGGAGGACACGGAGTATTCGCGAATCCTGATCGTCGTCTCGGGCGACGATCGCATCGTCCGCCAGGTGGATAAGCAGCTTTCCAAGCTGATCGACATTGTGCAGGTGGACGTTCTGGAGCGGGAAAAGATCGTGGAGCGCGAGCATCTGCTGCTCAAAGTGGAGCGCACGCTTCAGACGAGCGAAAAGCTGGTGGAGATCGCGAACATCTTCCACGCGAACATTCTCAATGTGGAGCCTGACTCGATGATCCTGGAGCTGACAGGGGACGCGGGCACCATCAATTCCTTTATCGAGCTGTACAATCCATACAATGTTCTGCGCATCCTGCGCACGGGCGCGATGGCGATGCCGAAATAAGCGGAGGGGACGACAATGCTCACACTGGACAAAGTTTACCATGCGGCGTATGTGCTGAAAAACGTGATCCGCACCACGGATCTGATCCGCGCGCCGAAGATCAACCGCGAGGCCGAGGTGTATCTCAAAACGGAAAATTTGCAGAATACGGGCTCGTTCAAGCTGCGCGGCGCGTACTATAAGATTTCCCAGCTCTCCGAGGAGGAGAAGGCGAAGGGCGTGATCGCCTGCTCGGCGGGCAACCATGCGCAGGGCGTTGCGCTGGCCGCCCAGCACAGCGGAATTCCGGCGATCATCTGCATTCCGGACGGCGCGCCGATCTCCAAGGTGGAGAACACCAAGAGCTACGGCGCGCGCGTCGAGCTGGTCAAGGGTGTGTACGACGACGCGTACCGCCGCGCCTGCGAATTGCAGCAGGAAACCGGCTGTACCTTCATCCATCCGTTTGACGATCCGGACGTGATTGCCGGGCAGGGAACGATCGGGCTTGAACTGCTGGATCAGCTTCCCGATCTGGACGCTGTCATCGTTCCGGTGGGCGGCGGCGGCCTGATCGCGGGCGTGGCCTTCGCGGTGAAGTCGCTCAACCCGAAATGCAAGGTGTACGGTGTGCAGGCGGCGGGCGCTCCCGGCATGGTGCACGCGATCGCGGAAGGGAAGCCGGACGCGCTCGAACGCGTTTCCACCTTCGCGGACGGTATTGCCGTCAAGTGCCCCGGCACGCTGACCTATGACCTGACCAGCAAATATGTCGACGACGTTGTCACGGTGACGGACGATGAGATCGCAACCGCCGTGCTCACGCTGATCGAGGAGCAGAAGCTGATCGCCGAGGGCGCGGGCGCCGTCTCCGTGGCTGCCGCTATGTTCAACAAGGTGGATATCAAGGGGAAAAAGGCGGTCTGCCTGATCTCCGGCGGCAATATTGACGTGACGATCCTTTCCCGCGTCATCACGCGCGGCCTGGTCAAGGCGGGCCGTGTGGCCGATATGACGATTGAGCTGGCGGACAAGCCCGGCCAGCTGCGCGAAATCGCCGCGATTATCGCGGACCACGGCGGCAACGTGATCCATGTGCGCCACGACCACGGCGGGCTGGATACCGATATTGTCGGCTGCTTCCTGAGCATTCAGATGGAGACGAGAAACCACCAGCACGTCAAGGAGATCCGTGACGCGATTTCCTCCGCGGGGTATAAAATTGTCCACAGCACCAAGGTGATGTAAACACCCTCCACACAACAAAAAAGACTGCCGCACATGTTTTCCGTGTGCGGCAGTCTTTTTTGTTGTATGAGATTATTTGACGTTCGAAAGATTCTGGTGAGGAATTTCCTCCTCGATCTTCGTTTGCAGATCGGAATTGGCGAAGTTCTCCCAGATCTCGTTGACCTTTTCCACGCAGTCGAAATAAATCTGCGCGAGGATATCGGTTTCCATGCCCAGCTCGTTGGCATAGACCACGATCGATTTCCAGTCGGCCTTTTCATAGCTCAGCACCAGCTGATACAGCGTGCCGCAGATGCCCTCCTGGGAAACGATGGCGGCGCGAACCTCATCGGCGACCGGAATCTCGGCCATAACCTCCTCGATGGGAGCGTCCACCAGGACGTCCAGCGTGGAGAACATACCGAGCAGGTAGGCGTCGGCCTGTGTGATCGGCATACCTTCGATATGAGGATACAGCTCGGAACAGAAGTTGGCGCGCAGGAAGGATTTTTTCAGAACCTCCTCGGAGTTCCGGCTGGTTTCGTTCTGCTCAAAGCTCAAAAGGTAAACCCACTGTTTGAGCTGGCTCAGGCCGAGGATAACGAGAGCCTGCTTGATGGAGGATGTTCTGTGCCGCAGGGCGAAATACGCGGAGTTGACCATTTTCAGCAGCGCGTATGTAAGGGATGCGTCGCGCGAAATGATGGCCTCGATTTCGTCCATCTCCGGCATATCCTTCGTCACAGCCACCACCAGCTGGAAGAAGTTGGACTGCAGATATTCCATCTTGCCGGCCTTTGTGGTCATAGCCTCCGCGATATAGGAGCCCTCAAAGTAATCAAACGGAACCGTCTTGGCCTTGTCGTAAAGCTCCTTGCTGTCAATGCCGGTGACGATGCACTTTTTGTGGAAGGCCTTGCTGAGTTTGAGGATGTTGTCAATGGAGGTCACGTTGGAAACCAGCTTGACGTCAATCTTAATGAAGTCGATGAATTCCAGCAGGGCGAAATAACGGGGCGTGAACTGGAAATCCGTCATGCAGATTTTATATCCGTCCGCCTTGTATTTTTCGAGAATCTTCTGAGCCAGGGGATGGATGATAAAGCTGTCCTCGATCTGGATGACGATATCTCCCTGCTTGAACATCCGAGGGGTGTTTTTAAACAGAAGATTGGGAGTGAACGTGATGAATGTCATACCATCGGAGAAAACCTTGTTGCTGTTTTGCAGCAGGAAGGATGAGATGGTGTCGGCAGCGGCATAGTCTCCGCTGTAGGGACCGCTGTCCACATTAAACAGAATTTCATATCCAATGGTAGCGCCGTCGAGGTCCTTGATCGGCTGTCTGACGACAAATTTGCGCATAATTGATTCCTCCTCATTCTTCCTTTACAGGATTATCGAATGGCAGATTTTCTCATATCTGCAAAAATTATACTTTCCCATTTTACAAATTCCCGCTTTTATATATATCGACGAAACTTTAGAAAAATAAAGGGATCAAAAAGACGAAATTGATTTTTCTTGCATTTATCTGGAAAATACAGTACCTTTTCATCGGAAATGCAGGGCCAATTCCTTAACGGAGGATTGGAATTCGCGCGGTGACATGCCCGTGCAGCGCTTGAAGCGCAGGGAAAAATACTGGGGAGAAGTAAACGAGAGATGATAGGAAAGCTCCGTGATATTCATTGCGCCGTTTCGGATCAGCTCCTTGGCGCGGTCGATCTTCATCTTGATGAAGTAATCGATCACCCCGCACCCCTTTTCGGCGTGAAAGATCCGTTCCAGACGGGAGCGGGAGATCGAAAACGCCTCGCAGATTTCGGGGAGGGTCAGCCTGTCGTTGATATGAATTTCCAGATAGGAGAGGACCTGCGCCAAAAGCTCCCGGGGAGGGAGATCGCCGGATTTTTCTTCCAGCGGCGGCAGCATGTGCGGGCTTTCGCTCGTCTGTGTCCGGGCGCGCCGCACGGTGATCAGGAACAGCTCCAGATAGAGCAGAATCGCCTGCGCGCAGCCGGCCGGAGCGTCCGGGCGAAGCTCCATCTTTTCCACGGCGGGAACATGAAGCGGGGTGGAGAAGCATTCCACGGCGTTGGCCAGAATTTTGGAGATCAGCCCCCGTTCCTCGCCGGACAGCGTCAGCACCGCACCACGGAAAAAATCCAGATAGGGGGAATCGCACAGGAAGGAAAAAACGGCCAGGTTGGGCGGGCGCTTTCCCACGGAGCGAAAGGCGTGGAATTCCCACGGTTCGTGAAAAATGGCCTGTCCCGCCGTCAGCGTGCGTTCCTGATTGCCCGCCGTCACGCGGATGCTGCCCCGGTCCACATAGAGAAATTCCCAGAAGCCGTGCGCTTCGCCGTGGAATACGAAATTCAGCGGGTATTCAAAGTAATGAATCGTCACCAGCTCGTCAATCTGAAATTCGCGCCGGAGACGCGTGCTTTCATATCCCATGTGCGGCCCTCCCCGAGTAAAATAGCGGAAATACTGTACAATTTCAGGACAATAGTGTAAGCGGAGCAAGAGAAAATGATGTAAGATCATAGTAGCATAAATCCGGAAAACTTACAAAAGATTTCGTCGAAAAAGAGAAAATACCCCGGCTTTTCGAAAGAGAAGGGCCGGAAGGAAAGGGAGAATACCATGGAAGGGAACGGAAAACCCATCCGTATCACCGGAAAGGAAACCGCTGTGAGCCTGGATCCCGTGACGGGGAGAATCCGGGTTTCCCACAAGGACGCGGAATGGGCGTGGGCTTCGGACTATGAGCCGGGCTTTTTCACCGCGAAGGGGAACCGTCTGCTTTTCTCCGATGCGCTGGAACAGGAGCATACCCGCCGGGAAACCGGCCTGGGACAGGAGATTGTCAGCCGCTACAGCGGATTTCCGGGGGAGCGGGAGATCGTCTTTGAGACACGGATCTGGATGGAGGAAGCGTCCGGCGCGCTGCATCTGGAATTCCTTCCGATTGCGGGGCGGGAACGCATTGCCCGCGTCTGCTGGCCGGGGCCAATGGCGTTTGACGAGGCGAGGGCGGACTGGCAGACGATCCTGCCCCTGCGGCAGGGGCTTCTGATCCCCAACGACTGGCCGTCTCCGCTGGGCCGTCTTCCGTTCGGCGGACGCTTCGGCACAGCGGACGCTTACCTGCCCTGGTTCGGGCAGATCCGGGAGGGGAACGGCTATCTGCTGGTGTGCGATACCCCGGCCAACGCGGGGTATGAGGTGTTCCAGCGGGAGGGCGGCCCCACGCGCGTGGGCGTGTGGCTGGAAAGCAGTCTGGGGGAAATGACGGCGCGGCGGTTCCGCCTGCTCCTTTTCTCCGGCTGCACCTACACGGATCTGTGCAAAGCGTACCGCCGGATGGTCCGCGAGGAGGGACGGCTGGTCACGCTGGAAGAAAAGGCGGTGCGGCTTCCCTCTGTGCGCACGCTGGCGGGATGCTCCTTCCTGCACAAGAGCGTCAAAACGCATGTGGATCGGGAATCGCGGTTTTTTGATCCGGAGAATCCCGGAAAAAACGATCACCTCACTCCCTTCGCGGATCATGCGGCGCATGTCCGCGAGCTGACGCGGGCCGGAGCGGGACCGCTCTATGTGCATGTGGACGGCTGGGCGCAGGCAGGGTATGACAACTGCCACCCGGACGCCTGCTCCGTGTGTGAGGAGGCGGGCGGCCCTGAGGGGCTTGTGGATCTGATGGCGGCGGTGCACGAGGGCGGAGGTCTGCTGGGCCTGCACGACCAGTACCGCGATTTCTACCATCACGCTCCCAGCTACGATCCTGATCTGGCCTGCCAAAATCCGGACGGCTCCCTTCCCGGCCACGCCATGTGGGCGGGCGGGCCGCAGAATTACCTGTGCACGACGCAGGCCGGTTATTTTCTGCGGCGCAATCTCTCGCGCATCGGGGAAGCGGGGATCCATCCGGACTGCTCGTATCTGGATGTGTTTACCTGCAACGAGGGCGACGAGTGCGCCAACCCGCGCCACCGCATGACGCGAGAGGAAAGCTACCGCCTGCGCTGCGGCTGCTTCTCCTATCTGGCTTCGCAGGGGATTCTCTCCAGCTCGGAGGAGGTCAACGACTGGGCGGCGGGCGTGCAGATTTTCTGCCACTACGCGCCGTATGAGTTTATGATAAACCCGCCCGGCGCGCCGCAGCCCGGCCTGCCCGTGCCGCTGTTCAATCTCGTTTACCATGACTGTGTGATTCAGCCGTGGATGATGGAGAAAACGCCGGAGGGTGGGGACTACATGCTGTATGCCCTGCTGAACGCGGGCGCGCCGTATCTCGAGCGCGATCCGGCCTATCCGAATATCGACGGCGCGTTCGGCGGCGGGGAGGAAATGACGCTGGACGAACGGATCCGCCGCTGCCGGACGGTTTCCGCCCTGCAACGGGAAACGGTGTTCGCGGAGATGCTTCTGCACGAGTTTGTGGACGGCGACCCCTACCGCCAGCGCACGCTTTTCTCCAATGGCTGGGAGGTGCGCGTGAATACCCGGGAGGACACCTGGGAAATTTGGCACGACGGGATTTGTGTGGACGGTTCCGTCTCAAACAGGACCGAAAAAGGAGGAGAATAACATGGACAAGCAGTTGAAGCTGGGCGTGATTGGCCTGGGAAACAGAGGCGTCGGTCTTCTCAAATATTGCTTCCTGCCGCGTGAGGATGTGTGCGTGGCGGCGGTGTGCGATACCTATGAGGACCGCCGCGTGCAGGCGCGGGAGATGGTGGAGCAGGCCGGGTTCCCGTCGCCGGTGTGCACGGGCGATTACCGGGAAATCCTCGCCATGCCGGACATTGACGCTGTTGTGATTATGGCGTCATGGGAATCCCATCTGAATCTGGCCTGTGACGCGATGAGGGCCGGAAAGTATACGGCTGTGGAAGTCGGCGGCGCGTATTCCGTCGACGACTGCTGGCAGCTGGTGCGCACGCACGAGGAGACGGGCGTGCACTGCATGCTGCTCGAAAACTGCTGCTATGGCCGCGACGAGCTGATGGTGCTCAACATGGTGCGCCAGGGAATGCTGGGGGAGATTGTGCATTGCCAGGGCGGCTACCGGCATGATCTGCGCGACGAGGTGTCCTTCGGCCGCGAAAACCGGCATTACCGCTTCTTCAATTACCTCCTGCGCAACGGCGAAAATTATCCCACGCATGAGCTGGGTCCGATCGCCAATGTGCTTGACATCAACCGCGGCAACCGGATGATGACGCTCGTCTCCGTGGCTTCCAAAGCGGCGGGGCTGCACGAGTACCTTCTGCGGGAAAAGGGAGCGGACTATGACGCGTCCTCCATGCCGTTTGCACAGGGCGACGTGGTGACGACGATCATCAAGTGCGCGCGGGGAGAAACGATCTGCCTGACGCTGGACACCACGCTGCCGCGCTTTTATTCGCGCGGCTTCCATGTGCAGGGAACGAAGGGCATGTACATGGAGGACAACAACAGTGTGTTCCTCGACGGCAAGGACAACGAATTTGATTTCAAGTGGAAGGAAAAATGGAACAACGCGGAGGAATACCGCGAGGCCTGCGATCATCCGGTGTGGAAGCGCTATCTGAAGGAGGGCGTGCGCGGCGGCCACGACGGCATGGACTGGCTGGTGACCGGCGCGTTCCTCGATGCGGTGCGCCGTAATGCTCCCGCGCCGATTGATGTGTACGACGCGGCGGCGTGGATGAGCATTACCTGCCTGAGCGAGCAGAGCGTCGCGCTGGGCGGGATGCCCATGCCGATCCCCGATTTTACAAACGGCAAATGGCTCCGCCGCGAGCCGTGGCAGCCGTAACGCGTTCCGGTTGCTAAAAGAGAAAAGCGGCCTCCTGTCATCAGTTTGTGATGACAGGAGGCCGCTTTTTGTGTCATTTCTGTTCGAAGTCGCGGTACATCAGGCTGGGCTGAATCCCGGTGTTGTCCTGGTATTTTCCGCTGTGATACGGTTCGTAGTCGCCGTGGATATCGTGATAGTAGATTTGGCAGATCTCCACGTTCGGATAGATGACGATCGGCTGAACGCAGAAAATTTCCAGCGTCCAGTATCCGGCGAAGCCCACATCCCCGAAGCCTGCCGTCACATGGATGAACAGGCCGAGCCGTCCCGTGGAGGAACGCCCTTCGAGCATGGGGACAAAGCCGTCCGTGCGCGTGTATTCGTTGGTACGGCCCAGGTACAGCCGGTTTGGTTCCAGCCGCAGGCCGTCCTCCGGAATCACCAGACGGCGGCAGGGGTTCGGAACTTTCATGTCGAGCACCTGGTTTTCGTAGACCAGCAGCTCCGGCGCCAGCGTCAGGTTGTAGCTGTTGGGATTGAGACGGCGGCGGTCGAAGGGCTCGATCACAATCTTTTCCCCGATATGCCGCTCGATTTCTTTTCCGGAAAGAATCATGTATGGCCTCCTCAGCCGCGGTTTCCGCTCAGATAGAAAATGGCGATGCCGCCCGGCCCGGTGTGCGCGCCCAGAATCGGCCCGAGATCGTTGACGATGATTTCCTTGGGCTTCACGCGGCTCTTGGCCTGCTTGTACAGGTATTTGGCGTCGTCGGGGGCGTCGCAGTGGACAATAAAAATGGTTTGCTTTTCCGGCTCCTGGATGGATTTTTCCATCTGGTTCAGGAGTGCGTCGAGCGACTGGCGGCGTCCGCGCACCTTCATGGCGGGGATGAGATGGCCCTCGTCGTCGATGCGCAGAACCGGCTTGATTCCCAGCATGGAGCCGAAGAGGGCGGCAGCCGCGGAAAGACGCCCGCCGCGCTTGAGATGGTTGAGGTCGTCGACGGTGAAATACTGGGACAGGCTGTACCGGTGCACGCTGACCCACTCCGCGGCCTCGTCGATGGAAGCCCCGGCCTGCTGCTTCAAGGCGGCGTAATAGACCAGAAGGCCCTCGCCCATGGAGACGGCGAGCGAGTCGACCGGCACAACGCGCCGCTGCGGATACTTTTTCTTCAGCTGGGCGATCGCTTCAAGCGCCCGGTTATAAGTGCCGGAGAGTGAGGAGGAAAAACCGATGTAGAGAACGTCAAGACCGCGCTGGAGGAAAGGCTCGAAGGTTTCGACAAAGGTGACGGTGTTGATCTGGTTTGTCTTGGACATTTCCCCGGCGCGCAGGCGGGCGTAAAATTCCTTGCTGGACATTTCACGCGCGTCCGGGTAATTGTGGTACACCTCGTCCCCCAGAATAAATTCCATGGGGATTACCTCCACCTGAAGCTCCTCCACGAGCTTCGGAGTCAGGTCGCTGGTGGAATCCGTGACAATCTGATAGCTTGCCATAGCAGGCAGTTCTCCTCTCCCGAAATTTGAGTTCAGTCTTTATTGTCCGCCATGAAGAACAGCGCGATGGTTCCCGGGCCGGAGTGCGCGCCGATCACAGGGCCGATCATATTGATGTAAATCCTGGTGCCGGGGAATTTTTCCTGAATCTGCGCCGCGACGTAGCCGGCGTCCTGCTGTGCGTCGCCGTGGCTCAGGAACACGGTTTTCGCGTTTTCGAGCTGGGCCGTTTTGCCCATGTGCTTCACGAGAGCGTCGAGCGACTGGCGGCGTCCGCGCACCTTCTCCACCGGGATCAGGTGGCCTTCGTTGTCGACGTGCAGCACAGGCTTGATGCCGAGCATGGTGCCGAAGAAGGCCGCCGTGCCGCTGACGCGTCCGCCGCGCTTGAGGTGGTTGAGGTCGTCCACGGTGAACCAGTGCGCCAGGTGGTTCCGGTTGTCAATCACCCACTGTTCCAGCTCCTGCATGGACAGTCCGGCGCGCTTCTGCTGCACGGCGTAGTAGACCAGAAGGCCCTCGCCCATGGACGCGGCCAGCGTGTCGACCACGATCACCGTGCGCTCCGGAAAACGCGAGCGCAGTTCCTCGGCCGCCATGCAGGCGCTGTTGTAGGTGCCGGAAAGGCCGGAGGAAAACGCCATATAAAAGATATCGCGGCCGGCGTTGAGCACGGGGGTGAACACGTCGATAAAGGTGGCGGTGTTGATCTGGTTGGTGGTGGAAAGCTCGCCGCTGCGGATGCGGCTGTAAAATTCCTTCGCGCTCATGTCGCGCTCGTCCGGATAGTTGCGGTATACCTTTTCCCCGATGACAAACTCCATGGGGATGACCTGAACGTCAAGCTCGTCGATCAGGGCGGGGGTAAAATCGCAGTTGGAATCCGTGATAATTTTATAGTCCGTCATGAAAAAGCTCCTCTCATTTTGGTGGAGCCCGAAAAGGGCAGGGAAACCGGATACAGCCGGATTGTTTCAGTTTATTATACCCTTTTTTTCGCATGCTGTCCACCGTTTCCGGGGATTGTTTGAAAATACAGGAAATGCCGGATGCTTTCCCGGAATGGGCGGATTTACACTTCCTCGTAGACCCCGTATTTTTCCGCCAGGGGAACCTGATCCGGTTCTATTTCGTCGATGTCCGCCGTGCCGCTCCGGATGGGATCGTCCACCAGCTGCAATAAATGATCCCGATGCTCGAAACGGCGGTCGTCCGGCAGCAGGCAGCGCATCACGCCGTCCGCTCCATATTCAACCTTCGCTCCGTCGTAGAGCTCCTTCCAGTTGTCCTCAAAGGTCACATTCAGCAGAATGCCGTCGAAGTTCAAATCCTCCCTGGTTTTGAAGAAGGCCCGGGCGGCGCTTTCCGCATGAAAGGCGTGTGTTTCGATGCGAAAGCCGCGCACGGGTGGTGTCATCGCGGCCCCGGGCCGGATGTGGCATACGGGCTGCCGGCGATCCGCTTCTGATAAAGTGAAGGCTCCCCTCCTGAAAAGGAGGGGAGCCTGATTGTTCAAAGAGACCCCGCCTGGCCGTAATGTGTGAGAATAACCTGCCTACGAAGAGCAGGTGGGTGCCCGCCCAACGGTTTCTCGCTCCCTTCTTCCGGCAAAGCCGGGAGGTCTGCAGTCCGCCGCCGGAGCTAAGCTCCCGAATAAAAAGTGTAGGGTTATCATACGCAAGTCCGCGAACCAGGCAGGAAATTCTGCGTTATTCTTCGGAACCCTCTTCCTCGAACATCTCATCGAAATGGGCCTCGAACTCGGCGGCCAGACGATCCAGAAGATCCTCGTCCTCCACCTCGGCAAGCTGCTGCTCGCCGTCTTCCTCAAAGGCCTGGAAGATGTAATACGTTCCTTCGGATTCCACCTGCTCCTGCGGGTCGTCGAAGGTGGGGAGCAGGGCGTAGAAGCAGCCGTCGTCGTTCTCTATGATGTCAAGGATCTCGAACTCATGCTCCTGACCGTCCTCGTCCACGAGCGTGAGCAGATCCGCGCTGAAGTCTTCATTCATAAAAGGCAGCTCCTTTCTAAGAACTCTTTCGTATGTATTGTACATGCGATCGGTCGGGAAGTCAACTGCAAAATCA
>NBJMC04203__coassemble_392_pt1 | contig 27320 bp, 27 predicted proteins | sample NBJMC04203__metabat2_high_PE_051 | metagenome-assembled genome bin NBJMC04203 | reverse complement strand
CCATGTTTGTCTGTCTCCTTTTCGCCTGTTTATTTTTCTGCGCTCCGTATTCGGAGCACGATCCTAGTATGGGAAACAGCGAACGGGATTATACAGTTCGCACGGGCGAACGCGATAAAATTTTATTGCGGGATCATTTTGGTGTTTGCGGGACCGATTGCGTCCTGCAAAAGCGCTGTGCTATAATAGATAAAAATTATTCCCTCACAGGAGGACTGACCCATGAACCTGCCGGAAGCATTTATCAAACGCATGGAAACGCTGCTGGGGGACGAATTCCAGGCTTTTCTTGCGTGTTATGAGGAGCCCTGCCAAAGAGGGATCCGTCTGAACCCGCTCAAATGCGGCGAGGACAGGCTGCGGGAATCCTTTCCGTTCCCGCTTTCCCGCGCGCCCTTTTCTCCTCTTTCATTCTATTTCCCGCCGGAGGGCGGAAAGGTTGGCGCGCTGGCTTTGCATCACGCGGGGGCCTTTTATTCGCAGGAGCCCTCCGCCGCCTGCGCGGTCACGGCTCTGGATCCCCAGCCCGGAGAGCGGATTCTGGATCTCTGCGCGGCTCCCGGCGGGAAGTCCTCACAGATTGCCGCCCTGCTCGAAGGAAAGGGGCTGCTGTGGAGCAATGAGGTCGTCAAAAGCCGGGCAAACGTGCTGCTTTCCAATCTCGAGCGGATGGGCGTGCGCAACGCGGTGGTTTCCTCCTGTTACCCGGATACGCTGTGTCCCGCGCTTGCCGTTTTTTTTGATCGGGTGCTGGTGGACGCTCCGTGTTCGGGGGAGGGGATGTTCCGCAGAGATCCGCAGGCGATCGAGGAGTGGAGCGAGGAGCATGTGCGCTCCTGCGCCGTGCGGCAGGCCGCGATTCTGGACAGCGCCTCGCAGGCGCTGCGCCCCGGCGGCGTGCTGGTTTATTCCACCTGTACCTTTTCGCCGGAGGAAAACGAGGAAACCGTGCGCTCGTTTTTGGATCGTCACCCGGATTTCGTCTTGGAGGACACGGGACTGAGCGGCGGACGTCCGGGCTTTTTCGGGCTGGAACAGACACGGCGGATTTTCCCCATGGATGGCGGGGAGGGGCATTTTGCCGCCCGTATGCGCCGGGTGGGGGATGCTCCGGCCGCGGACCACGGAGAAGCAGCCCCGGCTTCCCGCGCTCTGACGGAAGCGGCGCGGGAGGTGTGGAGCGAGGTATTCCGCACCCCCATGCCGGACGGTGGAATTGCCCAGGCGGGGGAGATGCTGCTGCTCACCCCGAAAGACACGCCGGATCTCAAAGGATTGGGCGTTCTGCGGGCGGGCGTGCCGGTGTGCGAGCGCAAGGGAAAGCGCTGGGAGCCCTGCCACGGCCTGTTTATGGCAGCACACCCGGAGGAGCTTTCCCTGTGCCTGGATCTGCCGCTCGATTCTCCGCAGCTGGCCGCGTATCTGCGCGGGGAGGAGATCGACGCGCCGCAGGACTGGAAGGGCTGGTGCGGTGTGGCCGCGGGCGGCGTGACCGTGGGGTTCGGCAAGTGCTCGGGGGGCCGATTGAAAAACCGGTACCCGAAGGGATTGCGGAATCACGGGTAACGCATGATCCATTTTTGCATTTTGATTCTGCTTTTCCTCCCAAACACGCCGTAAAAAAAGGAAAACAGGCGCGAATGGGAATATTTGTGCAGGATTTTCATGAGCAGGATTCATCTATGCCTTGCATTGCAGGAAAAATGATGCTACAATAGGGAAAAGAAAAAAGAGGCGGCTTACCGTCCCAAGGAAGAAAGAGGGCATCCCATTATGCAGGAAATCAGAGTGGAATTGACGAAGAATCCGAAGAAAAAGCCGGCTCCCGGCGATCCGCTGCCCTTTGGTCGGATTTTTACCGATCACATGTTCATGATGGACTATGATCTCGGGCAGGGCTGGCATGATCCGCGCATCGTCCCCTATGGGCCGATTGAGCTGGAGCCCTCCGCCATGTGCCTGCATTATGGACAGTCCGTGTTTGAAGGCATGAAGGCATACCGTGCCGTGGACGGCCGCATTCTTTTGTTCCGTCCCGAGAAAAACATGGCCCGTCTGAATGTCTCGAACGAGCGTCTCTGCATTCCGCAGATTGACGAGGAATTCGCGAAGGAGGCCATTGCGAAGCTGGTATCCATCGAGCGCGACTGGATCCCCAGCGGCGAGGGGACCTCTCTCTACATCCGTCCCTTTATCATCGGCGTGGATCCGCATGTCGGCGTGCATCCGGCTTCCCATCTGATTTTCATGGTGATCTGCTGCCCGGTGGGAGCATACTATCCGGAAGGATTGAACCCGGTCAAGATCTATGTGGAAAAGAACTATGTGCGCGCGGTGCGCGGCGGCATGGGCTACACCAAGACCGCAGGCAACTACGCCGCTTCCCTCAAAGCGCAGGACGAGGCCGAGAAGCAGGAGTACACGCAGGTGCTCTGGCTGGACGGCGTGGAGCGCAAATATATTGAAGAGGTCGGCACGATGAACGTGTTCTTCGTGATCGACGACGAGGTTGTGACCCCGGCGCTGCAAGGCTCCATCCTTTCCGGCATTACCCGCATGTCCTGCATTGAGATTTTGAAGCATTGGGGCATGAAGGTGACGGAGCGCCGTATCTCCATTGACGAGGTGGCGGAAGCAGCCCGCACAGGCCGCTTGAAAGAGGCGTTCGGAAGCGGTACGGCCGCTGTCATTTCCCCGATCGGCCATCTCAAGTGGGGCGATGATATCATGGAGATCAACAACGGAGAGATCGGCCCGATTTCCCAGAAGCTCTATGATACGCTGACCGGTATTCAGTGGGGCAAGCTCCCGGATGAGCTGAACTGGACCTACGAGGTTCACTGAGCCTTTTCAGGCAAAAGGATAGTTACGGGCGGACGCCGTGCGGCGTCCGCCCGTTTTTTGTCAGGAGGACGCATCATGAAGGCTGTGGAATTTACCGTACCGCCCGCCTATGAGGGAGCTTCGCTCAAAGGTTTTCTGCGCGGTTTCGCGGGCTGCTCAGCCCGTCTTTTGACGGCGGCAAAACGCATACCGGACGGCCTTCTGCGAAACGGCGTCCCCGCCACGGCTCGCACCTCTGTTTCGGCGGGAGATACCGTCCGTCTCGCGATCCCCGCTTCTCCTTGCGGGGCTGAACCGGTTCCTCTTCCCTTGACAGTGGTCTGGGAGGATGCGTCCGTTCTGGTGGTGGAGAAACCTGCCGGGATGCCCGCTTATCCGTGTCCCGGCCACGACCGGGATACACTGGCTAACGCCGTCTGCGCCCTCCTGCTCGAACGGGGAGAGGAGCCGGAATATCATCCCATTTACCGGCTGGATCGCGATACGACGGGGCTTGTCGTGGTGGGAAAGGATTCCTTTGCCGCCTCGCGTTTGTCCGGAGCCGTGGAGAAGGAGTACCGGGCTCTCTGTGCGGGAACGCTTGTGGGGAAAGGCGTTTGTGACGGGCCGATCGGTCTTTTTCCCGGACATACCATCCAGCGCTGTGTGCGGCCGGACGGGGAGCGGGCGGTGACGCACTGGCAAAGCCTTCTGGTTCTGGACGGCTTTTCGCTTGTGTCGTTCCATTTGGAGACAGGGCGGACGCACCAGATCCGCGTGCATATGGCGGCGGCGGGTCACCCTCTCTTGGGGGATGATATGTATGGCGGGCCGACGTCTCTGGTGACCCGTCAGGCGCTTCACTGCGCGCAGGTGTCGTTTTTGCATCCTGTGACACAGCAGCACCTTTCCTTTTCCTCGCCGCTGCCGCCGGACTTATCCTCTCTGCTGCCGCCGGACGCCGCAAAGCGTTTCCCGTAAAGCGGGAAAACAGCCATGGAATGGGCGTTTCACGGCCATAATAGATAGTTTGAGAGGAAAAAGCGAGAGGGAGGAGAACAGTTTATACAAAAAGAAAAAAGCTTCATAAATATGCTTGATTTATGAATATTTATGCTCTATAATACAGTCATTGTATTGGGATTGATTTTACATTTGTTTGGAGGCATGGAACATGAAAAAGCTTGCGAAAATCGCCGCGTTCCTTCTTGCGGCCGTGATGACTGTCAGCGCTGCCGGATGCAGCTCCACCAAAACCCTTGCGGATATTCAGAAGAGCGGAAAGCTCATGATGTCGACCAACGCGGAGTTTGAGCCGTTTGAGTACAAGGACGGCGGCGAGGTTGTCGGCATTGATATCGAAATCAGCCAGAAGATTGCGGAAGCTCTCGGCGTGGAGCTGGAAGTGACCGACATCGCGTTTGATTCCCTGATTCCGGCTTTGCAGTCCGGCAAGGCGGATCTCGTGGCGGCTGGTATGACGGCCGACGAGGAGCGCCGCAAGAGCGTGGATTTCTCCGATCCGTATTTCAACGCTTCCCAGGCGATCATTGTCACCTCCGACAGCGAGATTGCCGGTCCCGAGGATCTGGCGGATAAGACCGTGGGCGTGCAGCTTGGCACCACCGGCGACCAGTACTGCACCAATGAGAAGGGTGAGAACGAATACACCGTCGCGGAAGTCAGACGCTACAACAAAGGCATGGAAGCGGTTTCCGATCTGATGGCGGGCCGTATCGACGCGGTTGTCATTGACAACTTCCCGGCTCAGAAGTTTGTGGAGAACAATCCGGATGCGATCAAGGTGCTGGATACCGCTCTGACGGAAGAAGAGTACGCGATTGCTGTGCCGAAGGGGAACACCGAGCTGCTCGATAAGGTGAACGAGGTGCTTGCTTCCATGGAGGAGAGCGGCGAGCTCGATGAGATTGTCGGCAAGTATATCGCGGCGGAATAAGCACGGGATCGAACAACAGCGGAACAAACAGGCGGCAGAATCTTGCCGCCTTTCCGTTTTTTGAAAAGGGAAGGAAGTGCACAGCTTGAATGTATCCATGATCCAGGGAGCCGCTTTCCTTACATCGGTGCAGGATTTCTTTGCATCGGTGCAGGAGGAGTTTTACCGGTGCTTCATTGAAGAAAATCGGTATATGTATCTGGTGGAGGGCTTGGGAAATACCCTCCTGATCACACTGGTCGCCGTGATTATCGGTGTGGTGCTGGGCAGTCTGACGGCGTTGGTCCGCATCAGCTATGCCGCGAATCGCAAAAAATGGTGGCTGAAAATTCTCAACGCAATCTGCGGTCTTTATCTGACGGTGATCCGCGGCACGCCTATGGTGGTCCAGCTGCTGATCATGTATTTCGTCATCATCACCGCAACGTTCATTCCGCCGATTGTGGTGGCAATGATTGCGTTCGGCCTGAACTCCGGCGCGTATGTGGCGGAGGTTGTTCGCAGCGGTATTCAGTCTGTGGACCGGGGACAGATGGAGGCGGGCCGTTCGCTTGGTCTGAGCGGACGTACCACGATGATCCGCATCATTCTGCCGCAGGCGTTCAAAAACGTTGCTCCCGCGATTTTCAATGAGTTTATTGTTCTGCTCAAGGAAACGTCCGTGGCTGGCTATGTCGGCATTCAGGATTTGACCAAGGGCGGCGATATCATCCGCAGCATTACATACATCGCGTATATGCCGTTCTTTATGGTGGCTGCCGTTTATCTGGTGTTGGTTGTTGGTCTGACGACCATTCTCAAGCGTCTGGAAAGGAGGCTGGCAAGAAGTGATAAGCGTTAAGAATCTGGAAAAAACCTTCCATACGCTCGACGGCGATTTGCATGTGCTCAAGGGGATCAACCAGGAGATCCAAAAGGGAGAAAAAATCGTCGTGGTCGGCCCCTCCGGCTCCGGAAAAAGTACCTTCCTGCGCTGCCTGAACCTTCTGGAAACGCCCACCGGCGGCGAAATCTGGTTTGAAGGCACGCAGATCAACAAGCCCGGCGTTAACGTGGACCGTCTGCGCCAGAAGATGGGCATGGTGTTCCAGCATTTCAATCTGTTCCCGCACCTGTCGGTCAAGCAGAATATTACGCTGGCTCCCGTCTGTCTGAAGCTGAAAACCCAGGAGGAAGCGGACAAGCAGGCGATGCAGCTTCTGGAGCGTATCGGCCTTGCCGAGAAGGCGGACGCGTATCCGGCCCAGCTTTCCGGCGGCCAGCAGCAGAGAATCGCGATTGTGCGCGCTCTTGCGATGGAGCCGGATGTGATGCTCTTTGACGAACCGACCAGCGCGCTTGACCCGGAGATGGTTGGTGAGGTGCTGCAGGTCATGAAGGAGCTGGCGGACGACGGCATGACGATGGTGGTTGTCACCCATGAGATGGGCTTTGCCCGTGAGGTGGCTACCCGCGTTCTCTTTATGGCAGATGGCTATGTGTTGGAGGACGCGCCGCCGCAGGAATTTTTCGGAAACCCGAAAAATCCGCGCTTGCAGGATTTTTTGTCGAAAGTCCTTTAATTTCCCGCGCAAGTATGATACCATGGAGGGAGTACGGAGCCGCCGTGCTCCCTTTTTTTGATCGATATCTGTGCGGAAAAGACAGGGCCGTGAAAGCGGCCGTGCTCTCTTTTCTGCTCAAAGAAGGAGCCTTGCTATTATGCCAGCAGCCATCACTCATTGTTTGCAATGCCAGCGTGTGCTGGAGCAGGTGAAAAAGGAAATTCCCTCCTTTGCCGTTCTCCGGGAGCCGTTTTTCTGGGGAGCGCAGGGGCCGGATTTCTTTGCCTGCCATCGTTTTCTTCCCTGGTGGAAGGGAGAAAGCCTTGTGGAATACGGCGAACGTCTTCACGCCGATCCTCCCGCCGCCACGCTTTCCGCGATGTGGAAGTATGTGCGGGAGCACCCGGAGGACGAGTATGCCCGCTCCTATGCGCTCGGTTTTCTGTGTCATTATGCCGCAGACAGCGTCTGTCACCCGTATATTGAAAGCCGGGCGGAAACGATGCGGCAGGCCGATCCCTCGCAGGATGCCGGTGTGTATCACAATGAGGTGGAATCCGCGCTGGATTTGATTATTCTCCGTTACGAGCAGTCGGCTCTGCCGTATGAATTTCCGCTCAAACGGACGGTGCCGCATCATCCGGCGGCGGAGCGTTCGATCGCCCGCCTTTTTGTGTCGGTGCTGGCTGACCTGTACGGCGTTCGTTTTTCGGAGGAACGTCTGCTGGAATGTTTGGAGGACTGCCGGAAAATTTTCTCTCTCCTGACGGATCGCACGGGGCTGAAAAAGAATCTGGTGCGCGCGGTGGAGGGAAAGAAGTCCCACGCGATTTCCTGTCACATCCGGGGAATGACGGAGGATGGGGACGACGATTATGCCAATACGCTTCTGGAAGCGTGGCGCTGGCCGATGGATAGCGGAGAGCCGCGGCGCGACAGCTTTTTTGATCTGTATGAAAGCTCGATTGAGCGCGCTGCCCTGCTGATTCGTGAAGCGCCGGATTGCCGTGATTTTGCAGCTTTGACGGGAAATATCCCGTTTGCCTGAGAGAACGAGGAGGAACATCTATATGAAAAAGATTGCCAGCTTTTGTGTGAACCATGATACGCTTTTGCCCGGAATTTATCTGTCCCGTGTCGACGGGGACGTTGTGACCTATGATATCCGCATGGTCAAGCCGAATTGCCCGCCCTATCTTCCCAACCCCGTGATGCATACGATTGAGCACCTGTTTGCCACCTTCGCGCGCAATTCTTCCTTTGCGGATCATGTGATTTATTTCGGCCCCATGGGCTGCCGCACCGGTTTCTATTTCCTTGTGACCGGGATGGAGCACGGGGAAGTCATCGAACTGATCCGGGAGATTTTCAGCCGTATTGCCGTCTTTGACGATGCGATTCCCGGAGCCGCCTGCTCTGCGGAGTGCGGCAACTATCAGGAGCACGATCTGCCCGGCGCACGCGAGTGGGCCGCGCGTTTTCTCCCTGTGATTGAGAGCTGGACGCCGGAGCAGCTGAAATACGCAGAATAATCATTTTACCGAATCCAAAAAAATATCCCGCCTGATTCCTCGGAGCCTTCCGGGGATCGGGCGGGATATTTTTTCAGGCGCTGAGACCTGTTTGAGGTTCATACTGCTGTGTTTCGTCGTTCCAGACGAAGATCGTCCATTGCTGCGTTTCTTCGCTCCAGATCCAGAAATCGCTGTGCTGTGTTTCCTCGTTCCAGGGGTTCTGGATCGCGTCTCCCTGGATCAGGAAAACACCGTCCTCTCTGCGGATGATGATGGGATCCGGCTGTGCCGGTTCGTTCCAGATCAACTGATTTCCCTCGTCCTCGAAAACCACGGTGGGATTGGACGGCTGGGGTTCCGATTCAGGGGAGTCCGGTTCCAAAGGTTTCGCTTTGCTCTTTTTGAAATCCGCTATCTCATGAAGCAGTGTATTTCGGATGCTTTCCACCCGATAATTCAGCGGGCCGGAAAGGGGATCGTTCCAATCCAACCGGATGCTGCAAAGGAAGTCGTCCGGCCATCCCGTTTCCCGGTACTGCAAAAGAAAAGCAGCGCTGACGGAATCCTCGTCTGGCGTGAGTCCCGTTTCATCCACAAATGTTTGTATTGCGGTGGATAAAGCTTCACAGTACGCGTTCAGAGTTTGAGGAGTTATGTCCATCTCCGCCCGGATTGCGGAGTAGTAATGCTCCTCCGTCTCCTGAAACGGGGCACGGAAATAGGTGAAGGATAGGGTGACACCGGATTTTTCAGCGGCTTCCTCCAACAGAGCTTTCAACCGATCCAGCTGGTAGGTGTCCGACAGTCCCTTTCGAAAACCCGGCACGCCGAAGCTTTCTCCCTCCACCGTGCTGTACGCGAAAAAGATTTCCTTCGGGTTCCTCTCCGGCACCACAGTATACACTCGTGCGGTCCAGATTCCTTCGACCTGTTCATCGCCCCCGATGGGCTCGGAAAAGAGGACGGTAAACGGTTCCCCATAGCGATCTTCCAGCTGGCTTTCCACCTCCTGATCGGACATGGTCAGCAGGCGGAGAGAGGCAAACGGATTCCCTGAGGGCTGCGTTTTCTCCTGTTCGCGAATGCTGTTCCAGTTTGCTTCTCCGTAGTACAGCTCCATCAGCCGGTTCTGTAAATCAAGACCCTGCTGGTACCAATCCGAAAGCTGTTTCGCGGAAAAGCTCTGCTTGATATCGTGGTCGGAATTCCGGCTTGCCTTTATGGGATCGATCCCGTGGAACAGCTTGTGCTCCTCGAAATTGTTGCTGCAATATTGGGTGGACGACAGATCCGATTGTTCCCGCAGCCAAACCTCCTCGCCGGTGTCCAGCGTTCGCGCGTCGATATGCAGCGATACTTCCACGTCATAATACGATTGTTCTCCCGGCAGGGAACGGTTCAGAGAGAAAGCGGGCTGATCCAAATTGATTTTCTGAAGCGTCAGCCGCCGTGTGACCCGGACCGTTTCTTCAGTTTCGTCCGGGAATGACAGCTGTGCGGTTTCGGTTGAGGTGGTTTCCTGTGTGTATTGGTCAAAGCCGGTGTGGAAAAACCAGTACCCGCCCAAGGAGTCCTTCAAAATCAGCACGGGATGATAGGTGCGATCGCTGTAATACAGCAAAGCCCAGTTTTTCAGCGTGTAATCCATGGGAAGCCCCGCGTCCTCGATAGTGTCCTTCGTGGGATCGTAGACGCTGACCTGATAGCCCCAGCTCTCGATCTCATCCTGGTATGCGGAAAGGTTTTCAATAATTTCCTGGGTGGCGGTGTATTCTTTGCAGGGTGCTGTCATTTTTATCATCAGGAAAATCACAGCGGCCGCACCCAGAATCCCCACGGCAGCCAGCAGAACGGCTTTCCGTTTTCCCTTGCTCATCGCATGCCCTCGTTTCTTCTTTTTTTGGAGTTCTGCCGGAAAAAGAGTTTCAACAGATGCGCGGAAGCTGTGCACCGGTGAGCTTGCTGAGAATGCGCGAGCCGCCGAGCGCTGTGTGCAGAACCACACAGCCGGGGCGGTTTTCCGTCACCTGTCCGATCCGCGCGGCTCCCTCGCCGCCCTCCACAGCGCGCAGCGCGTCGAGAGCCTGATCCGCAAGGGTGGGATCCACAACAGCCAGCAGCCGCCCTTCGCACGCGCTGTAAAGCGGGTCAAGGCCGAGCAAATCGCACGCCGCTTCCACGGGCGGGTCAACCGGAATCACATCCTCATCCAGTTCAATGCACAGGGGAGAGCGCTCCACAAATTCGTTGAGCGTGGTAGCCACGCCGCCGCGCGTCGGATCGCGCAGGATTCGCACGCCGCCTGTGCGCAGGATCGCCGCGCTCAGCTCGTGCAGTGGGCGGCAGTCGGAGAGCAGCTCGCCCTCGCAGGGGAGGTCGCCGCGCGCCATCAGAACCGCCGCGCCATGACAGCCCACGCTCCCGCTGACCAGGACAACGTCTCCGGGACGGATGGCGTCGCGGGACAGACCCGGCGCGCGCAGAAAGCCGATGCCGGAGGTGTTGAGGTAAATACCGTCGCCCTTACCGTGCTCCACTACCTTGGTGTCGCCGGTGACGATGGAAACGCCCGCGCGCTTGGCTTCCTCCGCGATGGAGCGCACAATCTCCTCCAAATCCCGCAGGAGAAATCCTTCCTCAATGAGAAAGGACAGGCTCAGATAGCGCGGTTCGCCGCCCGCCATGCACACGTCGTTGACCGTGCCGCAGACCGCGAGTTTTCCGATGTCCCCACCGGGAAAGCGCCACGGCGTGACCACAAAGCTGTCTGTGGAAAACACAAGGGGAGAGCCTGCGTTGTGGAGCACAGCTCCGTCTCCCAGCGCCGCGAGCGCGTCGTTTTGAAAGGCGGGGACGAGCAGGCGATCGATGAGTTCGGCAGTGCGCAGGCCGCCGCTGCCGTAATCCAGCGTAATTCTTTCTTCCATGACAGTCTCCTTTTCAATCGCGGTACCGGTAAGCGGCCGCGCAGGCCCCTTCGCCCGATACCATGCAGGGGCCGACCGGATCGGCGGGGGTGCAGACACGGCCAAAGAACGGGCAGTCCTGAGGCCGGATTTTTCCGCGGATCACCTCGCCGCAGCGGCAGCCGGGCGATTCCGCGCCGGGGGAGGGGGAAAACGCGAATTTCACGGATGCGTCCCACGGGGCGAATTCCGCGCGCGGCACAAGGGCGCTGTCCGGAATTTCCCCCAATCCGCGCCAGACAGCCGCCGCCGTTGTGAAAACCTGATCCATCGCGCGCAGGGCGGCGGGGTTTCCTTCCTCCGTGACCACGCGGGTATATTCGTTTTCGAGAGAGGGCTCGTTTCGCCGCAGCATGTCCGCGAGCCGCCAGACCGAGTAGAGCAGATCGCCCGGCTCGAAGCCGCTGACCACGGCGGGAAGGCGGAATTCCTGCGGCAGGAACGCGAAGGCTCGCGCCCCTGTGATGGCGGCGACGTGGCCGGGGCAGAGAAAACCGTTCACGGCAAAATCCGGATCGGCAATCAGCGCGCGCAGAGCAGGCTCCGTTCGTTTGAGCAGGCTCAGGACGGAAAAATTGGAAAGCTTCTGCTCCCGTGCTTCCAGCAGGCACGCCGCCGTGCCGGGGGCTGTCGTCTCAAAGCCGACGCCGAGGAAGATCACCTCATGATTCGGATGCTCGCGTGCCAGCGAAATCGCTTCCATCGGAGAATAGACCGTGTGAATGGACGCGCCGAGCGCGCGGCGGCGCAGAAGGGAATCGCCGCGCTCCGATCCCGGCACGCGCAGCAGATCGCCATAGCTTGCCAGAAGAACGCCGTGCTGCTCGGACAGGCGCAGAATGCCGTCAATGGCTCCGGCCGGGGTGACGCAGACGGGACAGCCCGGTCCGGAGATCAGGGAGAGTCCCTCCGGAAGCAGAGAGCGAAGCCCGGATTTCGCGATTGCCATCGTGTGCGTGCCGCAGATCTCCATCAGACGGATCGGCCCTGTTTCCCGCACAATCTCCCGCAGCGCGGTAAGGGCGCGATCCACGCCCTGCGGATGGCGGAATTCCCGATCAAAGCGCATCGAGAGCCTCCTGAATACAGGCCAGATTTTCACGCGCCTGTTCCTCGGTCAGCTTCTGGATCGCGAAGCCCGCGTGGACCATCACATAGTCGCCCGGCTGAAGGTCGGGCAGAAAATCGACACGGAGCGTCTGCGAAAGGCCCCCAGCTTCTCCGACGGCTGTCTTGCCGTCAATCGATCGGATTTTCAATGGAACTGCCAAACACATGGTTGTTTCTCCTTTTCCATGCCGCAATGGCGAGCTGTCCGAGGCAGAGACCCTCGTCGCCCGGTGAGACGCGGCGGTGAGTCAGGACGGAATACCCGGCGGCGGTGAGCCGATCGGTGATACCGTCCAACAGAATTTGATTGAGAAAAACGCCGCCGCTCAGCGCGACGGGAAGGCGATCGGGGTTGAGCGCCCGGCACTGGGCCAGCGCCAGATCGCACAGCGTTTCATGGAAGCTTCGCGCGATCGCGGCAAGCGGCACGCCCGCGTCCCGGTCGCGGACAAGGGCGCGGAGCATGGGCCGGAAATCGAAGCGGCGCACGCCGTCCTCCTCATAAAATGCCAGCGGGTACGGCGTTCCCGGCACATCGGGGCGAAGCATGGCTTCCAGCAGGACGGCCCCTTCTCCCTCGTAGGAAATAGACGGTGTTCCCGTCAGCAGAGAATAAACGCCGTCGAACAGCCGCCCGACGCTGCTTGCCGCGGGGCACGCAATCCCTTTTTCCAGCATCGCTGTGAGGGCTGTTCGTTTGGCAGGGGAGAGGGGGATATTTTCGGGCGCGAGTCCGGCGTCCCACAAGAGGGAAAGGGCAATGCGCCCGATCTCGCGGATTGCCGCGTCCCCGCCCGGCAGCAAAACAGGACGCAGGCTCCCCACGCGCGCGAAGCCGTCAAAGCCGCCGGCCAGAAACTCTCCGCCCCAGATGGTTCCATCCGTGCCGAGCCCCGTCCCGTCCCAGACGATTCCAAACGCGGGGCCGGGAAAGCGGTTATCCGCCAGGCAGGCGCACAGATGCGCCCAGTGGTGCTGCACGCGGAGAAGGGGCAGGGAAAGGCGCTGCGCCGTCTCTTGCGCTTCCCGGGTGGAAAAATAGTCCGGGTGCCGGTCGCAGACGAGAACGGCGGGACGAATGCGAAACAGCCGCAGATACGTTTCCAGCGCGGAGCGGTAATGATCGAGCACAGCGGTGTTTTTCAGATCCCCGATGTGCTGGCTCAGAAAAGCGTGCTGTTCCCGCCCGGCCGCGAAGGAAGCCTTTTGCTCCGCGCCGAAGGCAATCACGCCCGTCGCGTCAAAGGGCAGCAGGACGGGCTGGGGAGCATAGCCCCGGCTGCGGCGGAAAAAGACCGGCAAGCCGCGCCAAAGGCGCAGAACGGAATCGTCACAGCGGTTCACAATGGGGCGATCGTGCAGAAGATAACCGTCCGCGATTCCCGCGAGCGCTTCCATAGCGTCCTCGTTGTCGATCAGCACCGGTTCGCCGGGACGGTTGGCGCTTGTGAAAATCAGTGTGTCCGGTCCGCCCGCGCTTCCGTCGAGCAGGAGAACATGCAAAGGGGTATAGGGAAGAAAAACGCCGATCGTCCCGGCCGCGCTCCACTCCGGAAAATCGTCCGGGTTTTGCTTTTCCAGGAGAACAATCGGGCGGCGCGGACTTTCGAGCAGCGCGGCTTCCTCCCCGGAAACGCGGCAGAACCGGCGCGCCGTCTCCGTGTCACGGCACAGCACGGCCAGCGGCTTTCCCGGACGGTGCTTGCGCTCCCGCAGGCGCAGGACGGCTTCGCGGTTTTGGGCGTCGCAGGCCAGATGAATGCCGCCGCTGCCCTTGACGGCCACCAGCTTTCCCTGTGCCAGTGCTTGTTGGGCCAGTGCGATCGCGTCGCCGGGCAGTTCCGTTCCATCCGCTCCGCAGAACCAGGCGCGCGGCCCGCAAACGGGGCAGCAGTCCGGCTGTGCGTGGTAGCGGCGGGAGGTGAGGTTGCCGTATTCCGCCGCGCAGTCGGGGCACATCGGGAACGCGGCCATCGACGTGCGCGATCGGTCGTAGGGGAGATCGCGGAGAATCGAAAAACGCGGCCCGCAGTCGGTGCAGTTGAGAAAGGGATAGCGGTAACGCCGGTCGCGGGGATCCGCGAGCTCCGACAGGCAGGCGGGGCAGGGAGCCAGATCGGGGGAGACGAGTGTCGCGCCCTCTCCCGCTTCGCTCGGCAGAATGGAAAACGTTGTGTCACCGCGCGGCTTTTCCAGCGCTTCACACCGGATTTCCTCGATCACAGCCAGCGGCGGCGGGGAATCCCGCAGCGCCTTTTGAAACGCTTCGAGCGCGTCCCCGCCGCCCTCCAGCTCCAGCTCCACGCCTCCGGCGGTGTTGCGCACCCAGCCGCCCAGTTCGAGCCGGTTCGCCAGCCGGTGCAGGAAGGGGCGGAAGCCGACGCCCTGCACAATCCCGGAGATGGTCAGGCGCAGCCGGACAATCTCGCTCATGCCAGCTCCCGGCGGATGCGATCGCGCAGATGCTCGGCCAGCTCCGCCACGCCGTCCCCGGTGCGGTTGGAGACGAAGAACAGCGGCCCTTCCGGGTTCACGCCCCGGTAATCCTCGCGCACGGTTTTGGTGTTAAAATCAAAATACGGCAGCATGTCGCACTTGCTGAGCACCAGACAATCGGTGTCCGTGAACATGAGCGGATATTTTTTCACCTTATCGTCGCCTTCGGGGATGCTCAAAACGGTGATCCGGAAGTTTTCCCCGATGTCAAATTCGGCGGGGCAGACAAGGTTGCCGATGTTTTCCACAAACAGCACGTCCAGAGCGTCCAGATCAAAGTGCGGCAGAATGTTTTGAATGCTCATGGCCTCAATGTGGCACGCGCCGTCCGTGTTGAGCTGGACGGCGGGAATGCGCAGGGCGGCGATTTTTTCCGCGTCAATCTGCCCCGTGATATCCCCTTCGATGACGCCGATGGAAAAGGTATTGCGAAGCTGTGCGATCAGGGAGGTGATAAGGCTTGTCTTTCCCGTGCCGGGGCTTCCCATGACGTTGATCAGACAGACCCGTTTTTCCAGCAGCAGGGCGCGCACCTGCGCGCTCACGTCCTGATTCCACTCCATCACCTGATGCATCACTTTGATTTCCATGGCTTAATCGACCTCCAGACTTTCCACTGTAAATTCCCTCCCGGACAGACGTTCCAGCCGCAGGCTCCCGCAGGACGGACACGCGATATGGGTGCGGGAGATTTCGCTTTCCTTGCCGCAGTCGCGGCACCGCACGCGCAGGGGAAGCAGCGTGGCTTCTATCTTCGCGCCCTCGGCGGCGGTTCCCTTCGCAAGCACATCCAGATAGATCTGAATGCATTCCGGCACGATGCCGCAGAAGGGGCCGATGCTGAGACGGATGGCGCGGATCCGGGACGCGCCCTGCTCCTGGGCGGCCTTGAGCGAAATTTCCAAAATATTCTGTGTGACGGCCAGCTCATGCACGGGAACCCCTCCTTTCATCGGGCAGGCAGGCGGTTCATGCCGCCGGTTGCAGAACTTATTGTAGCACGCTCCGGCGTGGAATTCCATACGAAATCCATAAGAAAGACACAAGAAAATTGCAGAAAAAGAAAATAATTGCCAAGAAACGATCTTGTAAAACAAAAAAGTTAGGTCTATAATGAAATTACTTTACACATTGACAGTGTCCCACCCGGAGACGTGAAAAGCCCCGCCGGACCAGACCGGAACGGGGGCTTTTCTGCGATTATCCATCCGTTTGGGACAAAGAAGGAGGATGGTTATGGGTGTGATTCCTTTTCTCATCGTCTGGCCCGTACTCATCGCGGTGTTGATCCCCTTCCTCAAATCGGAGCGCGTCCGGGGCCCTCTCGTCTATGTGGGGGCGGGCGGCGTCATGGTGCTGTCCGTTGTGCTGCTGGCCCAGTGGCTGCTGTCCGGCGGCGGGGTTATGAGCTTTTATGAGGAAACCGAGCTGATCGATCATCTGATGCTCGGCGGGGAGCTTCTGCTCATGGCGCTGATTGTCTATCTGAGCATCGTACACCGCAAGTACCCGGTGATTCTGCTCTCCGTTGGGCAGACAGGGCTGATGATCTGGGCGGAGACAACTTTCCCGGTCGAGCCTGCGAGCCACATGCAGGTGGACGGGCTCTCGATGCTGATGACGGTAATAGCGGCTTTTGTCGGCGGGCTGATCTGCATTTACGCGGTCGGCTACATGAAGGCGTACCACCATCATCACACGGAATACCGGAATCGCACCGGCTTTTTCCTCTCGATGCTGTTTCTGTTTCTGGGCGCGATGTTCGGCCTTGTCCTGTCCGGAAATCTGGTGTGGATGTATTTCTTCTGGGAGATCACCAGCGTTATCTCCTTCCTGTTGATCGGCTACACCCGTACGGAGGAAGCGGTGCACAACAGTTTCCGCGCGCTGTGGATGAACCTTTTGGGCGGTCTTGGCTTTGCCATTGCGATTGCCGTTTCGGCGGCGACGCTCGGCACGGTGCAGCTGGAGGAGGTTGTGCGGGTTGGAGCGCCGATCCCCATCGCGCTGCTGGCTCTGGCCGGGCTGACCAAGTCCGCTCAACTGCCGTTTTCCTCCTGGCTGCTCGGGGCGATGGTGGCTCCCACGCCGTCGAGCGCCCTGCTGCACAGCGCCACGATGGTCAAGGCGGGCGTGTACCTGCTGATTCGCCTTTCCCCCGCAATGGCGGGAACGATGGGCGGCACGATGGTTTCCCTGATTGGAGGCTTTACCTTTATCGCATGCAGCATGATGGCGATTGCGCAGAACGACGGCAAAAAGGTGCTGGCCTTCTCCACGATCTCCAATCTCGGCCTGATTGTCGCCTGTGCCGGAATCGGCAAGGAGGAGACGATCTGGGCGGCTGTCCTGCTGATGATTTTTCACGCCGTCAGCAAATCCATGCTGTTCCAGGCGGTTGGTTCCATCGAAAATATCCTCGGCTCGCGCGACATTGAAAATATGCACGGTCTGATCCTGCGCCTGCCGAAGCTGACGTATATCATGGGTATCGGAATCGCGGGAATGTATCTCGCCCCGTTCGGTATGCTGATTTCCAAATGGGTGGCGCTCAAAGCCTTTGTCGACGCGGGCGACGTGCTGCTCGTGCTGTTCCTCGCCTACGGCAGCGCCACAACGATGCTCTACTGGACGAAGTGGCTGGCCAAGCTGATCTCGATCCATCACACCAAGGCGGAGGCCAAAGATATCACCAAAACGGATCAATATATTTCCATGTTCATTCATTCTGTCTGTGTGGTACTGCTCTGCCTGCTGTTCCCGCTGCTGGAGCGTCAGGTTGTGACGCCGATCGTCCTGCAAATCTTCGGTTCCGCGCATGAGGTGCTGTCCATGAGCGTTCTCACCACCATGGCGGTCATGCTGATCTCCGTCCTCTTTGTGCCCACCATGATGTTCCTTGTCACACGGTCGGCGCGGCGCGTGTACGTTCCGATCTATATGGGCGGCGCGAATATGGGGGACAACACCTATTTCGTCAACAGCTACGGGGAGCCGGAGCACCTCTATCTCTCCAACTGGTATCTGCGCTTTGAGTTCGGCATGCGCCGCCTGATGCGCCCGTCGGTGATCTTCTCCTCGGGCCTGCTCATCGTGATGCTTTGCCTGATTGTGGGAGGTGCCGTATGATACAGGTGGTTTCTGTTATCGCGTATCTGCTGTTTGCTCCCTTCCTGGGCGGCCTTTTGGACGGTGTGGACCGCATCATCAGCGCCCGGATGCAGGGCCGCAAGGGCCCGCCGCTGCTTCAGCCCTTCTATGACTTGCAGAAGCTGTTCACCAAGCAGATGTTCGCCGTCAACAGCGTGCAGCTCCTGCTGAATCTGAGCTATCTGATTTTCCTTGCCGTGGCGGGCTGCATGCTGTTTGCCGGGGCGGATATTCTGATGTGCCTGTTCGTTCTGACCACGGCGGACATGTTCCTCATCATGGCGGCTTCGAGCGATTCCTCCCCGTTTTCCACGCTTGGCGCGGGGCGCGAGATGATCCAGATGATGGCCTATGAACCGCTCACGCTCCTTATGGCCGTTGGCTTTTATCTCGCGACGGGTTCCTTCCATGTGGGAACGATCATCACCATGCCGTACAGCGCTGTGCTGTTTCTGCCGGGCATGCTGATGGGATTCTTCTTCATCACGGCGATCAAATTGCGCAAATCCCCGTTTGATCTCTCCACAAGCCACCATGCGCACCAGGAGATGGTCAAGGGCATCACGACGGAGATGGCGGGGCCGACCTTCGCGATCATGAATGTCGCGGAGTATTATGAGATGATTCTGATGCTCGGTCTGGTAGCCCTGTTTTTCCTCAACGAAAACTGGTGGAGCTGGCCGCTTGCGATTGCCGTCTGCCTGTTCGTCTATTTTCTGGAGATTCTGTGGGATAACGTCTGCGCCCGCATGAAGTGGAGAACACTGCTTGACAGCTGCTGGATTGTCACACTTCTCTGCGGCGGGCTGAACCTGCTGATTCTCATGCTGATTCATTAAGGGGGGCGGTTACATGGGAAAGCTTGCAAAATCTCCCTGGCTGCTTCACTATGACGGAAGCAGCTGCAACGGCTGTGATATTGAGGTGCTGGCCTGCACCACGCCGGTTTACGATATTGAGCGCTTTGGCATCATCAACACGGGCGATCCGTTCCAGGCTGATATTCTGCTGATCACGGGCGGCATCAACAGCCAGAGCGAGAGCGTCGTCAAGCAGATTTACAGCCAGATGCCGAATCCGAAGGTCGTTGTGGCCGTGGGAATCTGCGCGTGTACCGGCGGTATTTTCAAGACCTGTTATAACATCAAAGGCGGTGTGGATACGGTGATCCCGGTGGATATCTATGTTCCGGGATGCGCGGCCAGACCGCAGGCCATTATCGACGGGGTCGTGAAGGCTCTTGCGCTGCTGGAGCAGAAGCGCGCCGATTACGCGGCTCAGCGCCGCAGCGCTTCACAGGAAGGAGGGATTGTCCGTGGAGCCGATCAATGAGATCATCCCGATTGAAATGGATCAATTCCTCTCCACTGTCATCCAGTTCAAAATGGACCATATGCGCCTGGTGCAGATCTGCGCTTCGCGCCTGCCGGGACAGTATGAGCTGAGCTATTGCTTTGCGCGGGATCTGGACATGTGGACGCTTCGTCTCGTCGTGGACGAGGACGCTCCCGTCCCGAGCATTACGCAGATGTATCCCTGTGCGTTCCTGCAGGAAAACGAAACCGCTGAGCTGTTCGGCGTGAAGATCCAGAATATCGAGCACGATTACAATGGCCGTCTGTACCGCATCGATCGGGAGACGCCGTTCAAGGAAAAGGGGTGAGAGTGGATGGCAAAGCGAAGCATTGTCCCCTTTGGCCCCCAGCACCCGGTTCTTCCCGAGCCGGTTCACCTGGATCTGGTTCTCGAGGATGAGGTCGTGGTCGGCGCGGTGCCGAGCATCGGCTTTGTACACCGCGGACTCGAAAAGCTGGTGGAGACAAAGGATTATAAAGAATATGTCTATATCGCGGAGCGCGTCTGCGGGATTTGCAGCTTCGGTTACGGCATGGGCTATTGCGAAGCGGTGGAGCGCGTGATGAACATTGACGTACCGCCGCGCGCCAAATACCTGCGCACCATCTGGATGGAAATGAGCCGGATTCACAGCCATCTTTTGTGGCTGGGGCTTCTGGCGGACGCGCTCGGATTTGAAAGCCTGTTTATGCAGTCCTGGCGTTTGCGGGAAAAAATCCTGGATATGTTTGATCTGACGACGGGCGGGCGCGTGATCTTTTCCGTCAATACGCCGGGCGGCGTACTCAAGGATGTGGACGCTTCCATGCTGCACCAGCTGCTGCAAACAATTGACGGAATGGAACAGGATCTGCGTCCCGTTTCCGACGCTTTTCTGCGGGAATATACGGTGGGGACTAGACTGCACGGCCTTGGTGTGCTAAAGCCCGAGGACGCGGTGCAGCTCGGCGCAGTCGGCCCGATGCTGCGGGCCTCCGGCGTGCCTTACGACGCAAGAAAATTGGGCTATGCGGCATACGGCGATCTGGCCTTTGAGCCGATTGTCCTCACCGACGGCGATTCCTACGCGCGGTGCGAGCTGCGCCTGCGGGAGATTTTCCAGTCGTTCCACCTGATTCGGCAGGCAGTGGCCAAGCTGCCGAACGGCCCCATCGCCGTGCCGGTGAAGGGAAATCCGGACGGGGAGTATTTCATGCGGATCGAGCAGCCGCGCGGAGAAGCTGTCTATTACGTTCGTGCAAACGGGACGAAGTTCCTCGACCGCTTCCGTCTGCGCACGCCCACCACGAGCAACATCCCGCCCATGCTGGAGCTGCTCAAGGGCTGTCAGCTTGCCGACGTTCCGCTTTTGATTCTCACGATTGATCCCTGCATCAGCTGTACGGAGAGGTGACGGAGATGGCGAATATCCGATTTTTGCCCTTTGCGCATACGGCGCTGAAAAACCTGTTTTCCAAGCCGGTGACGACGGGGTATCCGTTTGAACCAGCCGTCTATCCGGAGCGGATGCGCGGTCATATTCAGATTGCGATTGCGGACTGCATCAGCTGCGGCCTGTGCGCCAGCTCCTGTCCTCCGGGCGCGATCCAGACAAGCCGCACCGCCGGAACCTGGACGATCCACCGCTTTGACTGCGTACAATGCGGCAGCTGTGTGAATGTCTGCCCGAAAAAATGTCTGCGCATGGCTCCCGGCTATATTGAACCGGGGCCGGAAAAATGGAGCGAGACGTTCACGCGTCCCGGTTTCCCGCCTCCCGGCCAGAAGGAAGAATCCTCCCAGCAGGCCGCCCCAGCCGCCGCGCAGCCGGAGGGTAAGCCGGTCAACGACAGTTCCGCCTGCGTGTATTGCACCCTCTGTGCGAAAAAGTGTCCGCAGGGAGCCATTTCCGTGGATCGCGCGGCTAAAACGTGGTCGCTTGACGAGCAGGCTTGCGTCGGCTGCGGCGTGTGCGTTTCCGCTTGTCCGAAAAAATGCCTGACACTTCGCTGAGAAGCAAAGGAAGGAGCCGTTTATGATTCGCAAAGGATTTAAAATGAAGCTGTACCCCGGCTTTGAAAAGGAATACGAGAAGCGTCACAACCAGCTTTGGCCCGAAATGCGGGACATGATCCACGAGTATGGAGGACGCAATTACAGCATTTTTCTGGACCAGGAGACGCTGACGCTGTTCGGCTATCTGGAGATCGAGGATGAGGAAAAGTGGAACGCGTCCGCGCAAACGGCCATTTGCCGGAAATGGTGGGACTACATGGCGGATATCATGGAGACCAATCCCGACAACAGCCCGGTCAGCGTGGATTTGCAGCCGGTGTTTCATTTGGATTAAAGAAGATAAAACGGGATCGCTTGGCTTTTTCAGAGCGCGGCGATCCCGTTTGTCTTGTCATATGTTTGTTATGGAGTTTGAAGAAGAAGCGAAATCCCCCAGATTGCCAGCAGATGTGCGGGGTAGAACCAGTAAAACCCATATTGCAGGACCCGGTTCCGCGTGCCATGCGTCCCGTTATACAGAAGCAGCAGAGGAATGGCGAGAAAAACCCCGAAATAGCTGATGGTGAACAGGCTGAGCACCGACAACCCTTTCACCACATAGCAGACGCCGACCGCCGCAAAAACGGCGAAAGCGCGCTTGCGATCCTGGCGAAACAAGCCGAACCCCAGAATCCACAAAATCGCGTACCAGCTCCAATCCGATCGCCAGGCGAGAGCACAGCAGGCCAGCACTACGATACATTTCAGCCAGACCGGATACCGTGGATTGGCGGAGAAGGCCAGCGCGGTCAATCCGAGAAAGAGCGTCCACATCACGCTGGAGGTATTCCAAAAGGAGGACATCCCTCCATGACACAAAACAAACGGGACATGGGAGACAACGGCCGCCGCAAGGAGCCGTCCCAGGTAATGGCGGAGGTTGGACGTGTGAGCGAAGCCCTCCGCGATAAAAAAGCACATGATGGGCGCGGTCAGCCTTCCGATCAGGCGCAGCAGCCACGCCCCCGGAACCAGGGGAAACAGAAAGGCGGTGCAGTGGTCCACGACCATCGCGGCGACGGCAATGAGTTTGAGTTGATTGGCGTTCAGTCCGCGTCCTGTGCGGGAAAGAGATTCCATACTTTGCATGCTCCTTTCGCCTGCGGCGGGGATTATGGGAAAAACAGTTGCGGCCCGCGCGGGATGCGTGTACAATAGAAACGAATCGGACAAAAACAAGGAGGAAAAGACATGGATGATATACAGTCGGTATTCCATTTTCTGAATCGGGGCGTCAGCCCGTGGCACGCCGCCGCGGAAGCCTGTCACCGTTTGGAGCAGGCGGGATGTGAGCGTCTCGATGAAACGCAGGAGTGGAAGCTGGTTCCCGGAAAACGGTATTTTGTGACGCGCAATGGCTCCGCCGTTCTGGCGTTCCGTGTGCCGGAGGGACGGATCGGCTCCTGGAGAATTGCCCTTTCCCACAGCGACGCTCCCACCTGGCGTATCAAGAACGCGGGCATCGAAAAAGCGGGATGCGTGAAGCTGGAAACAGAAGGGTATGGCGGGATGATCATGAGTACCTGGCTCGACCGTCCGCTGACGATCGCGGGGCGCGTTGTACTGCGCACGAGCGGCGGAATGGAAACGCGGCTTGTCTACGCGGATCAGGATCTGCTCGTGATTCCCAATCTGGCCATCCACTTTGACAGAGGAGCCAACGAGGGGAAAAAATGGGATCCCCAGGTGGATTTGCAGCCGCTTTACGGGCCGTCCGGGTGCCGCTCTTTTTCCGATCTGCTGGCCTCTGAGGCAGGCGGCTGTGCGCCGTCGGATATCCTCAGCTGGGATCTCTGCCTGACGCCGCGCCAGAAGGCGGTGCGCGTGGGCCCGGCCGGAGAATACTTCATGAGCCCCCGGATCGACGATTTGGAATGTGCCTGCACCACGCTGACGGCTTTTTTGGAAGCGGAGACGGAAACAGACGCCGGTTTGGTTTGGGGAATGCTGGACAATGAGGAGGTCGGCTCCTCGTCCCGCCAGGGCGCGCAGGGAACGTTCCTCGCGGATACGCTGGCGCGCATTTTGGAGACGCTGGGACAAAGCCGGTCGGATGGATGGCGGGCCGCCGCGTCCTCGCTGGTGCTGTCCGCGGATAACGGCCATGCGGTTCATCCCAACCACCCGGAAAAATCGGATCCCGAAAACGGGCCGGTTATGAACGGCGGCGTGGTGGTCAAGATAAACGCAAGCCAGAAGTATACCACCGATGCGGTCAGCGCCGCGCTGTTTGGGGAAATCTGCCGCCGGGTGGGCGTTCCTGTACAGCGTTTCGCAAATCGTGCCGACATGCCGGGCGGCTCCACGCTTGGAAATTTGCAGGGTCACAGCCTTTCGGCTCCGATGCTCGACATCGGGCTGGCGCAGCTTGCTATGCATTCCGCGGTGGAGACGGCGGGCGTGGAGGATATCGGCTACATGATTCGTGCGGTGCGCTCCTTCTATCAAACGCCGTTTGTCTGCACGGGAGACGGAAGCTATCGGATCGGATGATCCAGCGAGGGGTAAAGCGCTGAATGCTGTTCTACAGAAGAAACGTGTTTTCCGCCCGGGCTGTGTAATGCTCCCGCAGCATCGCGACATGGGAGAGAAAATCCGGATCCTCAAAGCGGAGCGCATGCGAAGGGCAGACGCGGACGCAGGACTGGCATTTGATGCAGACGCCGGAAACCAGCAGCGTTTCCCGATCGATGCTGCCCATGGGGCATTGCTCCGCGCACAGGCCGCAGCGTGTGCAGCTTTCCAGAAGGACAGGCTTGGCTTTCAGAAATTTCGCGGGAGTACCGTCCGTTTTCAGCGGCGTATAGTACGGAGCAAGGGGCGTTTCCCGATCATAATCGAGGGGCTTGACTTCCGGCTGTGCCAGCGTTTCCGCGATGGAGCGGGCGAAATCGCACAGCGCGGCAAGATCCTCCTTGTCGGGTCTTCCGGCTCCGATTTCGTCGGAAAAAGCATGACGAGAGACGATGGATGCGGCTGCCACCGGAACAAAGCCGCCGTTTTCCAGCAGGAGCAGCCACTCGCGCGGCGCGTCTCCCGGACTGCGGTTGCCAAAGACGCACAGTGGGACAACCGGAGTATGCGATCCGTGCAGTACCCTCGCGTACTCCGGGGCCAGCTTATTCGGCAGCCGTCCTGCATAGACAGGCGAAGCGGCTACCACCAGATCCTGTGCCCCAAAGCAAAGTGTTTTTTGACGATCTTCCGGAAGCGTCAATGAAAAATGCTCTGCGGCAACGCCCAGAAGAGCGGCCAGCTGTTCCGCCAAAGCACAAGCCGCGCGCTTGGTGCCGCCTGTGGGGCTGAAAAATACGGTGCAAATCCGATTGATCTTCATGGATGGTTCCTCCCTTCAAACGTCCGGTTCAGAGAAATGCGTTTTCTGAGCCGGACGTTTTCTCTTGTTTTCATGATACCGAATTGATATACAGGAAGCAACAAAAAATTTTCAGATTGCGGAAAAGCTAAAAAAGTGTAAACATGAAGTTTTCGCCCGCCTTTTTCAAAAGGGCGCCGTGTGCCGGTGGCACACAGACAAGGTGCCGACCGGAGCGGGAGCGGAGACTCGGCGGGGTTTGGGGTGGAACCCCATAAAATCCTGCGAAGCCACAAAATGTGGCTAGAAAAAAGAGCGCAGCGATTTTTTTCGGACTCTTATCACAAGGCAAAAGCTAAAAGATTTTCAAAATGAAAATTTTCCATTCCTCTTGAAAGCCGCTTGTTTAGCGGGCTTTTGACACAAACACAGAAAAACGGAAAAAATCACCTTCATAAAACATCTTCGCCGAGGAACAGTAAGAAGGCCGAACGATTCGCAAAGAAATTTGAGAACCGTCCGGCGAAGGAAGGTGAATCCAATGAAGAAGGCATGGCAGGCTCTGGTGTCCTGCGTGTCGGCGCTTGCTCTGGCGGTATGCGCCGCGGTGGGTGTAGCCGGACGGTTTACCTGCGACAGCTATCGCGTCACGCCTGGCATGTCGCTCTCCTGGAACGGTGGCATGCTTTCCGCCCGTCCGAATACCGAGACTCTGGCGGTTTCGGGAATGAGGACACAGCAATATCAGGCGGAATTGCTGCTGTTCAATCGGATCCCGGTCAAATCCGTCTCCGTAAGCGTGGTGTCCGAACGTCAGGTGATTCCCTGCGGAACACCGTTTGGCATTAAGATGTTTACCAACGGTGTGATGGTGGTCGGCATTGCGGAGATTCAAACGGAAAACGGCATGGTTAATCCCGCGGAACAGGCCGGACTCCGCATGGGAGACATCATTGTGAGCGTTGATGGCAGCGCGGTAAACCGAAATGAAGAAATAGCCGCCCTTGTGGAAAAGAGCGGCGGCAGGCCGGTAGCCATCCAGTACCGGCGGGAGAACAAGGAATATACGTCTCAGCTCTCTCCCGTAAAATCTCTGGTGGATGGCAAATGGAAAGCCGGTCTGTGGGTACGCGACAGCACGGCGGGGATCGGCACGCTGACTTTTTACGACCCGTCCACGGAGCAATTCGGCGGACTGGGCCACGGCGTCTGCGATACAGACACAAGCGAGCTGATGCCCTTTCTCAACGGTGAAATTCTGCCTGTGACCATCAGCGGGGTGACGAAAGGCGCTAAAGGCGCGCCCGGCGAGCTTCACGGCTATTTTGAAGGCGACGAAGCCATGGGCGTGATGCACGCCAACGACGAGGCGGGCGTGTACGGCGAGCTCTATGAGTCTCCGGCGGGCGAACCGGTGACGGTTGCCCTGTCGCAGGAGGTTCATCCCGGTGAAGCACAGATCATCTCCACGGTTGACGGCGAAGGGCCGCAAAGATATGATGTGGTGTTGGAGTATGTCAACTATCGCGAGAGTGGGGAAGGCAAAAATATGATTCTCCGCGTAACGGATTCCCGGCTTTTGGAAAAGACAGGAGGAATCGTGCAGGGGATGAGCGGCAGTCCGATTCTGCAAAATGGAAAGCTTGTCGGCGCCGTGACTCATGTTTTTGTCAACGATCCCACAAGGGGTTATGGGATTTTTGCCGAGAGCATGCTGGAAAACGAATCGCAATTTTCTTCTGAATGATGCAGCAAGGGCCGCCCGTCCTCGTGATAAGGATGGGCGGCCCGGTTTTTTCGATCGTATGGGGTGTGCGGTGGTTATGCCGCGAGTTCAAAGGTCAGCAGAACGGGATTGTGGTCGCTGAACGCAAAATCAGCGTCAATGTTCTGCGCTTCGGCCTTCAGATTGTCCGAAACAAGAAAACCGTCTACCACGGTAGTGTAGTTTACGCCCTTTTCATAAGGGATATCGGCTCCGCGGCAGGTGGGAACCTCAAATCCGTTTTCCGCCGCGACAAAGGAAAAGTGCTCCGGCAGTTCCGAATCGTCCAGCGTCTGCACCCATCCGGGAAATTGCTGCTGGGAAGGGAAGGCATGCTCCGTGCCGTACAGAGCATGGTTGAAATCTCCGCCGGTGACGACGTAATTTCCCTTTTCATACTCCTCCTCCAGCACCTGGCACAGCATTTCCAGCTGCTGTGTACGGATTCCGCCGCTGTCATACGCGGACATATGGCTGTGAATCAGAACCAGCTGGCGATCGGTGCCCTCCACCGGGAAACGGGTGACGGAAAAACAGCGGTCCAGGTCGGTGAATTTGACAAAGAAGCTTTCGTCCACCGGATAGCTGCGGCGCACCGCCTCATCGACGGCATACCGCGACAGAGTCAGCAGACCGGCGGTCACGGAGCCGTGCGGGTCGTTCAGCGGATAGGCCAGATAGCCGCTGTGGAAGTTTTCCGCCCATGTGCTGGAATAGGAGGAGAACGCTTCTGTGATCCTGGCGCGCTGATCCACCTGATGACTGCGGTGGGCCTGCTGATCCACTTCCTGCAAAAGCAAAAAGTCCGCGTCCAGCTCTTTCAGGGTGTCCAGAGCCAGATCTGTGTTGGTCAGCACGGATTCCCGGCTGACGGCTTTCCCGTATAATCCCTGCGTGGGCGTTCCGTCCGTCATAACGCCTGTATCCATAAAGAAGGAATATTCCGGCCCATATGCGCCAAAGCCAATGTTGCAGGTGACGGCCTTGTAAGGAGTTTCCAGCTGCAAAACGGCTGTCTGCGGAGAATAGACTTCAAGCGCGGTATGGTCCTCAATCCGATAATATTGGATTTGCAGATAGGCGATATATCCTCCCACCGTGAGCACCACAACGAGAAGAAGAACGGACACGACGAGAGCGGCGCGTTTGAACAAGCGTTTCATAAGAAGCCTCCTTCATTCTGAGAAAACAAAAAAGAACAGCACAAAACAAAGCGTTTCGTGCTGTTCTCTGTCTCTCAAACACTGCAAGGACATTATATATAAAATAAATGGGAATTTCTATTCGCG
>NBJMC04203__coassemble_388_pt1 | contig 27512 bp, 20 predicted proteins | sample NBJMC04203__metabat2_high_PE_051 | metagenome-assembled genome bin NBJMC04203 | reverse complement strand
TGGTCGACATATAGTAATAAGAATGCTGATTATGCAAAAGGATGGATGGATCATGAGCGCTAACAACGACAGCCTTCTTGAGGCTTACCTCTTTGAAACCGGTTCCCTTCTGGAGCAGCTTGACAATCTTGTTCTTGCCGCAGAGGACAAGGACAACTTTTCCGAGGACGATATCAACACGATTTTCCGAATCATGCACACCATTAAAGGCTCCAGCGCCATGATGGAATACAACTCTCTGATGACGATTGCACATCGCGTGGAGGATTTGTTCGCCATCATCCGCGATACCTCCATTGACATTGTGCCGGAAAGTCACCGTCCCGAGCTGTTTGATCTTCTGTTCCAAAGCATTGATTTCTTCCGCCAGGAGACGGAGCATCTTGAAAACGGCGAACCGCTTACTGATAATATCGACAGTTTGCTTCAGAAAATTAATAGCTTTATCGAGCAAATTCAGGGAGGCGGCAAGGATCAGCCCGCCGCCGGGGAAAAAGCTCCGGCGGCGAACGCGGAAGTCCCGGCCGGTCCGGCCGGTGTTCCCGGTTATCCGCATTTGCTTCAGGTCTTTTTCGATGAGGGCTGCGGCATGGAAAACCTGCGCGCCTTCATGCTGGTCAACGAGATCCGCGCCTTCTGTCAGGAGGATGATTTCAAATTCCTGCCCGAGGACGTGCAGAGCAACCCGGCAACCTCCGCAGAGCTCGCGGAAAACGGCTTCCTTCTCTGCTTCCGCAAGCAGGCGGACCGCGATTCCGCGATTCACAGCGTGACAGGCTCCGGCTTTGTGCGCACCTATCAGGTCATTGACCATGCCGAGGAGCCCGCTCCCGCGAAGGAACCGGAAAAGCCCGCCGCACCCGTACAGCAGGCGGCTCCCGCCGCGCCTGCCGCGCCCGCCGCATCCGCTCCCGCCGCTCAGCCGGCCCAGCCCGCGAAGGCTGCCGCCCCGGCTCCGCAGCAGCAGGACAGCAACACGCGCCACCACAAGGAGAGCCTGATCAGCGTCAACCTGAGCAAGCTCGACGAGCTGGCCGCCGTCGTGGGCGAGATTGTCATCACCGAGTCGATGGTCACCTCCTCCCCCGAGCTCAGAGGCATGAAGCTTGACACCTTCCTCAAGTCCGCCCGCCAGCTGCGCAAGCTGACCGACGAGCTGCAGGACGTGTCCATGTCCCTGCGCATGGTGCCTGTTTCCAGCACATTCCAGAAGATGCACCGCATCGTGCGCGACATGTGCAAGAAGCTGGGCAAGGAAGCGCGCCTGACGCTTGTGGGTGAGGACACCGAGGTCGACAAGACCATCGTGGACAGCATTTCCGACCCGATCATGCACATCGTGCGCAATTCCATGGACCACGGCATTGAGGATACCGAGGACGAGCGCATCGCCGCCGGCAAGGATCCTGTGGGCGAGATCATCCTCTCCGCCCGCCACACCGGCAGCGAGGTCATCATCGAGATCAAGGACGACGGCCGCGGCGTGGACGATGAGGCCGTATTGAGAAAAGCCATCAACAACGGCATCGCGTCCCCGGACGTCGAATATTCCCACCGCGAAATCCTCAGCTTCCTGCTTGCTCCCGGCTTCTCCACCAACACCGAGGTTACGGAGTATTCCGGCCGCGGCGTGGGCATGGACGTGGTCAAGCGGAACGTGGAGGATGTGGGCGGCACCGTGTCCATCTCCTCCGAGCAGGGCAAGGGCATGACCACCACGCTGAAAATCCCGCTCACCATGGCCATCATGGACGGCATGGAGGTTTCCGTGGGCGATTACATCTTCACGATCCCGATTCACAACATCCGCCAGTCCTTCCGCATCGAAAAGGACGCTTTGATCCGCGACGCGTCCGGCGGCGAGATGTTCAAGTGCATGGGTGAGTTCTATCCCGTCGTGCGCATGCGCGATCTGTATCAGATGGACGAGGGCTTCACAAACATTGAGGACGGCATCCTCATGTGGCTGGAGTCCGGCGAACAGTCCTACTGCCTGTTTGTCGACCAGCTTCTGGGCGAGCAGCAGGTCGTTGTCAAGCCCCTGCCGTCCTATCTGAACTCCTTCAGCATCAAGCGCAGCGGTATCGCGGGATGCACCATCCTGGGCGACGGAAACATCAGCATCATTCTGGACGTCGCGAATCTTTACCATTCCTGATCCTGAATAATCCCCTCGCCCGGGGGGAAAGCCGGGAAGAATGACTGAATACTGGAGGAATTTCTGTGGCACAAGACGTTTTGTTTGCCGTTGAGGATACGGACGATACCCTTCTGGAGGAGGATTTGCAGGAAAGCCAAACGGAAAAATACCTGCTCTTCACCTCCGCCGATCTTCTTTTCGGCGTTCCGTCCGAATATGTGGTGGAAATCATCACCAACCACCCGATCACCAAGCTGCCCCTGGTCCCGACCTATGTGCGCGGAATCATCAACCTGCGCGGCCAGATTATCCCCATTGTCGACACCCGCATTCTGCTGCGCTGCGACGGAGAGGATAACCAGTGCATCATCATCCTGAACATTGAAGGCACGCTGGTCGGAATCCTGATTGACTCCGTGATGAAAATGGTGGACGTGGACAAAGAGTCCCTGCGTCAGGATCTGGCTCAGAAGGCGCAGAATCTTGTGTCCGGCATGTGTTCGCTTCCGGACGGACAGACCATGCTGGTGTTTGACTGCGCGCAGATTCTCAATCAGGTCTGAGCGCGGGGCCGCGCCGCTTCTTACTTTTTATTCCATATGGGACGGGGGATTTTGCTTTGCAGGATACGTTTTTCCACGATCTGGAGATATCAGACGCCGATTTTAACCGGATGGTAAAATTTATGCAGAAGGAATACGGGATGGATCTGAGCAAAAAACGGCAGCTCATTTCCAGCCGTCTGTCGCATTCGCTGCGCGAGCGCGGATACCGGGATTTCCATTCCTTCGCCGACCATCTGCTTTCCAACAAGGATGACTCCGAGGTCGAGCTGATCATCAACAAGCTGACCACGAATTACACGTTCTTCCTGCGCGAGAAGGATCATTTCTCCTATCTGCAAAACATCATCCTGCCCGAGCTGGTACGGCGGCACAAAAACGATCGCGTCCTCTCCATCTGGAGCGCCGGATGTTCCAGCGGTGAGGAGCCTTACACCATCTCCATGTGTCTCAAGGAATTTTTCGGAAACGAAGCCTCCTCGTGGGATACCCGTGTGCTTGCCACGGATATTTCCCCGCAGGCCCTTGCCAAAGCCCGGGCGGGCATCTACAAAAAACCGGCGGATATGCCGGCCGAGTGGCTGCACCGTTATTTTACGGAGGACAAGGCCACAGGCCAGTATACCGTCGTCCCCGCCATCGAAAACAATGTTATTTTCCGCAGCTTCAATCTGATGGATCCCATTCAGTTCCGGCTGAAATTCGATATTATCTTTTGCCGCAACGTCATGATCTACTTCAACGCGGAGACGCGGGACGCTTTGGTCAGCCGTTTCCACGGCGCGATGCTCCCCAACTCCTATCTGTTTATCAGCCATTCGGAATCCCTGGGGCAGAACCCCTTGTTCCGCATGGCGGCTCCGGCTGTCTATGTGAAACGATAAAACGCGCGCCCTCCGGCGCCCGAACAAGCAAGAAGGGTGAGTTGCGATGTTTCCCGATAAAAAAATTCGTGTGCTGGTAGTGGATGATTCCGCTCTGGCACGTCAGATGATTGTGGGAGGCCTGTCTCAGGATCCCAATATAGAAGTCGTGGGATACGCCTTCAACGCTTCCGACGCCAAATCCAAAATAGAACTGATCAAGCCCGACGTGGTCACGTTGGATGTGGAAATGCCCGGCATGAGCGGAATTGATTTCCTCAAACAGTATCTGCCGAAGCATCCGATCCCCGTCATCCTCGTCTCCTCTCTGAACCTGCGCGTCTTCGACGCGCTGGAAGCCGGTGCGGTGGATTTCGTCCGCAAGCCGGACGCGGAGGAAAGCAAGGAAGTCTTTTTCCGTTCGCTTCGTCAGCGCATTCGCGCCGCGTCCTGCGCTCATGTCCGCCACCGTCCCACTGCCGTCGCCCCGATGGCCGCAGCGCCGATCACTCCCTTGACGGGAGGGGTGCTGCATCATCCGGCAAACCAGACCATTATCGGCCTGGGAGCCTCCACCGGCGGCACCGAAGCCACGCTGGAGGTGCTCAAGCGTCTTCCGGCCGATATTCCGGGCATGGTTGTGGTGCAGCACATGCCTGTGGGCTTCACGAAAATGTACGCGGAACGGCTCGACAAGATCTGTAAGATGGAGGTTCGCGAGGCCGTGAACGGCGACGAGATTCGCCCCGGCCTTGTGCTGATTGCTCCCGCCGACTTGCAGGTGAAGGTGGTACGGATGGGCGAGCGCTACACGCTCTCCTGCTTCCCCGGAGAAAAAGTCAGCGGCCACCGTCCTTCCGTGGACGCGCTCTTCTCCTCCATGGCCACGACGGTCAAGTGCCACATGGTGGGCATCATCATGACCGGCATGGGACGCGACGGCGCAAGCGGTCTGCTCGCCATGCGCAAGGCGGGCGCGTACACCATCGGCCAGGATCGCGAATCCAGCGTCGTGTATGGAATGCCCATGGTCGCCCACGATATCGGAGCGGTGACGATTCAGGCTTCCTGCGAAAACATTGCCAGCGTACTGATGACGCACCTGAAAACAGGAAAATAAAATCATACAGCAAAGGCGGCACATGGAATTTCCATGTGCCGCCTTTTTTCAAGCCCTTAATCCAACCGGAGATATTCCGGCGCGACGATTTCCTCCAGCATGGAGCGGACATAAGCGGGTGTTACGCCGCTCAGACCGTGGGAAGCGGCCAGCTCGTCCGTATAATCGCGCAGGAGATACAGGCGCATGTTGGCGTAGTAGCGCTCATAGAACATGACGACGGGCGTGGCGGAAATGTTGTCGATCGCAATCTCGCTTTCTCCGCCGGGCTGTGTGGTTTTCGTCACCTCAAAGCCCAGCACGATTCCGATCATATTGTCCACCCGATCCTGCGCTGAGACAAAATTCCCCAGGGAATACGCTACCGGCACCTCCCTGCCGTCGGAGGACGTCACCGTCTCGATCGGCTGCACCACATGCGGATGGGTCCCGATCACGATATCCGCGCCCCAATCGGCCAGCTTCTGCGCGAACGCACGCTGTCCGTCCGTCACCTCATGGGTATTTTCCACGCCCCAGTGAGCACTGACCACCACCACGTCGGCCTGCTCCCGGGCCTGCTCGATCTGGCGGTGGATCACGTCCTCCTCCGAGGTGTATATCACGCTCTTCTCAGCCCCCGCCGGTGTGGAAAGGCCGTTGGTCATTTCGGTGTAGGCAAGGAAGGCAAAGGAGATCCCGTTATACTCGCACACGGGAAAATCCTGTTCATCGGCATAAAGGCCGGAGGTGAAAGCGTCCTCGGGCATGGAATCCCAGAAGCGGAGCGTCGACGCCAGCCCTTCGCCGTCCTTGTCATAAATATGGTTGTTGGACAGGAAAAAGCCGCGAAAGCCAATGCGGTACAGCTCCCGGGCACAGTCCCCCGGCGTGCAGAAGCGCGGATACGCGGAGGGAGTCAGTTCATCGCTCATGAGCGTTTCCACGTTGATCAGGTTGAGATCGAAATTCTGATACAGGGAAGCCGCGTGCTCATACAGAGCGGCAAAATCATAGCCCTCCTTCCCGGCGGCGGCAGCGCGCTTTTTCGCCTGCAAATAGAGTCCGTCGTGAATCAGGTTATCCCCCGAGGCCGAAACACGCACGGTGGTTATTTCCGGCTCCGGCTCCGGTTCGGACGAGGGAAGGGGCGCGGCATCCGGTGCGGATTCCGGCGGCAGAGAAGAAACCGTCTGTCCGGTCTGAGAGGAGGATGCCGGTGCGGACGCGGGCGGCGCAGCCGCAGGCACGGTTTCGAGTGAGCCGCCCAGCCAGAAATAAACGCCCGCGCAGACAGCCACAGCGCACAGCAGACTGCACGCCAGCACCGCCCAACCGCTTCCGCGCCGTTTGCGATAATGGTTCGCTTTCCTTTTCATGGTCGTTCCTCCGTTTTCACAGCATCTTTTTTCGCGTGAATCCGCCCTTATTATCTATGACGGGACAGGCTTTGTCAAGTGCCGCGCGGAAGCTCTTCTGCATAGAATGGATTGGGCGGGGAAGCTCCTCTGCCCGCCGCAAAACTGAAACAGAAGGGTAGCGATTCCATGAATATTTTCCATTGCGAGGAACGCCGCGGCCAGACCTCCTGCGGACACGACTCCTGCTCTCAGGGCGGCTGCGGGCACTCCTGCGGTTCCCAGAGCTGCTGTGAGCCGGGCTGCTCGCACAGCTGCTGCCCGCCGCCTCCCCCGCCCGCTCCGTGCTGTGTCCCGTGCCCCTGCCCCGGACCGATGGGCCCGACAGGCCCGACCGGTCCCATGGGCCCGCAGGGTCCCGCCGGAAGCGCCACGATGACAGGCGCAACAGGCCCGCAAGGCCCCGCCGGTCCGCAAGGTCCGATGGGCCCGAGAGGCCCGCAGGGCGTACAGGGGATCCAAGGTGTTCCCGGCCCGATTGGCCCCACGGGGCCGGAGGGCGTACAGGGAATTCAAGGCGTGCAGGGTCCTGCCGGTCCCACAGGAGCCACAGGCCCGACCGGCCCGCAGGGACCGACCGGATCCACAGGATCCACAGGGGCCGCGGGAGCCGCCGACACGATCACCATCGGCACGACAACCGTGGGACAGACAGCCGCCGTCATCGACACAACGGGATCCCCGAACCATGTGCTGAATTTTGTTCTGCCCGCGTCCGTCTCCGTGATTCCGTTTGCCTCGGGCGGCACCGTCAGCCTGACGACAGGCTCTTCCGGCGAAGCGGGCCAGCCCTGCTTCCTCGGCTTCGGCAGCTTTGTGCAGATTCCTTCGCCGCTTACGGCTGAGCTTGCTCCGGGACAGGAGGCCAGCGCCTTCTCGTTCCCCCTGCCCTCTGCCGCAACGATCACAGGGATCGCCGCAAGCTTCCGCAGCAGCTTCCCCCTGAGCCTGTCCGGCACGGTGCTGAATGTATCGGCGCTCCTATTTGCCCAGCAGCCGGGAGCGTCCTCCTTTACGCCGATCCCGGAAACCGCTGTGACACTCTCCCCCGCCGCCACGGGCGAGGTACCCGCCGGGCAGACATTCTCGGCTGTCTCCGGCCCCATTTCCGTTTCCGAGCCCGCCGGAACGCGGCTGCTGCTGGTCTATTACGCTTCGGCCTCGGGCACGGATCCGGCTCAGGTGATCTCCGGCCAGGCCAGCGCCGCGCTCTCGCTGCAATAAAGCGGGGGGCAATTGCCCCAGACTTCCGTTTCACAACAAACTGCTGAACTTTGATTTTCCGGTTCGCAAGAACCGCAAAATTGAAGTTCAGTCTGCGAACCGCCGCAGGCGGGGCGCGATCCGCTCAGGCGCTGCCGGAGCGCGTCAATCAGAACCCCGCTGAAAATCACAGCCAACCTCCCGCGCCGCTCCGTGGCCGGGTCGCGGGCTGCACAGCAAGACCCCTCTGCGACGTGAGATCGCAGAGGGGTCGATGTGCTTCATTAGGCGAGCGCCTTGTCCGTGATGAGATCCGTCACATATTTGCCGTGCTCCACATGGATGTCCCCATGCTCCACAATATCCGGATGGTAATAATAGCAGCCGCCTTTCCCAATTGTATACCATTTGGAGAAGCCACGCTGCGGGGTCACGCTGTCTCCGAGATGCCATTTTCCCGCCAGCGCGCAGGTGTAACCGTTCTGCCTTTCACCTCGTCAATCTTCCCCGTTCCAATCCGGGTTGACGCTGGGGAACCTGGCTCCTGCGTCCTGCTGCCAGCGGTGCAGCATGGCGCGCATGGTTTCCACCTTTTCCGGGTGCTCCGCCGCAATGTTGTTCCGCTCGCTCAGGTCGGTTTCGATGTCGTACAGCTCGCAGCGGTTGTCCTCGAAGAATTCAATCAGCTTATAGCGTCCCAGCACGACAGACGAGCCGGGCGTGCCGCCCTGGTTGCCGTAGTGGGGATAATGCCAGAAGATCGGGCGCTCGGAAATCGCTTCGCCTTTGAGCAGAGGAAGGAAGCTCACGCCGTCGAGATCCTGCGGGAGCCTGTCCGCCGCGCCGATGAGGTCGAGGAAGGTCGGATAGAAGTCCGGCGTGGTGACGGGCGTGCGGCAGCAGGTGTTCGCCTTCACGAGCTTCGGATACCAGACAAAGAGCGGAACGCGCGTGCCGCCCTCATACATCCAGCCCTTTCCCTCGCGGGCGGGCAGGTTACAGGTGGGCGAGCCCTCGGCGGTGGCAAGGCCGCCGTTGTCGGAGGTAAAGACCACGATGGTATTGTCCGCCTTGCCGCTCTCCTCGAGCGCCTGCATCAGACGGCCGATGTTTTCATCAAGATTCCAAATCATGGCGGCATAGACGGCGTCGGACTGCACCATGCGGCGGATTACCCGGGAACCGTGGTGCGCGGGGATCTTTTCGCCGGTGACAAGCACCTGCTCCTTCTGTTCGATCGCTTCCGCTTTTTTCAGGAAGCGGTCAATATCCTTCTGCTTGGCCTGGATCGGCGTATGAACGGCGTAATGGCACAGGTTCAGGAAGAACGGGCGCTCCTCGCCGGACTGGATCAGGCGGATTGCTTCGTCGGTGATGCGGTCGGTGAGATATTCGCCCTCCGGGCCCTCCTCCAGCGTATGAATGCCGTAGGGGCTGAAATAGCCCTGGTGCGGATGGCCCCAGGAGCAGCCGCCGATGTTCTTTTCAAAGCCGAAATGCTCCGGATAATATTCCTCGCCGCCGAGATGCCACTTGCCCACATGCCAGGTGGCGTAGCCCTCGTCGTGCAGGGAGGCAGCCAGCGTGCGCGCGTCCGGCGGCAGATGTTTGAGGTAGGGCGCGTCGATCAGCCGCCCTTTGAGCGGATGCATAACACCCTCCATATCAATCCAGTCCGTCACGCCCACACGGGCGGGATATTTTCCCGTCAGATAGCTGGCGCGGGACGGGGAGCACACCGGGCAGGCGGCATAGGCGTTCGGAAACACCATGCCCCCGCGCGCCAGGCGGTCAATATTGGGGGTTTCATAGAAGGTCGAGCCGGTGCAGCCCAGATCCTTCCACCCCATGTCGTCAAGAAGTATAAAAATAATATTTGGTTGCTTGGGCATGATAAATCCTCCGTTTCTCTGTATGCGAGCGATGCCGCGCCCCGCCGTCGGGGGAGAAGGCGTCCTTCGCGCGCTCTTCCTCATTAATAGATAGACCACCTTTCCTGATGATATCATATTTTCGTCTGAATTGGATCCCTTTTTTGACAAAATTTTATTAACCTTTGACAGCGCCCATCAAAATTCCCTTTTTTTGCTATGCTTTTCGCCTATACAAATTTGATTTTTTGATCTTGTTTTGGTATGATTTATATAGATTTTTAAAAAACCGGCCATATAATGAATTCCGGCGCATCCTGTCTTCGCGCCATTTCCGCTCCACTTTATGTCTGTCGCTCATCATCTGCACGCTTCTCTATTTCCTGATTGTTGCCTTTGTAGTCCGCCAGCTTTCCGACACAATGACGGACAAAGCGGTCGGTACGGCAAACGCTGTCTGTGCGGATATGCAGGGGACGCTCAGCGCCATCCAGTCCAACGCGGTTTCCATTTTTTCAAGAAATTCACGGGCGTGACCCCGAAAGATTTCCGCCGCCAGAACCTGCCCGAAACGGGAGCCAATTCCACGGACGACGGGAAAGATAGTGATTGAAGTTGTCCGGGGGATATGCTATAATAGGGAAGTGTAAATTTGATCAGTATAACGAGTCCCCGCTCTTGATGTTTACTGAAATATCTTTTCAAGGGAGTGCTGTATGTGATTCAAGGAAATGAGCTTCGCGACGCCCTGATCTCCGGCGCTAACAATATCGCCCGCCACAAAACGCAGGTTGATGAGCTGAATATCTTCCCCGTGCCGGACGGCGATACCGGCACCAACATGAGCATGACGATCGGCGCGGCGGCCAAAGAGCTTGCCAAGGCCGAGGAGGGCGGCGCGGATCAGATCGCGCATACGGCTGCTTCCGCCCTGCTGCGCGGCGCGCGCGGCAACTCCGGCGTCATTCTCTCCCTGCTCTTCCGCGGCTTTTCCAAGAGCGTGAAGGGCAAGGCCGCCCTGACCGGCTCCGATCTCGCCAACGCGCTCGGCGTGGGCGTGGAAGCCGCGTACAAGGCCGTCATGAAGCCCACGGAGGGCACCATCCTCACCGTGTCGCGCATCGCCTGCGAGAAGGGCCGCGCGGCGGCGGAGATCGACAACGATCCCGTCTATGTGTGGAGCGCCATCTGCAAGGGCGCGGCCGAGGCGCTCGAGCAGACGCCCGACCTCCTTCCCGTGCTGAAAAAGGCCGGCGTTGTCGACGCGGGCGGCAAGGGCCTGTGCTACATCTTCGACGGTATGCTCAGCGTGTTCAAGGACGGCGTGATCGTCAGCAACGAGCAGCCCGAAGCCAAGGGCGATCTCTCCTCCGACGACTTCTTCCGCAACGCCGCGGCGGAGTTTGACCAGGAGATCAATTTCACCTACTGCACCGAATTCATCGTGGGCCGCGATCCCGAGTGCAAGAAGGAGCCTTCCGAGCTGCGCACATATCTGGAAGGGATCGGCGACTGCGTGGTCGTCGTGGACGACGAGGAGATCATCAAGGTCCATGTGCACACCGAGGATCCCGGCAACGCTTTGCAGGCGGGCCTGACCTTCGGCCAGCTGCTCACCGTGAAGATTGAAAACATGAAGGAGCAGCACCGTAAGGCGCAGGAAACCAACGAGGAGAACAAGGCCAAAGCGAAAAAAAAACCGCTGACCCCTGTTGAGCCCACCGAGGAGGTCGGCTTCGTCGCGGTGGCGGCGGGCGAAGGCCTCAACACGCTGTTTTCCGACCTGGGATGCGCCCAGATCGTCAGCGGCGGACAGACGATGAACCCCAGCACCGAGGACATTCTGGCGGCTGTGCGCGCCACCCCGGCCAAGACGGTTCTGGTGCTGCCGAACAATAAGAACATCATCATGGCGGCGGAGCAGACGATCCCGCTGGTCACGGACCGCAAGGTCATCGTGCTGCCCACCCGCACCATCCCGCAGGGACTTTCCGCGCTCCTGGCTTACGACCCGGACGCTTCCACGGAGCAGAACACCGTCAGCATGATGGAAGCCGCTTCCCGTGTGAACACCGGTTCCGTCACCTTCGCGGCGCGCGATTCCGAGTACGGCGGGCACAAGATCGCCGAGGGCGACATTCTCGGCCTGGAGAACGGCAAGCTGACGCTCATTGAGCGCGACATCGTGCACACCTGCAGCAAGCTGACTCGCTCCATGGTGAGCCGCAGCACCTCGTTCATCACGATCATTTACGGCAGCGATGTGACGGAGGAGCAGGCGAACGACGCGTACAACCGCATCCGCACCAAGGTTTCGAGCGATATCGAGGTCACGCTGGTCAACGGCGGACAGCCTGTGTACTACTTCCTCATTTCCGTGGAATAACGCAAATTCTTTTCAACGGTATTTTCTTCCGGGCCGCGGTCTCGCGAAAGCGTGCGCGGCCCGGATTTTTTTCGCAAAGGAGGGAAAAAGGGCAGTGGCATCCCTGTTTCAAACGCCCATCACGGCTCTGCGCGGCGTTGGGGACAAGAAAGCGAAGCTCTTTGAGCGGATCGGCGCGCCGACCGTGGGCGATCTCTTGTATACCTTCCCGCGCGGCTATGAGGATCTGAGCCACCCGATTCCGATCCGCATGGCTTCGCCGGATCAGCCGTGCGCCGTCCGCGCCATCGTGACGCGCGTCCCCTCCGCCGTCCGCGTACACGGCGGAGTCACGCTGTACCGCGGCTTTGCGGACGACGGCGAGACGGTCTTTCCCCTCACCTATTTCAACAACCCGTACATTGTCCATGCGCTGCACGAGGGGGAGGAATACCTCTTTTATGGGAAGGTGACGTTTCTTCACCTCAAACCCGGGATGACCACCCCGGAATTTTTCCCCGCCGCGTCGTGCCCGCCCGTGCGCCCCATCTACCGCCAGACGGAAGGGCTGAACAGCCGCACCATCCAGCAGGCCATGAAACAGGCGCTGCTGCTCCTGCCCGAGACGGTGCACGACCCTCTCCCGGAGGATCTGCGCGCGTCGCGCGGCCTGTGCCCGCTGCGGCAAGCGTTGGAGGACATTCATTTTCCGTCCACCATGCAGGCGCTGGAGAAAGCGAAACGACGGCTCATCTTCGAGGAGCTGTTCCTGCTCCAGATCTCGCTGCTTCTGCTCAAAAATGGAGAACGGGGAGAATCCGGCTGGCGCATGACGCACGACTCTACAGAGGAATTCTGGCAGCTTCTGCCCTTCACGCCTACGGGCGCGCAGCGCCGCGCCGTGCGGGAAGCCGTGGCCGATATGGCGGGAGATTCCCCGATGCGCCGTCTGGTGCAGGGCGACGTGGGAAGCGGCAAAACCGCTGTGGCGGCGGCTTTGTGCTGGCAGGCGGCAAAAAACGGGGCGCAGGCCGCGCTCATGGCTCCCACGGAGCTTCTGGCCCGCCAGCATTTCGCGACGCTCTCCTCCTTCTTTTCCGGCACGGACGTGCACCCCGTTCTTCTGACCGGCTCCACGCCCAAAAAGGAGCGCGCCGCGATCCTCGCGTCGCTCGCGGACGGCAGCGCGCAGGTTGCGGTCGGCACCCATGCCCTGCTCTCGGAGGGGGTGGAATTCGCCCGGCTGGCCCTTGCCGTCACGGACGAACAGCACCGCTTCGGTGTGGGACAGCGTTCCGCCCTCACCGCCAAGGGACACTCGCCCCACATGCTTGTCATGAGCGCCACGCCGATCCCCCGCACGCTGGCCCTGATGCTCTACGGCGACCTGGATCTCTCCGTGCTCGACGAGCTTCCGCCGGGCCGCACGCCCGTCCTCACCTACGCAATCCCCTCGGAAAAGCGGCGGCGCGCGCTGGGCTTTCTGCGCCGCCACGCCCAGGAGGGGCGGCAGAGCTACATCATCTGCCCGATGATCGACGAGGGAGACGACGACCGCGCCAGCGTCACGGAGTACGCCGCCCGCCTGCGCACCGAGGAGCTTCCCAGTCTGCGGATCGGGGAGCTGCACGGGCGGATGAAGCCCGCCGAAAAGGAGGAGGTCATGACGCGCTTCGCCTCCGGGGATCTGGATATCCTCGTTTCCACCACGGTGGTGGAGGTCGGCGTGGACGTGCCGAACGCCGTGGTGATGATGATTGAGAACGCGGAGCGGTACGGCCTTTCCCAGCTGCACCAGCTTCGCGGGCGCGTGGGGCGCGGTTCCCAGCAATCCTACTGCATCCTCGTCACGGACGCGCAGAATCAGGAGGCCGTCTCCCGCATGCAGGTGCTGTGCTCCACGACGGACGGGTTCCGCGTCGCGGACGAGGATCTGCGCCTGCGCGGCCCCGGCGACTTCTTCGGCAGCCGCCAGCACGGCCTGCCCACACTGCGCATTGCCGACATGGCCGAGGATCTTTCCGTCCTCCGCGACGCACAGGACGCGGCCGCCGCACTTCTGCGCGCCGATCCCACGCTTTCCCTGCCGGAGCACCGCCGGCTGCGCCGCTACGCACAGCGAACGGGCGGCGGGCAGCCTGCGGGATGAAAAGCGGCACAACCTTGGCAAACAGTGTCTTGCAAAGCGCCGGCTGGTATGATATGGTATTGGTAAATTGGCCCACAGACCGCGCTGCCCGGCGGCCGGGGGGAGGACATTATGAAAAAGACAGCCATCGTCAACATCTACAACTTCATCCGCAAGTCCCACGAGGAGCCCAGCCGTTTCATTCAGGACGACTTCGACACCATCCAAAAGCAGATTCAAGCGGTGCGGCACTACGGCCTGCCCGCCACCTACGCGCTGAAATACGACGCGCTCACCGACCCCCGCTACCAGAAGCTGCTGCTGGAAGAAACCGCCCCCCAGGATGAGATCTCCGCCTGGTGGGAGATCACCCGGGAGCTGTGCGAAAAGGCCGGGGTGCGTTTTCGCGGCCAGGTGGCCGAGGAGTTTGACGAGCGGGTGAACAGCGCCTACTGCATCGGCTATGAGCCGGAGGAGCGCAAACGCCTGGTGGACGCCTACATGGACACCTTCTTTTCCGTCTTCGGCAGGTATCCCGGAACCATCGGCTCCTGGGTACTGGACACCGTGACCCTGGAATACGCCGCCGAACGATATGGCGTCACCGGCGGGGCCACCTGCCGGGACCAGATCGGCACCGACGGCTTCACCCTGTGGGGCGGCTGGCCCAACGGAGTCTACTACCCCAGCCGCCAGAATGAAAACCTGCCCGCCCAATCCCCGGCCAACCAGCTGCCGGTGCCGGTGTTCCGTCTGCTTGGGCCGGACCCCATCTACAACTTTGAGCAGAACCTGCGCCCGGATCTGTACGGCATGGTGTTCACCCTGGAGCCTGCCTGGCTCACCGGCCGGGACGAGCAGTGGATCCGCTGGATGTTCGACACCATTACCAAGGAGGACTCGCTGGGCATCGGGTACGCCCAGGTCGGCCAGGAGAACAACTTTCTGTGGGAGAACATTGGCCCCGGCCTGCTGCCTCAGCTGGCTGTGGTGGAGCGGCTGGCCAGGGAGGGCCTGGTGCGGGTGGAAACCATGGCGGCCAGCAGCGAATGGTTTCGCAAGAAATATCGGATCACCCCGCCCATGACCTGGCAGGTCTCCCACGACTGGAACGCCGCCCATCCTCTGAGCGCCCAGTGGTACGCCTCCTGCTGCTACCGAGTGGGCTTTCTGGGCGAAGAAGGCCGCCTGCGGGTGCGGGACTTCTTCCTCTACCGGGATGAATACCCCTCCCGTTACCGGCAGCACGCCATGACAAACACCAAAAGCACCTTCGATGCGCTGCCCCTGCTCTTCCCCCAGCTCTGGACGGGGCCGGATGACCCCCGGCCCTTTATCCGGCTGCTGGGGCCGGACGGTTCGGAGCCGGAGGGCCGTATCCGCTTTTACGCCGAGAGCGAGACCGAGGCACGGGCCGAGCTGACAAGCCCGGCAACCGGCGCGCTGCTGGCCCGCTTTTCCATGCAGCCGGACCGGCTCACACTGGAAGGCGAATATGACCTTGCCTTCGACCGGCTGCCGGTGTTCCGCGCCGTCCAGGGCCGGTGCATCCAGATGGAGCACGAGGGCTTTTGCTACCGCTTCACGGTGGAGACCGGTACTTTGCTCCACGCGGGGACGGACGGGGTGCGCATCGCCCCGGAAGCGGGCAGGATCTGCCTGCTGTTGGCGGATGCTCCTCTCACCGAACCAATCTTTACACCCCGGTATCTGGAAGACCCCACGCCGCTGGATCATGTGCAAACCCAATGGACCGAAAACGGGGCCGTACCGCCCTTCATGCCCCAGCTGGACCCGCCCGAGTGCGTGTTCCCGGCGGGCACCCGGGCCAGCGTCACCCTGACCGCCCGGCAGGAGGGCGTTCTGCGCTACACCACCGACGGCACCCTGCCGGACGAGCATTCGCCGGTGTACACGGGACCCATCCCGCTGGAACGGGACACGGTGCTCTGCGCCCGGCTCTTTCTGGCGGACGGCCGGGTGAGTGAGACGGCGCGCGCTCACTACCAGTTCGTTCTCACCGAGATGGATCTGCAAAGCCCCACCCGCTTTGACCCCCGGCCGGTGTTCTCGGCGGGCGGCATCCGGGGCCTGCTGGCGCCCCGGCGGGGCAGCTGTGACTACCTCTGCGGCCAGTGGCTGGGCACCTTACAGGATCTGGACGTGACCGCCCTGCTGCCGGAGGAAAAGGCGATCGAGAGCATCGGGCTGGGCTTTCTGTCCCATCACCGGTCCGGCATCGTCTTCCCGGAGTACATCGAATTGTTCACCGGGCCGGACCCGGAGCACCTGACCTTGAAGGACACTCTGCATCTTCCCTGCGCCCCCTGTGCACGGGAGATCGCCCGGCAGGATGTTGTGTTCCCGGTGAACGAAATGCTGCGGTGCTTCCGGCTGGTGGCCCACCGCTACGTCAGAATGCCCAAGTGGTGCGCTTATAAGGGCGTGCCCGATGTGTTCACCATGGCGGACACCCTTTTGGTGAAGCCGAAGCAGCCCTGAATATTGAACAGACAGCAAACGCCCCGGCAGCCGTTTTCCCGGCTGCCGGGGTGTTTTGGCAGCCAGCGGTTTCCCGCAGCAGGGCGGCAATCTCCTTACAGAATTCCTCCCTTTCATATTTTGTTCTTAAAATAATCATCAAACTGTTCCGAGTTCATCACATAGTTTTCACATTCGCCCTGCATAATAAGAGTCACAAAAGGGAAATAAAACAACGGGACGCCGGCGAAAGGCCGTGAGTCCCATACCGGGAAAGGATGATGGATGATGTTTGATCCCTTGAATCAAAATCAGAACTTCGACCAGAATTCTCATACAACGCAGGATACCACGAACCAGAACGCCTCCTCCAACAACTCACAGCAAAACGGCTATGGCGCTTACTACAACAAGTACCAGACGCCCTACGGTTCGCAGCAGAACCAGAACGGCTACAGCCAGCAGGTGTGGCAGGGCGGCCAGCCGAACGGTCAGACCGTGTGGGACGGCAGCTCCTACCATTACGCTCAGCAGGCCCCGCAGCCGCCGAAAAAGCCGAAGAAGGAAAAGAAGCCCATGAGCCGCGGCAAGCGGCTTGCCGTCAAAATCACCGCCGCCGTTCTGGCGTGCGTACTGGTTTCGGCCAGTTCCATCGCCGGATTTGCGGCCCTGATCAACGGCGGATACATCTCCGTAAATAATACCGGCTCCACCAATCCCGCTTTCACCATCAACAAGATGGTCAGCGATGACGACGGCAGCACAAGCCAGACCTCGACCAGCGGCGAGCTGAGCCTGACGGAGATTGCGGAAAAGGTGATTCCTTCCGTCGTGTGCATCCAGAATTTCCAGAAAACAAACGGCAACTACTATTTCGGCCAGATTCCCGACACGGAAGCTGAGGAACAGGATGCGGGCGAAGGCTCCGGCATCATCGCCACGCAGGACGGCTATATCATCACCAACGCCCACGTCGTGGACGGCGCGGATTCGCTCAAGGTCATCCTGTACGACGGCTCCACCTACGAGGCTGAGCTTATCGGCAGCGACAGTGTGACCGACCTTGCTGTGATTAAGATTGAAGCGACCAACCTTGTGCCCGCCACCTTCGGTTCCTCCGAGGATCTCAAGGTTGCGGATCAGGTGATGGCCATCGGCAACCCCGGCGGCTTGCAGTTCAGCTCCAGCGTTACCGTGGGCTATATCTCCGCTCTGAACCGTCCCGTTACCTCTGAGGACGGATACACCATGGAATGCATCCAGACCGACGCCGCTATCAACCCCGGCAACTCCGGCGGCGCGCTTGTGAATAAATACGGCCAGGTCATCGGCATCAACTCTTCGAAGATTGCCGCCACCGGCTACGAGGGACTCGGCTTTGCCATCCCGATTGACACCGCCCAGCCGATCATCAGCAGCCTGAAGGAATACGGCTACGTCAAGGATCGCGCTGTGCTCGGTATCACCGGCCAGTATATCGACAGCATGACGGCCCGTTTCTACGGCTACCCGACCGCCGGTATGTATGTGGCCAGCGTCACGAACCCCTCCGTTTCCTCCGCGGGAATCACGCAGGGCTGCCTGATCACCAAGATTGACGATGTGACGGTGGACAGCCAGAGCGCGATCACCTCTTACCTGACGCAGAAGAAGGCCGGAGACACGGTCACGCTGGAGGTCTACAACGGCCTGAGCCAGCAAACCTTCACCGTGGAGGTTACGCTCGCCCAGTCGACGGGCGAATAACCCCACAACTTCCTTTTCTCATCCGATTACAAGACTCTTTTTCATAAAATTCTTCCTCTAAACGACGAAACGCTCCGGAGTAATCCGGGGCGTTTCGTCGTTATGGCCCACGCGGGCAAAGGAGGCGTGCGCGTTAATTAGCACCTCGCTGGAAATTGCAGCTAACCTGACGTGCTTTTCCGTGAGAGGAACGCGGGACACACAGCAAGCCCCCTCTGCGACGTGAGATCGCAGAGGGGGCGACTTCTTTTTCCGTGCCGGGCGGCGGGCCTGCCCGCCGCTTGCGCGTCGTGCGTCAAGGCTCAGTCTTGCACCATGTAGATGATGCCGAGGGTACCGGGGCCGCAGTGAACCGAGACGGAGCAGCCCGTATCGTTGATGTCGATCTCCTGGAAGGGAGCCAGCTCGCGGATCTTCTTCTGTGCGGCCGCGAGCACCTTTTCGCCCGCGTCGTAGTGGGCGATCATGATGCGGGAGGGGTTGAGCTTCTCGCCGTTTGTGAGCTTGTCGGTGATCATCTGGCAAACGACGGATTCCAGATTCCCGCGATATTTTTTCGTGACTCCCATCTTGCCGTCCTGCACCTCGATGCAGGGCTTGAGATTGAGGAGGTTCGCGCCGAGCATCTGCACGCCGGTGCAGCGCCCGCCCTTATACATATAAAGCAGCGTGCTGATCACAAAGGCCGTGCGCACCTTCTTGGACTGCTCACGGACTTTATCCGCAATCTCGGCGGCGGAAAGGCCCTGATCGCGCAGCTCGGCGGCATAGACGGCCAGCATGCCCATCCCGCTGGAAACGTTGCGGGAATCGACGGGATACACATCCGGGAAGTTCTCGGCGGCCATGCGGGCGATGTTCGGCGTCACGGTCATCTCGCCGCTGATGCTCAGGTGCACCACCTCAAAGCCCTCGCCGGTCCACTTTTGATAGAAATCCTCATAATAAGCCGGAGTCGGGGCGCTCGTCGTGGGAAGCTTTCCCGTCTCGTTGTAATACGCAAACAAATCGGGGGTATGTACATCTATTCCATCCAGACACGCCTTGTCTCCCAGATTGACAGGCAGGGCAATCGTCTCAATTCCATAACGCTCCAGCAGATCGCTGTTCAGATCGCAGGTGCTGTCCGCCACTATCTTTACTTTTTTGCTCACAGTCCTTCCTCCTTATTGTAAGGGCTTGTTTGAAGCTGTATTCATACCGCTTTTGTGCTTTTCAAATAAGCCCTGGTTTCGCGGGAAGCTTCTTCCTCCCAGCCGGGCACGGCGCTTCCGCGCGGCACGCTCTCTCCGATCGCCCGGATGTACGCGTTCCTGAACGCCCGGCAGTCTGCGGTTATTATAGCATTTTTTATGCGTAATTTCAATTCTTCCCGCCGGGCACAAAATCTTCTCATTTTTTACATATTCACATTCTCTCTATTGTTTTATGGTTTTCAAATGTGATATGATAAAGTTTATAAGCGGCCTTTTCCATCCCCAACGGCAAACATGGCCGCCATTCCGGACAGGACGGCACACACCGCTTTCCTGCCCGCCCCCTTATGCTGATACAGGAGGCTTTCATTTATGATGAAATTTACCAGAAAGCAGGCGTTTGCCGTCGCTCTGTCCGCCGTCTTTTCGCTTGCTGTTTTTTCCGCTCCGCTCATCTATGCCACGGAAATGCCCATTGCTTCCGCGCCCACAGAATCGACGGAGCCTGTCGCTCCTTCCGAGCCGCCCCCGGCTGTCTCGGAAACGCCCGTAGTCTCCACGCCGGAGGTTTCCGATCCGACGGGAGGCGTTTCCGTTCCCCCTGTTGTCTCCGGAGAGCCGGGAGGAACCGAGTCGGGCGGCATCGAGCCGCTGCCGGACGGATCCTCGGCCCCTTCCTCGGAACCGGAAGGCCAGATCTCCGAGCCGGCGTCCTCTGAAACAGTCTCCTCCGAGGAACCGGTGGAAAGCCAGCCGCAGACGATTACCCCCAGCCGGCCGGAATACATTCCGCCCGTTATCAACAATCCCGATACCGATCAGGATCTGATTGACCAGCTGGCCTCCCACGCCGCCACGGCAAACAGCGACCCGGACGTTCTCACCTCCCAGGACTGGAGCGAGCTGCTCTCGCAGGCAGGCAGCGACGGCTCCTCCTCGGACTCGTCCTCGGCAGGCGGCGCTGTCCTGCCCACCGATGACGACACGAACGGATCGGGCGATATGACCGCTTCCAACCGCAGCTCCTGGCTGCTTCCCGTCGGCATTGTGATGATCCTTCTCGCCTTCGCGGGCTTCGCCGTATTTGTGTATCTCCAATTTATCGCCCCGCGCATGAAAGCCTCCTCCGCGCCTTCTCCCGCTCCGCTCACAGGCGGACGCACGGATCCCTCCGTGGAGCCTATGACGGATCTGGACGGCAGCGGCGTGATGAAAGTAAATCGCCCCGGTGACAAAAAGCCGGAGCAGAGACTCGCACCGGAAAAGGCGACTCCGGAGCAGCAGGCCTTTGCCAACCAGGAAACCATGGAAATCTCCGCCGCGGGTCTGCGGCAGCCCGCACCGCAGCGGCCGCAGATGGAGGACATTTTCTCCTCGGATGAAACCGAAAAGATTGTGCGGGAGGGCGGCGCCCGCCAGGCACAGCCGCCGCAGGCGCACAGTGCCGCGGCTCCCACGGCAAAACCGGCCGCGTCCCCGCAAAATCCCGCTCCCACACAGGCAGCCGTTCCCTCACAGACGGCCGCACCCGCAAAGCAGTCCCCGGCTGCTCCGTCCAGCGCAAAGCCGCTGCCGAAGGCGCAGGCCACGCCTGTTTCCCCTGACGCTGCCAAGTCCTTTGACTGGGATAAATTCTTTGAGGAATAACATTTCTCTCTAATATAACGCAATGAACAGCGCCCCGTTCCGGAAACCCGGAACGGGGCGCTGTTTTTAGGAAATATGCGCTACCGCGACCGGCACGGGCGCGCCGTTGATGTAGAAGCCGCAGCCATCGCCGCCCTCGCCGCCGCCGCCAATTCCGGAAGCCTGATCGCCGCCGGTGGCTTTCACCTTGCCGCCCGTGATGACGACGGTGACACGGCTGGTGATTTCCACATTGCCGCTGACCACATACCAGCCGCCGGTGGTATCGCCGTCCCATACTGTTGTGCTGCTTTCGACCTCCGTGTAATTGGTGACGGACTTCTGAGAGTCCATCACTTTTTGCTCGTCCTCATCCCACCACCGCTCGATATAGTCCACTGGTTCCCCCGCCGCATACACGCCCGTCACGCACGGCGTGCTTGCAGCCTTCCGGCGGCGCGCGGGAAGCAGATCTCCTTCATACGCCCATACAGACGGTGCCGGATCACATCCTGTCCAAAGAGATCCCACACCCCTCCGGAGGCTCCCGCGTCCCCGCCCACCAGCGTGAGCAGCATCCGCGCCGCCTCCTCCACGGAAGGATATTCCAGAAAGCGCACCAAAATGGAATCCTCTCCCGTGCGAATGATTTTCAGCCGCCGCACGCTCGGCGCTTCCAGGAAAAACACATCGAGAAACAGTACGTCGCGCCCTTCCTCGTCCAGACGGAACTGCGCGCGTGCCGCTATGGCATACGGTTCCCCGTGGATGACCACTTTACCGCGCTCGGCCTGACCATTCACGCCCACAGGAAACGAAACCACGCCATCCCCGCCCATGGCGGCGTCCACAAAAAAGCGTCCTCCCTCCGCGCGGAACCGCAAACCGGACAAGGGCGCGGAAAAATTGTTCGTCACGCCCGCCAGAATCAGCGGAAGCAGGGAAGCAAAGCTTTTTTCCAGCCGGTACCAACCCGGCCCGACGGAACACACATCGCTTTCCCCGCCGTCCACAGCGGTGCAGAAGCGCAGGGCCGCGTCCGGAAGCACAGAAGCAGGGGCGGGGTCTTCGGCACGCCGGGCGGAAAAGAGCGCGCGAAGGCGGGAGAACCAGCTCACCGGCTCCGGATCCGCCCACGGATCGCGCAGAAGCCGCAGCGATTTCGGATCGTCCCGCATGGGGTCACGGCACAGCCGCCCGGCCCGGCAGGAGGGATGCTCCTCCAGCCACTGTGTATAGCGCGCGGGCGCGCCGGAACCAAAGAAACCATCGATCGCGTCCAGTACACGGTTAAAGAACAGGGATGCGTCCCCGCCTGTCGTGGCGATCACCATGTCCAGCTCCGGCAGCACAACGGCATACTGGCCGAACACACCGTTGAACTGATAGGAATGCGGAGCCGGGAAGCTCCAAAGCTGGTAACCGTAGCGCGTCATGCCGTCGTGCTCCGTCTCCACCTTAAAGGACAGCATTTCCTTCAGCCATTCCTCGGAGAGAATCCGTTTGCCCTCCCACACGCCGCCGCGCAGGCAGAGCTCTCCCAGCTTCGCCATGTCCGTGACGCGCAGATACAGTCCCCAGCCACCCTTCTCGATCCCCATCGGGCACGTTTCCCAGTAAACGGGCGGGATCCCAAGCGGCTCAAACAAGCGCGGCGTGAGGTACTCCGTCAGCGTCTGTCCTGTCACCTTGCGCAGGATTGCGGCCAGCAGGTAGCTGTTCATGCTGTTGTAGTGAAATTTTTCTCCCGGCATACAGGCGCAGTCGGAATAGAAAAAGCCGCGCACCCAGTCGCGTTCCATCTCGCTGCCCGCCTCGCTGAAATTGGCCCCGCTGGTCATGGTGAGCAGATGGCGCACCTTCATCGCCGCCATACGCGGACTGCGAAACAGCGGCGGCTGTTTTTCCGGGAAGAACGAAACCACCGAATCCTCCACCGTCAGCAGCCCCTCCGTCACCGCCATGCCCACCGCCATGGAGACGACGGTTTTGGAGAACGAAAAGGTCATATGCGGCAAAGCCGCCGAGTACGGCGCGCGGCTGACACATGCCACCAGCTTCCCATGGCAGAGCACCGCCGCGCTGTGCAGGAGGGGAAGCTCTCCCGCCCCGTCCGCCTGCCGGAAAAAGTCCCGCAGATACCCGGAGGGGATGCCCTCCCGCTCCGGCGTGCTGCGCGGCAGGCGCGGATCCCTGTCCGGCTCAAAGGCAGGCTTTCCCGCCGTGAAGGGGTATGGGGTGAGATGTATCATATCCCCCCGCAGAAACTTCATCATAACGTCGGCCATTTTCACCTGGCTGATGAGATCCATCCGGTTTCCTCGCTTTCTCAGATCGACGGCGTGCCGCCGTATTCGCGCTCCAGCTCTTCTTCAAAACGGATCGGCGGCGGGGACGGAACCGCCCGGCGGGTGAGTGAAAATTTTTCACACAACGGCGCGGCGGCCTGATCGAGCATGGCAGGCAGCACGCGGGCGTCATCGGGCAGAAGGCAGATCGCCTGCGTCCGGCTCTCGAGCAGATAGCCCTCCACATCGCCCACCGGCAGGCGGCGGATACCGCGCGGCTCACCGTCCGGGCCAATCGGAATATGCAGCCGCTCAAACAGCGGCGCGGCGCACACGGGGCGCGCCGGTGGAAAGCCCTCCGCCGGAGAGATGGCAAACACGGTATCATGCTCCCTGAGCAGCGCCGAAAGACGCGGCAGAAAGGAGCCGAACGCCGCCTCGGAGCAGGTCAGACGGCAGTCCAGACGGTCCAGAAAGACCCGGATCGCGTCCTGTGTAAAAAAGGTCTGATGCGCGTTCACAAACAACAGCGCCGCCCTCACACTGCTCCCTCCTCCACCGGCAGGCCGCACAACAGGCGGCGTACCATATCCAGCGCCGTGCTGGCGGCACGGAAACGAATTTTTTCCCTCGACTGGAAGCGCGCGGGAGCGTTCATCCGGCGCACCCAGGTGTGTTCCCCGTCGCTCACGGCCAGATACACCAGTCCCACCGGCTTTTCCGGCGTGCCGCCGTCCGGCCCCGCGATACCCGTCACACCCACGCCGACGCTGCTGCCCGAAAAGCGGCGCACACCCTCGGCCATCGCGCGCGCCACCTGTTCGCTGACGGCTCCATACCGATCCAAAATCTCCATCGGCACGCCGAGCAGGCGGTGCTTGGCTTCGTTGGAATACGTCACAAAGCTCATGTTCAGCACAGCGGAAGCGCCGGGCACGTCGGTGAGACGCTTGGCAATCAGCCCGCCGGTGCACGATTCCGCGGCGGATACCGTCAGGCCCCGCTGGGCCAGCAGCTCCACCACGGTGTTTTCCAGGCAGCTCTGCGACGTGCCGTCCGTATTGACCGCGTAGACATACGAGCCGAGCCGCTCACACAGCCGGTCCGCGACGGCGCGGCACTCCTTCTGCGCTTCCTCCTGCGAGGACGCTTTCGCCGTAACCCGGAAAAACATCTCACTGTCCTTGGCGTAGGGGGCCACGGTGGGATTCGCAAGATTCAGAAAATCCTCCGCCCGCTCCGCCGCTGTGCCTTCTCCGATCCCGAAGGTGCGCACCATGAGCGACGCAATCACGCCGCCGCTCAGCCGGTGCAGATACGGCATCAGGCGGTCGCGGATCATCGGCTCGCACTCGGACGGCGGGCCGGGCAGCAGCGCCACCAGACAGCCGTTCTCCGCGCGGAACACACAGCCCGGCGCGGTGCCGTGGTCATTCGGGAGCACGTCGCAGCCCTCGGGGAGCATGGCTTGCTTCCACTGGGTTTCACCGCAGACGCGGCCCCGGAAATGCTCCTCAATCCGGCGGCGGCTCTCCTCGTGCATCACCAGCTGCTTTCCGCAGACGCGCGCCGCGATCTCCTTGGTGAGATCGTCCTTCGTCGGCCCCAGTCCGCCGATCAGCACCACCAGATCGCTGCGCGACAGCGCCAGACGCAGCGTTTCCTCCAGACGCGCGGGATTATCCCCCGCGGTGAAGCGGCGCAGCACGTCGATCCCGGAAGCCGCCAGCTCACGGGAGGCATACGCCGAATCGGTATCGATCGTGTGGCCGAGCAGCAGCTCAGTCCCCACGGCAATCAGTTCAGCCTGCAAGACTCATCCTTCCTTTCGGTTCCGGGGCTCAGACCTCGCCCGGGACAATCTTCGTCACACGGCGGCCGTCCACACATGATTGCACCAGTGCTTCCACATCCAGCGCGCTCTCCGCCTCGTGCACGGCGGCCAGCTCCGGCCTGGTGCGCGGGTGGCGCGGTGTAAAGACGGTGCAGCAATCCTCATACGGGAGGATCGAGAGATCAAACGTGTCTATTTTCCGGGAAATCGTGACAATCTCGCTCTTGTCCATACCGATCAGGGGACGGAACACCGGCATGGAAGCGGCCTCGTCCGTGGCGGCGATCGCCTGGAGCGTCTGGCTTGCCACCTGTCCCAGGCTCTCTCCCGTGATCAGCGCGGCGCAGCCCTCGATCGCGGCGATCCGCTCGGAAACCCGCATCATAAACCGGCGCATGAGGATGGTGAAGTAATCCTCCGGGCATTTGTCCAGAATCTCCTCCTGCACGCGGGCAAAGGGAACAGTAATCATATACATCCGCCCGGCATACTCCGCGACGCGGCCCAGAAGCTGGGCCACCTTGCGCTCGGCGCGCTCGCTCGTATAGGGCGGGCTGGCAAAATGGATCGGGGTCAGCTCTACGCCGCGCTTGGCCATCATCCACGCCGCCACAGGGCTGTCAATGCCGCCGCTGATGAGGATCGCGGCCTTGCCGCCCGTACCGACGGGGATTCCGCCCGCGCCCTGCTCCGGCTCGCCGTGGACATACGCGCCGAAATCGCGGATCTCCACCCGCACCGTCACATCCGGCTCATGGACGTTCACCGTCAGATTGGGGAAAGCGTCCAGCAGGCACGCGCCCACCTCGGCGGAAATTTCCGGCGACGAGAGCGGGAATTTTTTATCGGCGCGCTTGGTTTCCACTTTGAAGGTGCGCACGGTGGAAAGCTGCGGGCGCAGATACTCCACAGCGGCGGCGCGCACGGCTTCCATGCTCTTTTCCGTCACACAGGCGCGCGAAAAGGTGATCACGCCGAAAATCTTGCGCACCCGCTCCACCGCGCCCTCCAAATCCGCGCCGGGGCCGGGGGTGATGGTGATGGTCGACTGCGCCATGCGCACCTCGAACTCCCCAAGCGGAGCCAGACGGCGGCGGATGTTTTTGATCAGGGCGTTTTCAAACGTATTGCGGTTCAAGCCTTTGAGGACAATCTCCCCCAGCTTGAGCAAAATGACTTCCTTCATCGGATGTTCTCCTTTTATGTCATGATTTTTTCAGACGGGCACGCAGAGATGAACGCGCGGCCAGCGTGGAAAGGCCCTCGGCAAGCGCGTCGGCGAGCGCGTCGACCTCCCGCTCGGTGTTATTTCTGGAAAAGCTCACACGCAGGCTCGATTCGATCTGTTCCTTCGGCAAGTGCATGGCAGTGAGGACATGACTTACCTTCCCCTTCGCGCACGCGGAGCCGGAGGACACGCAGATCCCGCGCTCGGAGAGAAAATGCAGCATCGTCTCCGCGCGCACCGGGCAGGCCGAAAAGCTGAGAATGTACGGCAGCGCGTCCTCGGGCGAATGGATGGTCACGCCCTCGATCCCGGCCAGCCGTTCACGCAGGCGGCGGTTCAGCGCGCGGATACGCTCCTCCTCGGCGGCCAAATCGGGCAAAGCCCGCACCGCCGCGCCGAAGCCCGCAATCAGCGGCATTCCCTCCGTGCCGGGGCGGAGATTCCGCTCCTGTCCTCCTCCGAACACGCGCGCCGCGATGTGCACGCCCTTTTTCACAAACAGCGCGCCCACGCCCTTCGGGCCATGGATTTTATGGGCGCTGACGGTCATCAGGTCAATTCCCTGCCGTCCGGGCGCAAGCGGCAGCTTGCCATACGCCTGCACCGCGTCGACATGCAGGAGCGCCGGGGCGTTTTGCTCCCGGATCGCGTCCCGTGCCGCCTCCACCGGCAGGATGGTGCCGACCTCGTTGTTCACCGCCATCAGGCTGACCAGAACCGTATCGGGGCGGACGGCCTCCCGCACCGCCTGGGGGCTGATGTGCCCTTCACCGTCGGGGGCCAGGTAGGTGACGGTAAAGCCTTCCTTCTCCAGGGCCGCCATGGTGTTGAGCACGGCGGGGTGCTCGATCTGCGTGGTGACAATATGCGTCCCGCGCTTCTGCCGCGCCTTTGCCGCGCCGAAAATTGCAAGGTTATCGCTCTCCGTCCCGCCGGAGGTGAAATACACCTCCTCCGGCGTACAGGACAGCGACTTCGCCACCGCGCGCCGCGCTTCGTTCAGCTCCTCCTCGGCGGCAAAGCCCAGCCCGTGGAGGGAGGAAGGATTTCCCCAGCAGGTTGTCAGCATTTCCTCTATCTTTTTCACCGCCTGCTCACACGGCTGTGTGGTGGCGGAGTTGTCAAAATATATGCAATCCATTTGATTCGAAGTTCCTTTCTTTCATCTGCACCCATGTTAACATGTGGGCCATTGAAAATGCCGCTCTACTTGGCAGACTGTTTTCTCCACCGTGCTGTCTGCCGTTCTTTCCAGCCAAAAATAAGAGCTCTTTTTAATACTGCGATACTTTTCCATGTTCAGATTTCTCAACGTTGCATTACAAGTCTGTTTGGCCTGTTCCACATCTGTACTGCTATAAAGAAACTCCCGAAAATCCTGATGATCGGGACGGCTGCAGTAATCTTCCACCAGATTGGCAGGATCTTTGATCAGAAAAACAATTCTGGATCGGTCTGTCAGC
>NBJMC04203__coassemble_375_pt1 | contig 27995 bp, 25 predicted proteins | sample NBJMC04203__metabat2_high_PE_051 | metagenome-assembled genome bin NBJMC04203 | reverse complement strand
GACTAAACTATAAATCTTGTCAGGATTGGATGGATTCCCCTTTACTTTACCAGTCGCTTATTGTAAAATAAAACGGAAGAAAATATCCCTTCGCGGAATGAAAACAGACAGGATCCGTTTTTGAAGGGAAAACAGGGGTGTTATATCTTGGAGCCAAAGTATAAACGCGTCCTTTTGAAGCTCAGCGGGGAATCGCTCGCGGGCAATGAGAAGCACGGCATTGACTTTGACACCGTGCTCGCCATCTGTGAGCCAATCAAGGCCTGTGTTGAAATGGGCGTTGAGGTTGCCATCGTGGTGGGCGGGGGTAATTTCTGGCGTGGACGCAGCAGCGGAAAGATGGATCGGACACGTGCTGACCATATGGGCATGCTCGCCACCACCATCAACGCGCTGGGCGTGGCGGACGCGCTCGAGCAGCTTGACGTTCCCGTCCGTGTGCAGACGGCGATTTCCATGCAGGAGATCGCGGAGCCGTATATTCGCAACCGCGCTGTCCGGCATCTGGAAAAGGGCCGGGTCGTGGTGTTCGGCTGCGGCACGGGAAATCCGTTTTTCTCCACCGATACGGCGGCGGCCCTGCGTGCGGCGGAAATTGACGCGGACATCATCATGAAGGCTACCATGGTCGACGGCGTTTACGACAGCGACCCCAAGAAAAACCCGGATGCGGTCAAATACGATACCCTCACCTTTATGGAGGTTCTGAACAAGAACCTGCAGGTGATGGACGGCACGGCTGCAACCCTCTGCCGTGACAACGGCATCCAGATTCTCGTATTCAACATCGATCATCCCGACAACATTGTAAAGGCGATTTGCGGCGAACCCGTCGGGACACTCGTGAAGGAGGCATGAACCATGCAGGAAATTTTGAAAAAAGCGGAAGACCATATGAAAAAAACCATCTCTGTATTGCAGGAGGATTACGCGGCGATCCGTGCCGGACGCGCGAACCCCGCTGTGCTTGACAAGCTGCGCGTGGACTACTACGGAACCCCGACCGCCATTAACCAGCTTGCGGCCGTTTCCGTGGCGGAGGCCCGCGTGCTGACCATTCAGCCCTGGGACGCTTCCGTCTGCCGCGCCATTGAGAAGGCGATTCAGACGTCCGATATCGGAATCAACCCGCAGAGCGACGGCAAGATCATCCGCATCACCTTCCCGCAGCTCACTGAGGACCGCAGAAAGGAGCTCGCGAAGGAGATCTCCAAGATGGCGGAGGAATCCAAGGTGGCTGTGCGCAATGTTCGCCGTGAAGCTATGGATAAGCTCAAGCTGAAGAAAAAGGACGGCGAGCTGACGGAGGACGATCTCAAGCAGGCCGAAAAGAAGACGCAGGATCTCACCGACAAATACTGCAAGGAGATCGAGACGGTCGAAGCAAAGAAAAAGAAAGAAATCATGGAGATTTAAACGCTTATGGGAGAGACACTGCCGCAGAAGCTTCCGGTCCACCTGGGAATTATCATGGATGGCAACGGACGCTGGGCCAAGCGCCGCGGGCTGCCCCGTTCCGCCGGTCATGCCGCGGGGGCGGCCAACTTTAAAAAAATCACGCGCTATTGCGCTTCCATCGGTATCCGTTATCTGACCGTCTATGCGTTTTCCACGGAAAACTGGACGCGCCCCGCGGAGGAAGTTTCCGCGCTGATGGTGCTGTTCCGTCAGTATCTGGACGAAGCTCTGCGCGATTTCCGTGACGATGAAATTGCCGTGCGGTTTCTGGGAGATGTTTCGGCTTTCCCGAAAAAGCTTCAGGAGCTGATCCGGGAGACGGAGGAGATCTCCGTGGGGCGCACGGGGATGGTGCTCAACATTGCCATGAATTACGGAGGACGCGCCGAACTGACACATGCCTTCCAAACTCTGGCGCGGAAGGTGAAGGATGGTTCCCTGGCTCCGGAGGAGATCACGGAGGAGACAATTTCCTCCGCGCTGTATACGGCGGGGCAGCCCGATCCGGATTTGATTATCCGGCCGAGCGGGGAGCATCGTACCAGCAATTTCCTGCTGTGGCAGTCCGCTTACGCGGAATACGTTGTCATGGATATCCTTTGGCCGGATTTCCGTCCGGAAGATCTGAATGCCGCCTTGTGGGAGTATGCCAACCGCAGCCGGCGCTTTGGAGGAGTTTAGTTTGTTGAAATCAAGAGTGATTTCCGCATCTTTCCTGATCCTGTTTCTCGCGGCGATTGTGGTCTTCAACGATATCTTCCCATTGGCGCTGAACATTGCGGTGGCGGTGATCAGCGTCTTTGCCGTGATTGAAATTGTGAAGGCGCTTGGTCTGGCCCGCAAACTGGTCCTTTTGACGCCGAGCCTTGTGTTTGCGGCGGTCACGCCCTTTCTGCCCGGTTCCTTCTGGCACTCGATCGCCTACTATGTGTATACCGTTGTGCTGTTCAGTTCTCTGATTCTGTATCATGACACCGTCACCTTCCGGGAAGCCGGCGTGATTTACAGCATGACCATTCTGATCCCCACTGCCCTGGAAACGCTGCTCTCGATCCGCACGATCGGAGGCGATCACGGGATGTTCTATGTGATCATCGCGGTGTTTGCCGCCTGGGTGTCGGACGTTGGAGCGTTTGCGGCCGGCAGTCTGTGGGGGAAACATAAGCTGTGTCCGTCCATCAGTCCCAAAAAGACTGTGGAGGGCCTGATAGGCGGCTTTGTCCTGAACATTGCCGCGATGCTGGTGTTTGGACTGGTATTTTCCTGGTCCTACGGCGGTACGGTGCCCGTCAATTACCTGACGCTGGGGCTGATCGGTCTGTTTGGCTCCGCGCTTTCGGTGGTGGGTGATCTCAGCTTTTCGCTGATCAAACGAAGCTGCCATATTAAGGATTTCAGCAATATCCTGCCGGGACACGGCGGAATTCTGGATCGCTTTGACAGCGTGATTTTCGTGGCTCCGTTTGTTCTGCTTCTCGTTCAGGTTTTGCCGATTACTCCCGTTTGACGGTATATTTTCCGTGCCGTCACATAGGATCGGATGGATAAGGGAATCCTTAGAAGAAAGATGTGCCGAAGCCGCCCCGCAGGGGACGGCTTCGGTTCCGTCTTGGAAGGGCTTTGGTGTGAAAATGAAACAGATGCTTTCCATATTGGGCTCCACCGGCTCCATCGGCACGCAGACGCTGGATGTTGTGCGCGGGCTGGGGCTGTCTGTCTGCGCATTGGCCGCAAGGGGAAACGTCTCCCTGCTGGAAAAACAGATCCGGGAATGCAGGCCGCGTTTTGCGGCCGTTTTCGATCCGCAGGCGGCTAAAATGCTTCGCCTTGCCGTGCGCGATCTGGACGTCACCGTAGCGGAGGGGATGGAGGGCCTTTGCGAGGCCGCTTCCCTGCCCGAAGCGGATTTGGTCTGCAATTCCGTGGTGGGCATGGTGGGTCTGGAGCCGACGCTGGCCGCGATTGAGGCGGGGAAGGATATTGCCCTTGCCAACAAGGAAACGCTTGTCGCTGGCGGCGCGCTTGTGATGGCACGCGCGGCGGAGAAGGGCGTGCGGATTTTTCCGGTGGACAGCGAGCATTCCGCGATTTTCCAGTGCTTGCAGGGCAGTCCGGGCGATCAGGCGGTTTCCCGTCTGATCCTCACCGCCTCGGGAGGGCCGTTCTTCGGCAAGAAAAAAGCGGAGCTGCAAAACGTCGGCCCGGAGCAGGCGCTGCGTCACCCGAACTGGAGCATGGGGGCGAAGATTACCATTGATTCCGCCACCATGATGAACAAGGGCTTGGAGATCATGGAAGCCTCCTGGCTGTTCCATATGCCGCCCTCTCAAATTGATGTGGTGATTCACCGGGAGAGCGTGATCCACTCGCTGGTGGAGTATGCGGACAACTCGGTGATTGCCCAGCTGGGTGTGCCGGATATGCGCATTCCCATTCAGTATGCCGTTACATGGCCGGATCGCTTTCCGTCGCCGGTGCGCCGGCTGAGCCTGGCCGATTGGGGGACGCTTACCTTCTATCCGCCGGATGAGGAAGCCTTCCCCGCGATGGGAGCGGCCAGACGGGCGCTTGCGCGCGGCGGTCTGGCTCCTGCGGCTCTCAATGGAGCGAATGAAATGGCGGTCAGCCTGTTTTTGGAGGGGAAGCTTCCCTTCCTGCGCATTGCGGAGCTGGCGGAGGAGGCCTCGCAGGCTCAAACGGCGGGGGAGAGCACAGTGACGCTGAACGCGATTCTCGAGGCCGATCGGGCGGCCCGCGACTATGTCCTGGCCCATGTCGGGCTTTGAATTTGAAACGAGGTGATTGGTATCACACAAGTATTGCTGGTGATCATTGCCGTTCTTCTGTTCGGCCTTGTCATTACGATTCATGAATTCGGCCACTTTTTCACAGCGAAGCTGTGCGGAATCCGGGTCAATGAGTTTGCGGTAGGCATGGGCCCTCAAATTGTCAGCTTCCAGAAGGGGGATACGCTTTATTCCCTTCGCTTGCTTCCGATTGGCGGCTATTGCGCCATGGAGGGCGAACAGGAGGACAGCAGCGACGAGAGGGCTTTCAACAGAAAGCCCGTATGGAAACGCATCCTGGTGGTCTGTATGGGCGCGGTGATGAACATCGTCCTCGGTCTGATCCTGATGGTGATTGTGCTGCTGCAAATGCCCCTGATGGGCTCCAATGTGGTGGCGCGGTTTGAGGAGAATTCCGCCTTGCAGGCGGCGGGAATTCAGGTAGGGGATGTGATCACCAGCATCGACGGCTACACGGTGCGGACTGACCGCGATCTCCAGTTTGCGCTGGCGATTCTGGACACAAGCGGGTCGGAAGTGCTGGCGGATTTCACCGTCGACCGGGAGGGGCAGACGCTGCATTTCCCGGATGTGAAGCTCAACACGGTGCAGGCGGAGGACGGGACAAAGAGCATCATCTTTGATTTCAAGGTGATGGCCATTCCCAAAACCTTCGGAACCGTTCTGCAAAAAGCGGTGGAGGATACCATCTCGATTGTCCGCTTGGTCTGGCAGAGCCTGTTCATGCTGGTGACGGGGCAATTTGGGCTCAACGATCTGGCAGGCCCTGTCGGTACAGCGTCGGCCATCACGCAGGCCGCGTCCGCCGGTCTGGAAAGCAACGGCTTTGCCGGGGCTTTGAGCAATATTGTGTATATCATCATGGTCATTACCGTGAACCTCGGCATCATGAACCTTCTGCCGATTCCGGCCCTGGACGGCGGGCGTCTTCTGTTCCTGATCATTGAAGCGGTGGTGCGCCGTCCGATTCCGCGCCGGTTTGAGGGGATCGTCACAGCGGCGGGCTTTATTTTCCTGATGGCTGTGATGGTGCTGGTGACATTCAGCGATATCCTGCGCCTGTTCACAGGGCAGGGGTTGGGAGCGTGACAACATGAGCAGACAAGTGAAAGCGGGAAACGTCCTGATTGGCGGCGGCGCGCCTGTGACCGTGCAGTCCATGCTGAACGTTCCCTCCACCGATTTGGAGGGAAGCGTTCGCCAGGCGAAAGCGCTGGAAGCGGCGGGCTGTGAGCTGATCCGTGCCGCCGTGCCGGATCGCGACGCGGTCCGGCTGATCGCCGCGCTCAAAGAGGCGGTCCGTGTTCCGATCGTCGCGGACATTCATTTTGATTACCGTCTGGCGCTGGAATCCGCCGCGGCCGGTGTGGACAAGATCCGCATCAATCCCGGCAACATCGGGGACGACAGCCGCGTGAAGGCGGTGGCGGATGCCTGCCGCGCCCGAGGAATTCCGATCCGCGTCGGCGTGAATTCCGGCTCAGTGGAGCGAGAAATCCTCGCCAAACACGGCGGGCCGACGCCGGAAGCGCTTGTGGAGAGCGCGCTGTATCACGCTTCGCTGCTGGAGCGCTTCGATTTTACCGATATCGTTTTGTCGCTCAAATCCTCCACGGTGGATTCCACGATCCGCGCTTACGAGCTTTGCGCGGCCCGCTGTGATTATCCGCTGCATCTCGGCGTTACCGAGGCGGGCACGGAGCGGATGGGTCTGATTAAATCCTCCATCGGGATCGGTTCTCTGCTGCAAAGAGGAATTGGAGATACCATCCGTGTTTCCCTCACGGCGGATCCGGTCCGGGAGGTGCGGGCGGGGCAGGATATTCTGCGCGCGCTCGGTCTGCGGCGCGGCCCGCAGCTGGTTTCGTGTCCGACATGCGGGCGGACACGGATCGATCTCATTTCCATCGCCAATGAAGTGGAAGCCCGGCTGGCTTCCTGCACCAAGGATATCGAGGTTGCCGTGATGGGGTGTGTGGTCAACGGCCCCGGCGAAGCCAGAGAAGCCGACGTGGGCATTGCCGGCGGCAAGGGTGAGGGACTGGTGTTCCGCAAGGGGGAAATTCTGCGCAAGGTGCCGGAGGACCGCCTGGTGGACGAGCTGATGAAGGAAATCGAATTGTTATGAACAACTGGGCTCCGGGCTTTTGTCCGGCGCCCTGTTTTTGAGAATGGTTGAGGGTGAAGAAAGCAGGAATGAATAAGACCTTTGGAGAGTTTTTTCGTCCTTTTATCAATTTTGAGGGGCTGCCGGAGACGATCGCGCAGGGCGTGATTGAGACGATGCAGGTGGATTCCATAAATCGCTGTGTGACAGCGGCGGTACAGTTTCCTTCCCTGGTGGAGAGGGAAGCGCTGTACGAGGCGGAAAAAAGAGTCGCCCTTTCGCCGGGGCTCCAGCTGACGCGGGCCAGCCTTCGTCCGAAGTTTCCGCCGGAAGCGTTCTGCGCGGAGTATCTTCCGAGCCTGGTGCTGGAGATGAAGCGGCGGGACGCGAGCATCAACGGAACCTTTTCCGACGCGCAGGCGCGTTTGGAGGAGGGGAAGATTATCGTCACGCTGGCCCACGGCGGAGCGGAGCTGATGCGCCAGCGCCGCGCGGATCGCTTGATGAGCCGGATCATTTCCGAAGAGTTCGGGCTGACCGTGGCCGTGGATTTTGACGGGGTCACCGAGGTGGATGTGGACAGCAGCGCCTATCTGGAACGCCAGCGGCAGACGGAAGAGCGCCTGCGGCGTGAAGCGGTGGTGGAAGCGGTTTCGCAGTATGAGAGCACCATGAACCGTCAGTCGCCCCACGAAAAAAAGGTGGCGGCGCGTCAGGCGGCCAACCAGACGCCGCGTGTCGGTACGGGCGGTTCCGCGGAGACATGGGGCGAGCGCGTGCCGTCCGTGGTGAACATCCGCAGCGGCGCGACCATGCTTCCGGCCATTCTGCCGGAGACGATGAAGGAGATCCATGGCCGCATGGGGCGCGTTCGCCTGATGCAGATTGCGAAGATTACGCCCGACGCGGGCAGCGTGGCTGTCTGGGGCGAGATCTTTTCGATGGAAACGCGGATGACCCGCGATCAGAGCCGGAAGATATACTCCATCAATATTACGGACTACACCGGATCGATCACGCTCAAAATTTTGCAGGACGCCAAGCAGTGCCGGGCTCTCGACGAGTTGTCCAACGGAACGAGCATCGTGGTGCGCGGTGAGGTCGAATACGACAAATACGATCATGAGATCGTCCTGCGTCCGCGGGCCGTGGCCACGGTGGAGCAGGCCAAGGTGGTCGATGACGCGCCCGTCAAGCGGGTGGAGCTGCACCTGCACACCAATATGTCGAGCATGGACGGCGTGACGGGTGTGGGCGAGCTGATTGCCCGCGCGGCAAAGTGGGGCCATCCCGCGATCGCTATCACGGACCACGGTGTGGCGCAGGCGTACCCGGACGCGATGAACGCGGCGGCGAAGGTCAACAGCAAGGGCGGCCACATCAAGGTGATCTATGGTGTGGAATCGTATTTCATCAATGATATGGTTCCCGCCGTCAAGGGAGACTCGGACGCTCCGTTCAGCGGGGAGTTCATCTCCTTCGATATTGAGACGACGGGTCTGAGCCCGAATCAGGAGCGCATCACCGAGATCGGCGCGGTGCGTTTGCGTAACGGGGAGATCGTGGAGACGTTTGACACCTTTGTGAACCCGGAAAAGCCGATTCCTCCCAAAATCACCGAGCTGACAGGCATCACCAACGAGATGGTGAAGGACGCGCCCTCCGAGCGGGAAGCGCTGGAAGCGTTTTTCCGCTTCTGCGGCAGCGACGCGGCGATCCTGGTCGCGCACAACGCGGAGTTTGATACCTCGTTCCTGCGCGCCGCCGCCCGGCGCTGTGAGATGGAATTTCCCTATACTTATATTGACACCCTGCCGATGTGCCGTTCCCTGCTCAAAGATCTGAAAAATCATAAGCTGGATACGGTGGCCAACTATTTGAAGCTGGCTCCGTTCAACCATCACCGCGCGAACGATGACGCGGCCGTGCTCGGCGGGATTTTCGCCGCCCTTTTGCAGCGGCTGCACGAGGATACCGGGGCGGAGACGGTGCAGCAGATCAACACCTCACTGACGGGCGGGGACTGGAAGAAGCTCAAACCGTATCACCAGATCATCCTGGTGCGCAACCAGACCGGCCTGAAAAATCTGTATAAGCTGATTTCGATGTCGCATCTGGATTACTTCTTTAAGAAGCCCCGTATCCCGAAAAGCGTGCTGATGCAGTACCGCGAAGGGCTGATCCTCGGCAGCGCCTGTGAGGCGGGCGAGCTGTACCGGGCCGTGTTCAACGGCGCGCCCTGGGATGAGCTGTGCCGGATTGCGGAGTTCTACGATTATCTGGAAATCCAGCCGTTGGGCAACAACGAGTTTATGGTGCGGCAGGGCATGGTGCCGGACGAGGAGCGTTTGAAGGACTTCAACCGCACCATTGTGCGCCTGGGCGAAAAGCTGAACAAGCCGGTCGTGGCGACGTGCGACGTGCATTTCATGGATCCGAAGGACGCGGATTTCCGCCGGATCCTCATGGCGGGCCAGGGCTATGACGACGCGGACAACCAGGCTCCGCTCTATTTCCGCACCACCCCGGAAATGCTCCAGGAGTTCGCCTATCTGGGCGAGGAAAAGGCGTATGAGATCGTCGTCAAGAATTCCAATTTGATTGCGGATATGGTGGAGGAAATCCGCCCAATTCCGGACGGCGTGTTCCCGCCCTTCATCGACGGGGCGGAGGAACAGCTGAATTCCATTTGCTGGAAGCGTGCGAAGGAGATTTACGGCGATCCCATGCCGGAGCTTGTGCGCAAGCGTTTGGAGCGTGAGCTGGGCTCCATCAACAAGCATGGTTTCTCCGTGCTGTACATGACGGCGCAGAAGCTGGTGGCGAACAGTGAGGAGCATGGCTATCTTGTTGGTTCGCGTGGATCGGTTGGTTCGTCGTTCGTGGCGAGTATGTCGGGTATTTCCGAGGTTAACCCGCTGGAACCGCATTATATCTGCCCGAACTGCAAAAACAGCGAATTCATTCTCGACGGCAGCTATGGATCGGGCTTCGATCTGCCGCCGAAGAAATGCCCGAAATGCGGCTCGGATTACGATCGGGACGGCCATAACATCCCGTTTGAAACGTTCCTGGGATTCGACGGCGACAAAACGCCGGATATCGACCTGAACTTCTCCGGTGAATACCAGAGCGGCGCGCACCGCTACACAGAAACGCTGTTCGGTAAGGACCATGTGTTCAAGGCCGGAACCATCGCCACGGTGGCCGATAAGACGGCGGTTGGCTTTGTGAAGAAGTATCAGGAGGAAAAGGGCCTGACCTGCCACCGGGCCGAGGAAATGCGCTTGTCCATTGGCTGCACCGGTATCAAGCGCACCACGGGACAGCATCCGGGCGGCATGGTCGTTGTGCCGAAGGGCTATGAGATTTACGATTTTTGCCCCGTTCAGCACCCCGCCAACGATCAGAATTCGGATAACATCACCACGCACTTCGACTTCCATTCCATCCACGACACCATCTGTAAACTGGATGAACTCGGACACGACGTGCCGACTATCTATCACTATCTGGAGGAATACACCGGCATCCCGGTGATGAAGGTCTCGATGAGCGATCCTGAGGTGATGGCGCTGTTCCATTCCACGGAGCCGCTCGGCGTTACGCCGGAGGACATTGATTCGCAGACGGGAACCTTCTCTCTGCCGGAGCTGGGCACGCCCTTTGTCCGTCAGATGCTCATGGATTCCCAGCCGCATACCTTCTCGGACTTTCTCCAGATCTCCGGCCTGTCCCATGGCACGGACGTGTGGCTCGGCAACGCGCAGGATCTGATCAAGAACGGCACCTGCACCATCTCAGAGGTGATCGGTACGCGTGACAGCATCATGACGTACCTGCTGCTCAAGGGATTGGAACCGAAGATGGCGTTCAAGATCATGGAGATCACCCGAAAGGGAAAAGCCCCCTCTTTGTTGACGGATGAACACAAGCAGGCAATGCGCGACCACGGTGTGCCGGAGTGGTATATCGAGTCGTGCTTGAAAATCAAGTACATGTTCCCGAAGGCGCACGCGGCGGCATATATGATTTCCGCCCTGCGTCTGGGCTGGTACAAGGTGCACCGCCCGGTCGAATACTACGCCGCCTACTTTACGGTGCGCGGCGAGGACTTTGACGGGATTCTGGTGGCACAGGGGCGCGAAGCCGTCCGCCGCCGGATGAACGAGATCACTATGAAGGGCAAGGAAGCCAGCAAGAAGGAGGAGGACGCGTTTGCGACGCTCCAAATCGTCAATGAAATGCTGGCGCGCGGCATCCAGGTGCTGCCGGTCGACCTCTATCGTTCCCACGCGAAAAAATATCTGGTTGAGGACGGCAAGGTGCGTCTGCCGTTTGCCTCCCTTGGCGGCGTGGGTGAAGCCGCGGCAAACAGTCTCTATGAGGCGGGGCAGCAGGGCGCGTACATTTCGGTGGACGACTTGCAGGCCCGCTCCAAGGTGTCAAAATCGGTGATTGAGATGCTGAACGAGGCGGGAGCCTTGAAGGATCTTCCCCAAAGCTCGCAGATGACGCTGTTCTGACAGAAAGACAATGGGAAACCACACAGGGCGGTTTCCCATTTTTCTTGACTCCATCCAGCAAAAGTATGTGGAAATTATCCCTTGACGCGGATGATTCATCATGATATTATATTAGCGAACTAAAGCGAAAGGCCGTTCCCGAAAGGGGACGGAGCGTACAGAAGATGAAAAAATACAGCAAAGTAACGCCGGAAGGGACAAAGGATCTTCTCTTTGAAGAGTGTCTGATCAATCGCATGGTGGAGCAGAAGCTGAGCCGTGTTTTTGTGTCCCGCGGCTTCCATGAGGTTGTCACCCCCGCGATGGAATTTATGGATGTGTTCGATCCGGAAACCTCCGGAATTGCTCCGGAGATTATGTATAAAATGTCGGACCGGCGCGGCCGCCTTGTCGTGATGCGCCCGGACTCCACCATGCCGATCGCGCGTCTGGCGGCGACCCGCCTGCAAAACGAGGAAAAGCCGCTGCGCCTGTATTATACGCAGCGCATTTACCGCAACAATCCGAATCTGACGGGCCGCAGCGACGAAGTGCTGCAATCGGGCGTGGAGCTGCTGGGTGCGTCGGGAAAACGGGCGGATCTCGAAGCCATTGCCACGGCGGTGGAAGCGCTCTCCCACTGCACGCCGGACTTCCGTCTGGAACTGGGACACGCGGGCTTTTTCCGCGCGATTGCCGCACAGCTTCCGATTTCTCCGGAGCAGCGCGAGGATATCCGTTCCACCATCGAGGCGAAAAATTACGCCGCGCTGAATACGCTGCTGGATGGTCTGGAACAGACCCGCTCCGTGGCGGCGATGCGCCGTTTGCCCCGTCTGTTCGGCGGGGAGGAGGTTTTTGCCGAAGCGGCTCCGCTGTGCGGGAGCGAGGAAGCGGCCTCCATGCTGGAATATCTCCATTCCCTGTACCGCAGTCTGGTGCAGCTCGATCTGGGCGATCGGCTGATGGTGGATCTGGGGCTGGTGCAGCGCAACGATTACTATACCGGCGTGGTGTTCAGCGCCTACGCGCAGGACTGCGGAGACGCGATCCTGTTGGGCGGGCGGTACGATAACCTCTTGTCCCGCTTCGATCTCCCGATGCCCGCCATTGGTTTTTCCGTGAATGTGGACGCGGTGGTGAAGCTGCTGGCGGAGCAGGGCTACGCGCCGGACTGCCCGAAGCCGGATGTTCTGGTGTTTGGGCCGGAGGGCTGCGAGATGAAAGCGCTTCTGTTTGCCTCCGGCGTGGCCGCGCAGGGAGGAAGCTGTGAAACCTCCGTGTTTGAGACGGAGGAGGAAACCATCGCGTATGCGCGCCGCCGGGGAATCTCCCGTGTGGCCGTTGTGGGCGATACGGTTCGGGAAATCCGTCTGGAGGACGAAACGGGAAAGGGGGAGGCCAGATGAAGCCGCTGCGCATTGCGCTGACAAAGGGCCGCCTGGAAAAGGATACGGTAGCTCTGTTTGAGAAAATCGGATATGACTGCGACGCGGTTCACAACAAAGGCCGCCGCCTGATCCTTCCCGTGGGGGATCGGCTGGAAGTGGTTCTGGCCAAAGCCGCCGACGTGATCACCTATGTGGAGCACGGCGTGTGCGATATGGGAGTTGTGGGAAAGGATACCATCATGGAGCACGGATCCAGCTTCTATGAGGTGCTGGATCTGGGCTTCGGACGATGCCGGTTCGCGCTGGCCGCTCCCAAAGGGGCGGATTTTTGGAGCGGCTATTCCTCCCGTACCATCGCCACCAAATATCCCGCCACCGCCCGCGCATTTTTTGAGAGCCGCGGAATGGATGTGAGCATCATTAAAATTGAAGGCTCCGTGGAGCTTGCGCCGCTGCTGGGGCTGTCGGACGCGATTGTGGATATCGTGGAGACGGGAACAACGCTCAAAGAAAACGGTCTTGAAGTGGTGGAAGAGATTTGCCCCATTTCCGCGCGGCTGATTGTGAATGTGGCAAGCTTGAAGCTGAGAAAGCAGGAGATTGAAACACTGGTGAGCCAGATGGAGCAGGAAACAAGAAAACGGGAGGGAACAACGCGGTGATCAAAATTGTGACGGAGGGCGGCGCGTCCGCCAGAGAATATGTCAAGCTGTTGAAGGAGAGAAACCGTGAGGCGGGCCTTAAAGTGGAGAACGCTGTCGCGGAAATTCTGGACACGGTCCGCCGGGACGGAGATTCCGCTGTGCGGATGTACGCCGACCGCTTTGACGGCGGCGCGCCGGAGAGTTTGGAGCTGCCGCGCGATCAGGTGGAAGCTTTGGCGGAAAAAGCGGATCCGCTGTTTGTGGAGTCGCTCAAAAAGGCGGCGGCCAATATCCGCGACTTCCACGAGCGGCAGAAGCAGCAGAGCTGGCTCACGACGCGGGAGGACGGCGTTCTCATGGGACAGCGGATCCGCGGTCTGTCGCGCGTCGGCCTGTATGTGCCGGGCGGTACGGCGGCGTATCCATCGTCCGTGCTGATGAACGCGATCCCGGCGAAAATTGCCGGTGTGGGCGAGCTGATCATGGCAACTCCCGTGAAGGGCGGCAAGGCGAACCCCGACATTATGGCGGCGGCTCTTGTGGCGGGCGTTGATCGTGTGCTTCAGGTGGGCGGCGCGCATGCCGTCGCGGCGCTGGCCTACGGAACGGAAAGCATTCCGAAGGTGGATAAGATTGTCGGCCCCGGCAATATCTACGTTGCCACAGCCAAAAAGCAGCTTTACGGCACGGTTGACATTGACATGGTGGCCGGGCCGAGTGAAATTCTCGTTCTGGCCGATGAAACGGCGAACCCGCGCTATCTGGCCGCCGACCTCATGAGCCAGGCGGAGCATGATCCGATGGCTTCCGCCATTCTTCTGACCACGTCCGAAGCCATTGCCCGTGAGACGGCGGCGGAGCTGGAACGCCAGGTGCAGACGCTTTCCAGAAAGGATATCATTTTGGAATCTCTGTCCAACTTCGGGGCCATTCTGGTCTGTTCCACCATGGAGGAAGCCGTCGGCTTTGCCAACGAGCTGGCGCCCGAGCATCTGGAGGTCTGCGTGCGCGATCCGATGGAATACATCGGCCGTCTTGATAACGCCGGTTCGGTGTTCCTTGGGAACTACTCGCCGGAGCCGCTCGGGGATTATTTCGCGGGGCCGAACCATGTGCTCCCCACCAGCGGGACGGCACGCTTCTTCTCGCCGCTCTCCGTGGACAGCTTCGTGAAGAAGTCGAGCTTTATCTATTACACGCGCAGCGCCCTGCTGCCGCAGGCGGACGATATCATCCGTCTGGCGCAGGCCGAAGGGCTGACGGCGCATGCAAATTCCATCCAGGTGCGGAAGGAGGAGCCGTGATTCCATGTATGAGCTGAACGAAAAAATCCGGGATCTCGTTCCGTATGAGCCGATCGCGGGCGAATACCCCGTGCGCCTGGACGCAAACGAGTCGTTTCTTCCGCTTCCGGAGGAGGTTCGCGATCGGATTGCCAAAGCCGCCGCACAGACAGCCTTCAACCGGTATCCGGATCCGCTTTCCCGCGAGGTGACGGAAGCCTTCGCCGCTTATTACGGCATTTCTCCGGAGCTTGTCACAGCCGGAAACGGTTCGGACGAATTGATCTCCATCCTTTGCAGCGCCTTCCTGATGAAAGGGGAGGCGATGATGGTGATCCTGCCGGATTTCTCCATGTACCAGTTTTACGCGTCCATCTCGGAAGGGCGCGTCGTGACCTGCGGCAAGCGCGAGGATTTGACGATTGATGTGGACGCGGTCATTGAGAAGGCGAAGGCGGAAAATGTCCGCATGATCGTCTTTTCCAATCCCTGCAACCCGACGTCTCTCGGCCTTGCGCGGGAGGAGGTCCGCCGCCTGATTCGCTCCGTGGATTCTCTTGTGGTGCTCGATGAAGCATACATGGATTTCTGGGATCAGAGTCTTCTGAACGAGGTGGAGGAATACGACAATCTCGTGATTTTGCGCACCTGCTCCAAGGCCATCGGCATGGCGGCCCTGCGCCTGGGCTTTGCGGTGGCTTCTCCCCGTCTGACGCGGGTGCTCCGGGCGGTGAAGTCTCCGTATAATGTGAATTCGCTTTCTCAGGCGGTGGGAACGCTCGTTTTGGGAGAGCGCGAATGGGAGCAGCAGGCGCGCGCACAGATCGTGGAATCCCGCCAATCGCTGCAAAAGGCCCTTATGCGTATGCAGGAGGAGCATCCCGGCGCGTTCTCGCTGTATGAGAGCTGCACCAATTTTGTTTTTCTGAAAACCGATCGCGCCGAGTCTCTTTTTCAGGGACTTCTCCAGCGCGGCATTGCCATCCGTCATATGGGGGGCTATCTGCGCGTGACGGCGGGGAATGAGGAGGAGAACGCGGCGTTTTTGCGGGCATTCGGTGAACTGATAGCAGAGGAGGAAACAAAGTGAGACAAGCAGCGGCGGAGAGAACCACAAAGGAGACGGACGTTTCCGTTCAGCTTTGTCTCGATGGGGGAGACGTTTCCATTTCCACCGGGATTGGCTTTTTCGACCACATGTTGAACGCCTTTGCGGTACATGGAGGTTTCGGCCTGACGGTTCGCGTGAAAGGGGATTTGGAGGTGGACGGCCACCATACGGTGGAGGATACCGGCATCGTACTGGGGCAGGCTCTGGCAAAGGCCCTCGGCGATAAGTCCGGTATCGCCCGTTTCGGCAGCTTTTTTATTCCCATGGACGAAAGTTTGGCGTTTGCGGCGGTGGATGTCAGCGGCCGTCCGTTCCTGCGGTTTCAGGCGGAATTTTCGCAGGAGCGCTGCGGTGAATATGACGCTTGTCTGACGGAGGAATTTTTCCGCGCGTTTGCGATGAATGCCGGAATCACGCTTCATCTGCGGTTGGAATATGGAGCAAACGCCCATCATGAGATCGAAGCGATGTTCAAAGCGGCGGCGCATGCGCTTCGCCTTGCGGTTTCTGAAAAGAAAGGCTTGCTTTCTACAAAAGGTGTATTATAATAGAGATAGATTCTGATGATTTATTGCTGTATTTTTGGAAACACGCCATAAAAAACGAGGCTTTTTTCCGTGTAATGCGGCACTGTTTCATAGATACACCGGAGAAGGAAAGCTTCTCTTTATTTAGAAAGGCGAGGGTGAATCGTTTTGATAGTAATTCCTGCGATTGATATTATGAATGGCTGCTGCGTGCGTCTCGTGCGCGGCGATTACGGCACGGCGTATAAGGTGGCCAGAGACGCGGTCAATACCGCGCAGGAGTTTGAAAAGGCAGGCGCACAGTGGCTCCATATCGTGGATCTCAACGGTGCGATTGCGACAGAGCCGGTCAACACGGATCTGATTTTGAAAATCATTGCGGGCTGCGGTCTGAAAATTGAAATCGGCGGCGGCATCCGGCGGATGGAAACCATTGATTTATATTTCGAAAAGGGCGTTTCCCGCGTGATTCTCGGTTCGGCGGCGATCAACAATCCCAAGCTGGTCGAGGAAGCCGTGAAAAAATACGGGGATAAGATTGCGGTCGGCATTGACGCCAACGAAGGAATGGTCGCTGCGGAGGGATGGACGGAAACCTCCTCCATCAACTATCTGGAGCTTGGAAAGCGCATGGACGCGATCGGTGTGCAGTATATTATCTTCACCGACATTTCGCGCGACGGCACGCTGTCCGGGCCGAACTTTGCGCAGCTGGATTTGTTGAACCGCGCCGTTTCGTGCAATGTTATTGCGAGCGGCGGCGTGAGCAGTCTCAAGGATATTGTCACGCTGGCGGATCTCAAGCTGTACGGCGCGATCTGCGGCAAGGCCATTTATTCCGGAGATCTCAGTCTGCGTCAGGCGATCGCCTTGTGCCGGACAGGAAAGGTGTAAACCCATGACACAGAGCGATTTTTCTTTTCTTGAAGATTATTTTCAAAAATCGGAGCTGCTTCCCGCCATCGTCCAGGAGGATGGGTCGGGAGAAGTTCTCATGCTTGCTTATATGAATCGCGAATCCTTCCGTAAAACGCTGGAAACGGGCTATACCTGGTTTTTCAGCCGCTCGCGGCAGGAGCTTTGGAACAAAGGCGCAACCTCCGGCCATCTGCAAAAGGTGGTTTCCATTCACGGGGACTGTGACTGCGATACGCTGCTCGTGCGGGTGGTGCAGACGGGTCCGGCCTGTCACACCGGCAGCCACAGCTGCTTTTTCCGGCAGATTGTCCCCTCGGAGCCATTGTAAACGGCGAAGGAGATCAGTTTGCGCTTTCTCGCCCTGGACGGGGATTTGTCAGAAAGGAACAAGAGGAAATCATGAACGACGCATTGAAGCATTTGTATGATACCATCCTTTCCAGAAAAGGGGAACAGCGGGAGGGATCCTATACCTGTTATCTGTTTGAAAAGGGAACGGATAAGATCCTGAAAAAGTGCGGAGAGGAGTGCAGTGAAGTGATCATCGCCGCGAAAAACGGCGACAATCATGAGACTGTGCTGGAAATTTCCGACTTGCTGTATCATTTGATGGTACTGATGGTCAATGAAGGAATTTCACTGGATGAGGTGGAGCAGGAGCTGGAGAAACGGAGTGAAAAAACCGGCAATCTCAAACAGTTCCATCAGGTAGACAAAAATACATGAACGGATGCATATGAAAAATCGCCGGGAAATCCTCCCGGCGATTTTTTCCGTGCGAAACAAGGGCAGCGCTGTTTATTTCCATTGCTCAAATTCTTTTAAGAACCATACGTCGCCCGCCGTAAACTCGCGGCCGTTGAGATAGTCGAGAATTCCGCCGGGTGTGGTGAAGGCAAACCGTAATTTGTAGGAGCAGAGCGCCTGATAGCGAAACCCCGTTTCGCGGTTTAATGCGTTGGTGCCGTATTTCCCGTCTCCGGCCAGCGGATGTCCGATGGAAGCCAAGTGTGCGCGGATTTGATGAGTGCGCCCGGTGAGCAGCTCCACTTCAAGCAGGCTGAATTTCTGTTTTTCCTGCAACACACGGTAGCGCGTTTTGATGCTTTTTGAGTCGGCGGAGGGCTTTCGGGAGATGTACACGCGGTTCTGGCTCTCGTTTTTTTCGAGATACCCGGTCAGCGTGGCCTCCCGTGGCTTAACATGCCCGCAGACAATGCAGAGGTACAGCTTGACCAGCTCGCGATCGCGGACCTTCTGGTTCATAATGCGGAGCGTTTCGGCATTTTTCGCTGCCATCACAATGCCGCCCGTGTTGCGATCGATGCGATTGATCAACGCGGGGGTGAAGGAGTTTTCCTGCTCGGGATTGTATTCGCCCTTGTCATACAGATAATGCTGCACGCGGGCGATCAGGGAGTCGAAATGATAGGTTTCATCGGGGTGAACAATCAACCCCGGCTGCTTATCCAGCAAAAGCAGATTTTCGTCCTCATAAACGATGGAAAGCTTTTTGGGAGCTTTGAGAAAGTCATACTCTTTTGGAACTGTTTGGAAAAACTCGTCCTTGAGGTACATGGTCAGCTGGTCGCCTTCCTGCAAGCGTGTGGAAATTTCACAGCGCTTCCCGTTCAGCTTGATGTCCTTTTTCCGGATGCTCTTATACAGCATTGACTGCGGCAGATTGGGATAGGCTTTCGTAAGAAATTTATCAAGACGCTGACCGGCGTCGTTCGCTCGAATCACAACTTCTTTCATGGTGGAACCCCGTTTCCAATGAAATAATACGCCTGCGGTGGGCAAACCACACACCTGTGGGTGGGCAAATCGCGCGCCTACGGCGAGCAAGTCGCGCGCCTGCGGCGGGCAAGTCGCGCGCCTGCGGCGGGCAAGTCGCGCAGCGCCGTCCCGGCGTTAAACTTTGCGCGGAAAACAACTAAGCGGCCCGCGTTGCTGCCGTAGTGAAGATGCGGGAGCATGTACAGACCGTCCCGCGTCGCCAGGCATATTTTTCGCACTGCGTTAATGCGCGGGCCGCAGCGTGCAGGCTCAGCCTGCCCTGCACATTATAGCATACAACTGCGGATTCGTCACTCCAGCGCGGGTTAACAGGAGAAGCATTTTCACATCATGACGGCTTGTGCTGTGATTTGTGATACAATATACATAGAACTTTCTGGTAAGAAAGTGGATTTCAGGAATAAAGCAATACAAAGGAAAATAAGGAGGCGTATGCGTTTGGCAAAAGAAGAATTGTCGCCGCATTCCGGCCATAGAAAACGAATGAGAGATCGCTTTTTGCGGGATGGAATTGATTCCCTTCAGGATCATGAGGTGCTGGAGCTGCTGTTGTTTTATGCGATTCCCAGACAGGACACCAACGAATTGGCACACCGCCTGCTTGCCAAATTCCGCACACTCTCCGGCGTCTTTGACGCGCCGATCGAGGAGCTCAAGCGTGTGGAGGGGATAGGCGGAACGACAGCGGTTTTCCTCAAAACCTATCCGGAAGTGTTCCGGCGTTATATGGGAGACAAGAAAAAGAATGTAAAACGGCTGTGCAGCTATAAGGAGATAGGCGAGTATGCCCAATCTTGTCTCTTTGGACGGACGCGGGAAGCGATCCTTCTGGTTCTTCTGAATTCTTCCGGGCAGATTCTGTTCAGTGACATTGTGTATGAAGGCAGCGTCAATGCCGCTGAGATCTATTTTCGCGATCTGGTTCGTCTTGCGTCCAGCTATGACGCGGTGGGCGTGGTTCTTGCTCACAACCATCCAAGCGGAGAATGTCTCCCGTCGCGGGAGGATATGCTGACCACCCGGATGGCGGCGGAGGCCTTGAGCAAAATTGACGTGACGCTGGTGGACCATGTCATTGTGGCGGGAGAACATTTCCTTTCGCTTGCTTCCTCCCAGATCCTGCCGGAAGTCTTTTCCCAGGAGGAAAGAGCGCCGAAAAAAGTGGCGGAGCGCAGAAAGAAAAAGGAGCTTCCATAAAGCAAGACAAAATTGCTTCAACCAAAAGGGAAACTTTTCGAAAATATAAAAAGATAGTTGTTTTTTACCATAGCCTGTGCTATAATATCCCCTGTTCCGAAAGTAATTGAAAACGGGGAGCGAGGTTATGAAAAGAAACGGAAGAAAAGCTTCCGTTTCACCAAAATAACCCGGAAAAGGATCGAAAGGGCGGATTAGCGTCGTTTCGATCCTTTTTGTTTGCTTGTTTCTTTACTTTTGAGAGAATGCTGGGAGCAGGCGGCGCAGGTACTGTCCGGTGTAGGAATCCGGATTTTGGGCCACTTGTTCCGGTGTGCCGCAGGCGATAACCTCGCCGCCGCCGTCTCCGCCCTCCGGTCCGAGGTCGATGATATGGTCGGCTGTTTTGATCAGATCCAGATTGTGCTCAATCACCACAACGGTATTGCCGCCATCCACCAGCTTTTGGAGCACTTCAATCAGCTTGTGCACATCCGCGATGTGCAGGCCGGTGGTGGGCTCGTCCAGAATATAGATGGTTTTTCCTGTGGAGCGCCGGCTCAGCTCTGTTGCCAGCTTGACGCGCTGGGCTTCGCCGCCGGAAAGGGTGGTGGCCGGCTGACCGATCTTGATGTAGCCGAGACCCACATCCTGAAGCGTTTGCAGCTTGCGCGCGATCCGGGGCAGACTGCTGAAAAATTCCAGCCCCTCGTCCACCGTCATTTCGAGCACGTCATAAATGCTCTTTCCCTTATATTTGATTTCCAGCGTTTCCCGGTTGTACCGGCGGCCCTTGCAGACGTCGCAGGGGACGTAAACGTCCGGCAGGAAGTGCATTTCAATCTTGATGATGCCGTCGCCCTGGCAGGCTTCGCACCGTCCGCCTTTGACGTTGAAGGAGAAGCGTCCTGCTCCGTAGCCGCGCAGCTTGGCGTCCTGCGTGGAGGCGTACAGCTCGCGGATATCCCCGAATACGCCGGTATACGTCGCCGGATTGGAGCGGGGAGTTCTGCCGATGGGGGCCTGGTTAATCTCGATCACCTTGTCCAGAAATTCCACGCCCTTGATTTGACGGAATTTTCCCGCACGGTTGCGCGCGCCGTTGAGAACGGCGGCCAGATGCTTATACAGAATTTCGTTGATGAGGGACGATTTGCCCGAGCCGGAAACGCCGGTCACACAGACAAATTCCCCCAGAGGAATGTCCACGGTGACATTGCGCAGGTTGTTCTGCGCGGCTCCGATAATCCGCAGCTTTTTCCCGTTGCCCTTGCGGCGCTGTGCGGGAACCTCCACCTGCTTTCTGCCGCTCAGATATTGTCCGGTGATGCTCTTGTCACAGTGCATCAGGCCCTCCACGTCGCCGTTATAGACCACCTCGCCGCCGTGGACGCCCGCACCGGGGCCGATGTCCACAATGTGGTCAGCCGCGCGCATGGTATCCTCGTCATGCTCCACCACGATGACCGTGTTGCCGAGATCGCGCAGATGTTTGAGTGTGGCCAGCAGCTTGTCGTTGTCCCGCTGATGCAGGCCGATGCTCGGCTCGTCGAGAATATAGAGCACGCCCATGAGGGAAGAGCCGATCTGAGTAGCAAGCCGGATGCGCTGGCTTTCTCCGCCGGACAGCGTGCCCGCCGCGCGGGAGAGCGTCAGATAGCCCAGTCCCACGCTTTGAAGGAAACCGAGACGGCTCTTGATCTCCTTGAGGATGGTTCTCGCGATTATGGTTTCCTTGTCGGTCAGCTGGAGATTGTCCACAAACGCCAGCGCTTTGAGGACGGAGAGATCGCAGAGCTCCGCAATGTTCAGCCCGCCGACCGTGACGGCCAGACTCAGGGGGGAAAGACGCTGACCGTGGCAGGCGTCGCAGGGGATGGCGCTCATGTAGGATTCGATCTCTTCCTTGATCCACGCGCTCTGCGTTTCCCGGAAGCGCCGGTCAAGGTTGTTGATGATTCCCTCGAATTCCGCCTGATACGTTCCGCTTCCGCTTGCTGTTTCCCGGTGCAGCGTCAGTTTTTCGCCCTTGGTGCCGTAAAGCAGGATATCAATGATTTCCTTTGGCAGATCGCTCAAAGGAGTGTCCAGCGAGAAGTGGTAGCGCTCGGCCAGCGCGTTCATATACATGGCGGCAATGGTGTTGCCTTCCATCGCCCAGCCGCTGCCTTTGAGACCGCCGTCGTGGATGGATTTGCTCCAATCCGGAATCACGCGGTCGGGGTCGATCTTCATGAAAACGCCGAGACCGGTGCATTTCGGGCACGCGCCGTAGGGATTATTGAAGGAGAACATACGGGGCGTCAGCTCTTCAATGCTGTAGCCGTGCTCCGGGCAGGCGTAATTCTGCGAGAAGGTATAGTCCTCTCCGTCCTGTACACTCACAACGGAGATTCCGCCGGTCAGTGAGGAAGCGGTTTCAATGGAATCCGCCAGCCGGGAACGGATGGATTCCTGAATCACCAGACGGTCGACCACGATCTCAATGGTATGCTTGTTGTTTTTTGCCAGCTTGATTGGTTCGGACAGATCGTAAAGGATCCCGTCGCAGCGCACGCGGACAAAACCGCTGCGGCGGGCGTTGTCCAGTTCTTTCACATGCTCGCCCTTGCGTCCGCGGACAATGGGGGCGAGGATCTGGATTTTGCTCCGCTCCGGCAGCGCCATGACCTGATCCACAATCTGATCAATCGTCTGCTGGCGGATCTCACGTCCGCACACAGGGCAGTGCGGAATGCCGATCCGCGCGTAGAGCAGACGCAGGTAATCGTAAATTTCCGTCACGGTGCCCACGGTGGAGCGGGGGTTCTTGGACGTGGTTTTCTGATCGATGGAAATTGCGGGGGAGAGGCCCTCGATGTAGTCCAGATCCGGCTTTTCCATCTGCCCCAGAAACTGACGCGCGTAGGAGGAGAGCGATTCCACATACCGTCTCTGGCCCTCCGCGTAAATGGTGTCGAACGCCAGCGAGGACTTTCCGGAACCGGAAAGTCCTGTAAACACAATCAGCTTATCGCGGGGAATGTGAATGTCGATGTTTTTCAGGTTGTGTTCCCGCGCGCCTTTGACAAAAATATCCTTTGAACTCAAATTCCGGTCCCAGCCTTTCCCGCGGCAGTAGGTTGCCGCCTATTCGGGAAGGGGAGCGCTGTTCAAAGCGTTCCCTTCTCCTGTAATTTTTTGATTTTATCACGCAGATATGCGGCGTGTTCGAATTCGAGAATCTTCGCGGCAGCCTTCATCTCGCGTGTCAGCTGCTCGATCATCTGCTTTCTCTCGGCGGCGCTCAGACGGCGTTTCTTTCCGCCCTTGGCCGGCGCGTCGTTGTCCTTGTGCGTGGAAATTTCCAGAACGTCCGATACTTTTTTGACGATGGTTTTCGGGGTGATCCCGTGTTCCTCGTTGTATTTCATCTGAATAGAGCGGCGGCGCTCCGTCTCGCGGATGGCGGCCTCCATGCTGGGCGTTACGCTGTCCGCGTACATGATGACCTGTCCTCCGGCGTTTCGCGCCGCGCGGCCGATGGTCTGGATCAGAGAACGCTCCGAACGCAGGAAGCCTTCCTTATCAGCGTCCAGAATGGCCACAAGCGAAACCTCCGGGATATCCAGGCCCTCGCGCAGAAGGTTGATGCCGACCAGCACGTCGAATTCCCCGAGACGCAGATCGCGGATGATCTCCATGCGCTCCACCGTGTCGATATCGTGGTGCATGTACCGCACACGGATCCCAACGTTTTCGAGGTAGGTGGTCAAATCCTCCGCCATTTTCTTCGTCAGCGTGGTGACCAGGATGCGCTCGCCTTTCGCGGTGCGCACATTGATTTCGGAAATCAAATCGTCGATCTGCCCGTCGGTGGGCTTGACCGTGATTTCCGGATCCAGCAATCCTGTGGGCCGGATCACCTGCTCCACTACCTGAGAGGAATGCTCCTTCTCAAAATCGCCCGGCGTTGCGCTGACAAACACCACCTGGTTGACGTGGCCGTAAAACTCGTCGAAGTTCAGCGGACGGTTGTCGTAGGCGGACGGCAGACGGAAGCCGAAGTCAATGAGGGATTTTTTGCGGGCCTGATCGCCTGCGAACATGGAGCGGACCTGCGGCAGGGTCACATGGGACTCGTCCACAAACAGCAGGAAATCCTCCGGGAAATAGTCCAGCAGCGTGCACGGCATGCTGCCCGGCGCACGTCCGGAGAGCACACGGGAATAGTTTTCGATCCCCTTGCAGAAACCGATCTCCTCCAGAAGCTCCGTGTCGTACTGCGTGCGTTCCCGGATTCTCTGCGCTTCGATCAGCTTGCCTTTTTCCTCAAAGAATTTGACGCGCTCCTCCATTTCCGCCTGAATCTCCTTGACGGCGCGAAACATTTTTTCACGCGGCACGATGTAGTGGGACGCGGGGTAGATGGCGGCATGTTTCAGGTTGGCTTTGAATTCTCCAGTGAGGGCGTTGATCTCCGTGATGCGATCGATTTCGTCTCCGAAAAACTCCACGCGCAGGATGGTGTCTGTGCTTTCCGCCGGGAAGATCTCCACCACGTCGCCGCGCACGCGGAATTTGTTGCGAACCAGATTGATGTCGTTGCGTTCGTACTGAATTTCCACCAGCTTGCGCAGAAGCTCGTCCCGGCTTTTTTCCATGCCGGGACGCAGGGAAATGACCATCGTCCGGTAGTCGATCGGATCGCCCAGACTGTAAATGCAGGAAACGCTGGCGACGATAATCACGTCCCGCCGCTCCGAGAGGGCGCTGGTGGCGGAATGGCGCAGCTTGTCGATTTCCTCGTTGATGGCGGAATCCTTTTCAATATAAGTGTCCGTGGTGGCAATATAGGCTTCCGGCTGGTAGTAATCGTAGTAGGATACAAAGTATTCGACCGCGGATTCCGGGAAAAATTCACGGAACTCGCTGCACAGCTGAGCGGCGAGCGTTTTGTTATGCGCCAGAACCAGAGTGGGTCTCTGCATCCGCTCGATTACATTGGCCATGGTGAAGGTTTTGCCGGAGCCGGTTACGCCGAGGAGCGTCTGCTCCCGCATTCCGCTTTGAAGCCCCTGCACAAGATGATCGATAGCCTCCGGCTGATCGCCTGTCGGGCGGTAGGAGGAACGGAGGACAAAGCGATCCGGTTCTTTTTGCTGTGCCATGGTGTCACCTGCTTTCCGTCTGTCTTTTCGTTTTCCCGCAAAGGACGATTGCTTCCGGCGGCGCTGTGGGGAAAGCAGGACCGCTTTAGGAACGTTTGTTTGATTCTGATATTGTACTATGTTTCGCCCTTTCTGTCAAGATCGGGGGAGCGGCTTTCCATAGACTGAGACAAAAAAGAGAGCGGCGCTCCGTCTTGGAGCACCGCCCTCACACGTTCAGGAAGCCCAGCCGCTGATACGGGAACAGCGCTGCATCAAATAGCTGAGAATCAATTCGCGATCCCTGGGATCTTCCACACGCAGCTCCGGGGAAAGGTAGCCGTCAGGGAACTGGTTCATCAGCATACGCAGCGCGTAAAGCTGTGAAAGCTTGCTGTTAATCGCAAAAGCTACGCCGTCCTCCATAATAAGGGCGACATTTCCTTTCACACGTTCCATCAGCTCGGCAAGCTCTCCCACTGTAAAATGATAGAGTTTCATCGGAAATATCCCTCCTTTGTCCCCGATCATAGCACGTTCCCTTTCGAAAAACAAGAAGATTTCTGTAGGAATCCACGAGGGAAAGAAGGGGTTGTTTTTGTATAGTGAGACGAAAAAATGAATGAAAATCAGTTGAAATCAAAATTTTCTGTGCACAAAATACAATAATCCGGTGAAAATCAATGGCAAGGAAACGTCAGTCCCCGGCCGCGAGCCCCAAAGCGCCCATGACGGTGGCGGCAGCGCCGCAGAGCACCGTGACAATGCCGATAATAAAAACGACCATCGAAAGCCCTTTTCTCATAATGTTTCCTCCTTTCTCTGAAACATACATGACTGCCCAAAACAATGTTGTTTCCGCCGCTTCCCGCGCGGCGTCGATTTCTGTCTCATTATAGCATTTGCGTTCCCGAGGGGTCAAGCGCGTGCGGCCTGTTCCGGGGCTGTGAAAAGGGGTTTCGGAAAATTTACAAATCGTTAATTTCCAAAGAGGGGTTCTATAGTAGAATAATGGAAGATTATCGGGCGGGAGGCGCTGCATGTTTGGGTATGTCCGACCTTGGAAGCCGGAGCTGCTTGTGAAGGAATGGGAACAATACAGAGCCGTGTACTGCGGCCTGTGCCGTCGTCTGGGAGAAACCTGCGGAGCGGTTTCCCGGCTTTCCCTCAGCTATGACGGAACCTTCCTCGCCATGCTTTTGCTGGGGCTGGAGGGAGGCTGTACCGGCTTTGAGCAGAAGCGCTGTGTGGTGAATCCCGCGAAGCGCTGCGGTTTTTGTCAGACGCGGGGAGACTCGCTTGACGTGGCGGCCGCGCTCACGGTAATTCTTGCCTGGTATAAGCTCCGGGATGACCGAAAGGACGAAGGCGCGGGCAAAAAAGTGCGATCCGTGCTTTTGACGCCTCTGGCGTCACCCGGATATCGCAGGGCGAAAAAAAGATTCTCCCATCTGGAGGAGCTTGCCGCCGCTTATCTGGAAGCACAGGACAGAGCGGAGCGGGATCCGGAGGCTGGACTGGACGCCTGCGCGGATCCGACGGCTCATCTTCTGGAGGAGGCTTTGGTGTACGCCGTGTTTCGCGAAAAACCGGAGGACGCGGTATTGGGCCGCGTGCTGCGGCAGCTGGGGTATCATCTGGGCCGCTGGATTTATCTGATGGACGCGGCGGACGACTGGAAGGACGATCTGCGGCGCGGATCGTTTAACCCTTTCCTCCGGAAGTTTTCCCTTTCCGGGACCCCGGACGCGGAACAGGCTGTTCGCCTGCGTGATTACGCGAATGAAACGCTGAATATGTCCATGGCACAATTGAACGCGTCGTTTTCACTGCTGGACCTTCAGCAGTTTGAATCCATCCTGCGCAACATCATTACACAGGGAATGCCGCAGATGCAGCGGCAAATTTTGTATCAGGAAAAGAAGGAGAATGGCAATGTCGGATCCGTATAAGGTGCTGGGTGTTTCCCCTACTGCGACAGATGACGAGGTGAAAGCCGCGTATCGGGAGTTGGCAAAGAAATACCATCCCGATAATTATGCGAACAGTCCTTTGGAGGATCTGGCAACGGAGAAAATGAAAGAGGTCAATGAAGCGTATGACCAGGTGATGGCAGAGCGCAGAAAACGGCCTCAGGGAAACCAGGGCGGTTATCAGGGCGGCAGCTATCAGAATGGTTCCGCTGGGGGCTATTCCAATTACGGCGGCTCCTCCTTCCGCGATGTGCGCAGCCTGATCATGAACGGCCGGATCGCCGATGCCGAGCAGATCTTAAACGGCGTCCCCACGGATGGGCGGAGCGCCGAGTGGTATTTCCTCAAAGGAACGGTTTTGTATAAGCGCGGCTGGCTGGATGAAGCGTACAACCATTTTTCCCGTGCGTCGCAGATGGAGCCGGGCAACATGGAGTACCGTTCGGCGATGAACCAGGTGATGAACCAGCGCAGCGGCGGCTACGGCGGGTATCAGCCCGGGGGACAGGTGGGCGGCTGCTCCGCCTGCGACGTCTGCCAGGGATTGATTTGCGCGGATTGCTGCTGTGAATGTATGGGCGGTGACTTGATTTCATGTTGCTGAAGCAGGGAGAAAAAATAGCCTTCTGCGGAGTTTTGTGCGCCTTATCCACCGTCTTTGTGGTTGGCGCGGGACTGTTTCCCACCATGACCTACGCGCTTCCGGCCATCGCCGGCGTTCTGCTGGTGGCGGCTGTGATGGAGCTGGGAAAAAAATGGGCCTTTTTCAGCTATGTGGTGGTGGGTCTTCTCTCGCTCCTCTTGGGCACGGACAAGGAAGCATCGTGCTTTTTCTGTCTCTTTTTCGGATATTATCCCACGCTCAAATCCCTTCTGGATCCCCTGCGCAACCGGGTGATTCAGTGGTTGCTCAAGCTTCTGGTGTTCAATGCGGCCGCTGTCGTGCTGTATCTGACAGCGATTTATCTGCTTGGCCTGCCGCCGGAGTCCTTCTCGGTGGCCGGAATCCCGGCGGAATGGCTGCTCTTGCTGGCCGGAAACGCGGTGTTTGTTTTGTATGACAAAGCCGTGGGCGGCGTGGCCTTCTTTTATTGGAACAGGCTTCATCCGGCGGTTGCCCGGATTTTCCGAAAGTGAGCTGTTGGATATGCAGAGGCTGCGGCCTC
>NBJMC04203__coassemble_370_pt1 | contig 28202 bp, 25 predicted proteins | sample NBJMC04203__metabat2_high_PE_051 | metagenome-assembled genome bin NBJMC04203 | reverse complement strand
CCTCGATCTCTTCCACGGAGCCGTGCGCGCCATTGATTCGATAAATGTTCTTTTCGCTGTGTACGTCGCGCAGCGGCACCTCTGTGCCGAGCGCCGGGCCGACGGTCAAAATATACTTTTTCATGACTGCTTCTGATGGGCCAAACGCCCATCCCCTCCTTCTTCTTTCGTCAGTTTAATAAATACCTCCGGATCCTTTTTCTGCTGATACCGCAGCCAGTATCCGGCAATCATCGAGGAAAGCATGGTGGTCAAAATGAGCACCGTGAAAAATTCCACGTTGATGATTTTACTTGCATAGGCAACCGTTGCCAGCACAATTCCAGGGCCGCCGCGCGCGTTCATCGTCACGGCAAAATTCAGGATAACCTTCTTTTTCAGGTTGGTAAATTGCAGCATCAGGACTGTACCGACGGCCTCCAATCCGAACGCCACCAGGAAGAAAAACAGAAAACGCGGAAGGGAGAAATTGTGCAGCAGATTGAGCTGAATGCCCACCAGCGCAAAATAGATCGGGACAAAAAACGAAAACGCAAAATCAGAAACCGCCTGCATCCGGGGCGCGGCCTCCGGATCGTTTTTCGAAACCGCCCGCACAATATATCCGGCCAGGAACGAGGAATACATGATGTTGATCCCCAGGCGGCACAGCAGCGCACACGCCAGAAGCAATCCGAAAAAGCTGACGGTGTAAAAGCTGACAGCCTTCACCTTTTTGCGGTAGCCCACCCGCAGATGATCCGCAAACAGCTTGGCCACCACAAACATTCCCAGCGTGAGGACCACCACAACCGCCATATCGAGCGGATCGGCCTTTCCGGTCTCCGCCATGCGGGTGGAAAGATTCAGCAGAATCCACAGGCACAGATCCTGGATCGTGGAAACGGTCAGGACAGTGTTCGTGTAAGGCGTATTCATCACGCCCATATCAAAGAAGATTTTCGAAATTACAGGGATCGAGGTAATCGCCACACCGATCAAAAACACCAGCAAAAACGCTGTGCTGTTCTTGCTTTCCCCGATGAAGGAATCCTCCATCAGAAAAGCAAACGGGATACCGCCAAGCATCGGAAGCACCGTCGCCCCGATGAACACACAGGCAATTATGCGGCGGCTTTCCTTCCCCACCGCGATCTGCGTGTTGTAGCCGGAGCAGAACATCAGGAAAATCAAGCCAAACTGATAGACCAGGTTGAGCACCTTGCCCTCCTCCGGGTACGCCTGAAAGATTCCTTCCATCGCACCGGGAAAAAAGTGATACAGGAAGGTGCCGCCAAAAAGCATCCCGCCCAAAATCTCTCCGATCACCTTCGGAGCGCGGATGGCTTCCATCAGCCGTCCGCCTATGTACGCGCCGCCCAGCAAAAGCGCCAGAGCCAGAAGCGTGGAAAATACGTTGCTGTCGCTCAAAGTTTCCAGAGTCACAGAGATAACCTCCCTTGGAAGCGCCATCCCTGATTTTCCTGTTGGATGGCATTTCTTTTTGAAGTATCTCCAGTATAGCGTGCGGGGCGGCGAAAGGGAACCGTTTTGGCGGCCTTTTAGCTGTACTCCAAGAAAGAAGGAAAATGTGAAATTTTCGCCAGCCTTTTATAAAAGCGCAGCGCATTTTTCCGTGCGCTGCGCTTTCCGTAAGCAATTTACCTTGCCTGCAAAATCTTATAAACCCGCGAAATGCTGAGATTGTACTTGAGAGCCAGGTCGGACACATCATAGCGGCCGCTGTAGAAATCATCCTTGAGCTGGAGATTCCGCTCCTCGCGGTCAGCGGCGGCGCCGTAGGCCGGAAAATAAACCGTCGTGCCCGCCAGCTCCTCGAGAACAGAACGATACACGTCTTCCCCGAGCAGATCGCGCAGCTTTTTGAGTGCTTCTTTGGAATCCATGGCTGTCACTCAATAAAGATTTGTTTGCAGGCCAGGATGGCATGGAAAACCTCTTTGCGCATCATCAGCTCGTCCGGGATGTGGCCTTCGGAGAGATACTTCCGGATGATGGTAAGCATCTTGCCTTTCGCATTCGAATGACGTATGATAAGGACAAAAAGCAAGGGGAAAGGAGATATTTTTTATGAAAGCTTTTCTTGATGAGGATTTTCTTCTGCACAACGCAACAGCCCGGGAGCTGTATCACGACTGCGCCAAACAACTCCCAATTATAGATTATCATTGCCACATCAATCCGCAGGAAATTGCGGAGGATCGAACCTTTTCCGATATGGCCGAGGTTTGGCTGGGCGGCGATCATTATAAATGGCGGCTGATGCGGGCCAATGGGGTGGCGGAGGAAGAAATCACGGGCAATGCACCCGGAGAGATCAAATTTCGCCGTTTTGCGGAGGTTCTTCCCATGGCAGCCGGAAACCCGCTGTATCATTGGAGCCATCTTGAATTAAAACGATATTTTGGTTATGACGGCATTCTCAACGGCGATACCGCCGGGGATGTTTGGGAGCTGTGCAATCAAAAATTACCCTCCCTCAGTGTGCGCAGGCTGATTCTTCAATCTCATGTGGAAACGATCTGCACCACGGATGATCCGGCGGATGATCTGCACTGGCATCAAGTATTGCGGGAAGATTCCTCCTTCCCTGTCAAAGTGCTTCCGGCGTGGCGTCCCGACAAAGCGGTCAATCTGGATAAACCGGATTTTCGCAGCTACCTAGATACGCTTTCCCAGGCATCCGGCGTGGAAATCACTTCTCTTTCCGATCTTCTCTCCGCTCTGCGCAAACGGATGGACTATTTCCATTCCATGGGATGCCGGGTCAGCGACCATGGTCTGGACTCGATCCCCGCTGTGCGCTTTACGGAGCAGGAAGCGTCCGCCGCGTTTGCTGCGGCAAGGGAGGGAAAGACTCTGTCACAGAAAGAGCAGGACGGCTACAAAGGCTTTTTACTTCGTTTTCTCGGAGAAGAGTACGCCGCCCGCGGCTGGGTGATGCAGCTTCATTACGGCGCTCTTCGCAACGCCAACACGCGCGGATTTCGACGCCTGGGGGCGGATTGTGGCTATGATTGCATCCGCTCCGGCGATTGCAGCGTAGCCCTGGCATCCTTTTTGGATGATCTGGATCAGAAAAACCGCCTCCCGAAAACTGTTTTGTACTCGCTGAACCCCAACGATAATGCCATGCTGGACGCGCTGGCCGGAACCTTCCAGGGCGAAGGGATACAGGGGAAGGTGCAGCATGGCGCCGCCTGGTGGTTCAACGATACCAAGCACGGCATGGAGGATCAGCTGACGCGTCTGGCTTCCGTTTCTCTTTTGGGAAGCTTTATTGGCATGCTCACCGATTCCCGCAGCTTCCTGTCGTATACCCGGCATGAATATTTCCGCAGAATCCTTTGCAATCTGTTGGGAACGTGGGTGGAGCAGGGAGAGCTTCCCAATGACAAAACCATGCTGCATGCGCTGACGGCACGAATTTGCTATGAAAACGCTAAAGATTATTTTCATTTTGAATAAAGGGAGAACAAGAACATGAAACAGATACAAGAGGTTTACCAAAAAAACAATCTCCCGATTAAGGTGGTACAATTTGGGGAAGGGCGTCTGCTCCGCACGTTGATTGAACCTGCGTTTCAAAAGGCCATTGACGAGAAACGGTTGGAAGGCAGTATTGCCATCGTCAAGCCGACGGGTCGGGGGAATCTGAATACCTTCCAGCAGCAGGATTGTCTGTATACCATTGTGCTGAGAGGAAAACAGGATGGCAAAACGTCCGATGAAGCATTCCCCATCACCTGCGTGAACCGCGCGGTCAATCCTTATGAGGATTTTGAGGCTTTTCTGGCGCTGGCCCGCCTGCCGGAGCTGGAATTTGTCGTTTCCAATACAACTGAAGCGGGGATCGTGCTGGATCCGGAGGATCGCTTTGACGCGGTTCCGCCCCGTTCCTTCCCCGGAAAGCTGACGCGGTTTTTATACGAACGGTACCGGTATGGCGAGGGGGCTGAAACATACGGGCTGACAATTCTTCCCACAGAACTCATCGAGCGAAACGGGGATCGTCTGCGGGACTGCGTGCTGAAGCTGGCGGAGATCTGGAAGCTGGAGCAGCCGTTTTGCGCATGGGTTCAAAAAGCCTGCCTGTTTTGTTCCACGCTGGTGGATCGGATTGTGAGCGGATGTTCGCCGGAGGAATTGCCGTTGCTGTGGGAGCGGTTCGGTTATCGGGATGAGCTGGCGACCGTGGGAGAGCCCTTCGGTATGTGGGCGATCGAGGCCCCTGACCATGTTTCGGCCCGCCTGCCGGTTGACGGACCGGGAAGCCCAGCGTTTTTTGTGCGCGACTTGGCTCCGTGGAAACAGAGAAAGGTGCGCATTCTCAACGGAGGACATACCGCTATGGTACCGGCTTCTTTTCTGGCGGGAAAAAATCTGGTGCGCGAATGTATGGACGATCCGGCCATCCATCGTTTTCTGACAAAGACCGAGGAAGAGGAAATCGTCCCCTATGTTCCTCTGCCGCATGCGGATGCTCTGGCGTTTTCCCGTGAAGTGGAGCAGCGCTTTGCAAACCCGTTTTTGGATCACCGGCTTCTGGATATCTGCGTGAATTCGTTTGCAAAATGGAAGGAACGGATTCTGCCCTCCGTGCTGGATGCGTACCAGGCGGGAAAGCTGCCGAGACGGTTGATTTTCTCTTTTGCGGCTCTTCTTGCGTTTTACACGAAGGCGGAGGAAAAGGAGGGAGAACTGTTCGGCCAGCGGGGCGATCAGCTCTACCGTCTGCATGAGTCCGACCGGATCCTTGCTCTGGTGAGGGAGTACAGCGGCCTTTCTGCGGATGGATATGTCACCGCGGTTCTGCGGGAGAGCGGTCTGTTTGACGAACTGCAAACCCTCCCGCAGTTCGCACAGCTGGCAGCGGCTGATCTGCAAAGCATCCGGAAACAGGGCGCCGCGTCCGCCATGGCGGCCGTAACGGAAAGCGGGAACGGGCAATGAATGATATTTTGCGGATTCATGGCGCCGACAGCGTTGTGGTTGCACTGCGCACTCTGGAGCCGGGGGATGTGGCGGAGGGAAACGGGTTCTCCGCCGCCGTGCGGGAAAGGATTCCCAAAGGATGGTGACCCGGTCAAAACAAACGGGTTGAGCCTGCTTCAGGGGCCGGGAAACGATTTGACCGCCGCCTGCGCGCTGGCCGCGTCAGGGGCGCAGATTATCCTTTTCACCACCGGAAGAGGAACGCCGCTGGGGTGTCCTGTGCCGACGCTGAAAATTTCTTCCAATACCCCTTTAGCGGAGAAAAAAGAGGAGCGCACGCGGCGGGAAGAAATGTGGGAAATGTGGATCGCGTCCCGATCAACCATGTGGACGTGGCTCCCACTTCTCTGGGGCTGTGCGGAATCCCTGTTCCGGACTGGATGGAGGGAACGGATTATTCCGCTTTGCGTTTGCCGGATCGGGCGCGGCCCGTTTATCCGGACAGCGCTTATCTCCAATGCGTGGTTCCGACTCATCACCACGACAGCGTCAACAAAGCCTGGCGCGGAATCGTCACTTGCAGCAGCTACAAATATGTATGCTTTGAAAATACGGATTGGCTGTTGTTTGATCTGAATGAGGATCCGTGTGAACTGGTAAATCTGGCCCACAATGACAAATATCTGCCGCTGCGCAAACAGCTTCGGGAAGAACTTCAGCGGTGGATTGAAAAAACAAACGACACTTTCTCGCTGCCTGAGCTGTGAGGAAAGAAAATTTTGTTTATCGTTGAAACGGGGGAAGCAGTTATGCTTCCCCCGTTTTTTGTGTTAAACGAAGAGCCCTCCTTCAGCTGTCGGCCAAACGTCCACAGCTCGAAGTCAGAAATCACTTGGACCGGAGCCAATATGGCCTGTGGTAAAGTAAAGCCATCGTCAGAGAGAAGTGATGAGAGGAGGAAAAAATTGTATGCTGAGCGTCATTTTTTATCTGGCTGTCACGGTGTTGGTGGGATGCCTGTGGGGGCTGGCTCCCTTTTTTCTGGGGCGGTACCGGTATCGTCCCAACATGGGAAAGTGGGGATTTCTCTGGTGCGCCGTGTCCGGGCCGTTTCTGCTTTCGTTCCTGGTGGCGGTGGGCTTCGTGGTGGCGATTCTGGTGTCGGAGCGAGACGCCCGCCCGACCCGCCAGCCTCCTGCCGCGGCCCCGTATCCGGTGAGCCCGCCGGTTCCCGTCCAGCGGGAGGTATCCCGCACCGGCCTGGTCCTGACCTGCCTGGCCGGGCCTTTGCGGGGACAGACCTACCATATCCGGCAGGACGGGCTGATGTTCGGCAGGGATACCGATTGCAGCGTCCGGTTCCCGTCGAACCTGTCCGGTATCAGCCGCCACCACTGCGCGCTGCGCTGGCAGCAGGGAGTCCCCGTACTGGTGGATCTCCATTCGGGCTACGGGACGTTTTTGGGGGACGGGCGACAGCTGCCGCCGAACTATCCCACCCCTGTGGGGCCGGGTACCCGTTTTTATCTGGCGGCCCCGGATAATCTGTTTCAAATCACCACGCTGTAAAGCGGTATGCAAATCAGTCAACAGGAGGAAAGAAACATGGAGATTAAGAATCAACTGGCGCAATGCCCCAACGGCCACTACTACAATTCGGCGCTTCACACGAGCTGCCCGTTCTGCGAGCAGGGCGGAATCCCGCCCACGGAGCCCTTCCCCGGCACGCCCGGCCCCGCCGCTTCCGTGGAGCCGTATCCCTCCGCGGAGGGCGGCGTGAGCTTTTCCCGGACGGAGCCCATTGCCGTCGACCGCGCCGCGCCCGTGAACGCGCACTTTGAGCCCACCATGATCGGCGGCGATCTGGGCGTGGCGGGAGGAGGCGACCCGGTGGTGGGCTGGCTGGTCTGCGTGGAAGGCCCCATGCGGGGAAACGATTATCACCTGCACGCGGGCTATAACTACATCGGCCGCGAGATCGGCGACGTGCGCATCTCCGGGGACCAGCAGATTTCCCGGCAGAACCACGCGATGATCGCCTTTGACGACACGGACGGCGTGTACTATGTCGGCCCCTCCGCCGGACGCAACCTGCTGAAGGTCAACGGGAAAACGGTGCTCAACGCGGTGGAGCTGCACAGCTACGACGTGATTTCCATCGGAACCACCAAGCTGATGTTTGTGCCGCTGTGCGGCGAGCATTTCAGCTGGAAAAAGGAGTAAGCGATGAACGGAGAAATTTCACCCATCCTGTTTTGGGGACTGGCCGGGCTTGCGCTTGTCCTGATCGCCGCCGCGGCGTCCGGGATCACCGCGCTGGTGATCCGCCGGAAAGCCAAATCCGCGCCGAAGCCCGCGCCGGAAGCCGGAGAACCCCTCTCCGTTCAGGTGGGGAAGCTGCACGCCCAGGGCGCGCGGGAGGGGCAGCAGGACTGCTTCTCGGTTTCCCCGGAGGATCTCTGGGAAACCCACGGCCTTTTGGCGGTGGTGGCCGACGGCATGGGAGGTCTGGAAAACGGGGATCAGGTCAGCCAGACGGCGGTCAGCGCCGTGATCAATTCCTTTTTCTCCCTTCCCACGGAGATGGAGCCCCAGCGGCAGCTGCTCACCCTTCTCCAGAGCGCCAACGGCGCCGTCAATTATCTGCTGGGGCCTGAGCGTGTGGGCCAGTGCGGCTCCACCCTAGTGGCGGGGCTTCTGAAAAAGGACGCATTTTCCTTTCTCTCGGTGGGGGACAGCCGGGTCTGCCTGTTTCGCGACGGCGTTCTCGTCCAGCTCAACCGGGAGCATATCTACCGCCGCGAGCTGGAGCTGCGGGCGGTCAACGGGGAGGGTACGCTGGAGGAAGCGGCCTCCCATCCGAGAGCGTCGGGCCTGACCAGTTATCTTGGAATGGGGCAGATCCGGGGCGTGGATTTGCCCGACCAGCCCGTCCGGATACAGCCCGGCGATCGGTTTCTGCTGATGAGCGACGGCGTATACAACGCCCTGACCAGCGAGGAGCTGTGCGGGGCCCTGTCGCTGGACGCACAGGAAGCTGCCGACGCGATCGGCGAAATGGTGGAAAGCCGCGCCTGGCCCGGTCAGGACAATTACACCGCGGTCATCATCCAGTACGGATCATCGAAAACAGACAAGGTGGGAGAAAAACATGATTCAGCTCGCGGTTTATTCCGATGCAGGAGGAAGAGAGGAAAATGAGGACTCCGTGCGTTTCCTGCGCCAGGCAGAGGACGGCCTGCTTCTTGTGCTGGCCGACGGTCTCGGCGGTCACGGAGGCGGTAAAACGGCCTCGGCGGCGGCGGTGGAAGCCGTTTGCTCCGATTGGGAGGGGGAAGCCGATCCCGGCGATCTGGCCAATCGGATCGCGCGCGCCCATCAGACCATCCGGGAAAAGCAGACTCCCGATTGCATGATGAAAAGCACCGTGGTGCTGCTTGCGCTGCGGGGACAACAGGCGGCCTGGGCGCATGTGGGAGATTCCCGGCTGTATCATTTTTATCAGGGAAAGCTCAAATTTCAGACACGGGACCACAGCGCTTCCCAGGTGGCCGTCCTGCTGGGCGAGATCACCCCGGATCAGATTCGCTTTCACGAGGATCGGGGCCGGATTCTCCGGGCGCTGGGCCAGGAGGGGGATCTTCGCCCGGAAACCGGGGAGCAGACGCTGCCGCCGGGCCGCCACGCTTTCCTGCTGTGCTCCGACGGCTTTTGGGAATACGTTCTGGAACAGGAGATGGAAGAGGATCTCCGGGCAGCGGCGGATCCGCAGGGGTGGCTGGACGCGATGCGCGGCCGCTTGTCCCGGCGGACGCCCCCGGATAACGACAACAACACCGCCGCGGCGGTTTGGCTGGATCTATGAGGGAAAGGGAGAGATTGTGATGAAAAAAAGAATGCTTTGCCTGCTGGTATCGCTGTGTCTGGTGCTGTTCCAGACAGCGCCCGCGTTTGCGGCAAACTCCAACGCGGTGTCCGAAGCCTCCAACGGCGTGGTGCAGGTATACGCGGAAACCGTCCGGTCCGACGGCACGGTGGCAATGGGCGTGGGAACGGCCTTCGGCGTGGGCACGGTGGGGAAACCGACCAACATCTTTGTGACCAACCGCCATGTCGTCACGGCGGAGAATGCCGACGGCAGTCTGACACAGTCCCAGACTGTCTATCTGATGCTGGGAGCGAACGCGCTGAGCGTGACGCTGCGGGCGGTGGAGATTGACGGCGAGCTGGTCATGTCCGAGGAATACCTGCCCCCTCTGTACACCGCCAACACGAGTCAGATGGTGGCTTGCGAGGTCCTCTATGTCTCGGACGAATACGATCTGGCCGTTCTCAAAACCAGGGAACCCGTGGAGGACCGGGTGGCTTTGGAGCTGGCCGGCAAGGCCGAACAGGCGTCCACGGGCCAGCAGGTTTATGCCGTGGGCTATCCGGCCGTCAGCGACGAAACCGCGACCGCCACCGGCTGGGTGTTCTCCGGAAATTACCTGGAAGATATGCCGATTTATACCTACACCTATACCTATAACTCTCAGGTCAGCGACGTGACCGTGACGACGGGCGCGATCTCCCGGTTTACCACCATGACGGGAGAGGGAGACGTCCGCGTCATCCAGCATGACGCCACCGTCCACGGCGGCAACTCGGGTGGTCCCCTGATCAACGAAAACGGCGTGGTGGTCGGCATCAACACCTATTCCGGCAGCGAGGCCAGCCTCAACTATGCCATTTATGTGGATTACGCGCGGGAAGTCCTGGACGAGCTGGAAATCCCCTACAACAGCGCGCAGACCAATCCGTTCCTGATCCCGGCGATCGCGGGCGGCGTTGTGGTTCTGGCCGTGATTGTGATGATCGTGGTGCTGGTGGTGCGCCGGGGACGCGGGAAGCGGGCTCCCGAGCCGATCCAGGCTGCCGATCCCGCTCCCGTGCCGGAGACTCCCGTGCCCCAGCCGACCCAGCCGGTCGCGTCCCCGGCGGTGCAGCCCACCGCTCAGGCGGACAACGGCCTGCGGCTTCAGGGCGTGTCCGGAAGCTTCGCGGGCAGGCGGTTCCCGCTCAGCGGAACGCTTCGCATCGGCCGGGATCCCCAGCTCAACCAGCTGGTCTATCCCCCGCAGGTCAAGGGAATCAGCCGCACGCATTGTGAGCTGAGCGTGGTCAACGGGCAGGTATACCTCAAGGATCTCGGCTCCTCCTACGGAACCTTCCTGGCGGGAGGGCAGCGGCTGGCCGCCAGCCAGGCCGTTCTCCTCAAACCCGGCGATTCGTTCAGCCTGGCCTCCGAGCAGGAAACCTTCGTTGTGATCCAAAAGGGAGGGGTGTGACATGGATCCGTATTCCAACCAGGGACAGTCCCCGGCTTTTGAGGAGCCGGATTTGCAGCTTCCCTCCGGTACCCTTCTGAGCGGCACGCTCCACACCTACCGGCTGGATCGGGTTCTGGGACAGGGCGGCTTCGGCATCACCTACGCGGCCCTGAGCCAGGGACAAAATCAGACGGTGGCGGTCAAGGAATACTTTCCCGTCCGCTGCTCCCTGCGCAATCCCGACCGAAGCGTGAGTCCCAAGCCGGGTCGGGAAGAGGAATACCAGTCCGGTCTGAACAGCTTCACCCAGGAAGCCCGGATGCTGGCCGCGCTGGAAAACTTCCCTTCCGTCGTCCGCGTGCTGGACAGCTTTCAGGCGGGCGGCACCGCCTATCTGGTCATGGAATATCTCGACGGAATTCCGCTGCACCAGAAAGCAGCCCAGCTGGGAGGGCGTATCCCGCCGGAGGAGCTGCTGCCCAAGCTGCCCGCCCTGCTGCGGGATCTGGAAGCGATCCACCGTTTGGGCGTTCTGCACCGGGATATTACCCCGGACAACATCATGTGGATGCCGGACGGCACGCTCAAACTGCTCGATTTCGGTTCCGCCCGGACCATGGGCGGCAACAAATCCATGACCGTCATGCTCAAATTGGGGTTTGCTCCCGTGGAGCAATACCTGACCCACGGCCAGGGGCCCTACACCGACGTGTACGCCATGTGTGCCACTCTCTATTATCTGCTGACCGGCGTGCGGCCGGTGGACGCGGTTGACCGGCTGGAGGAGGACCGGCTGCGTTCTCCCATCGAGCTCGGCGCGGCCCTGACGCCGGAGGAAAACGCGGCCCTTCTGCACGGTATGGAGATTCAGCCCAAACGGCGCACCCAGACGGCGGAGGCGCTGGCGGCGGAGCTGTTTCCCGCCGCACCGGTGCCCATGCCCGCGCCCGCTTCTGCTCCTGCTCCCGTTCAGACAAGCAAAGTCCCTGCCGCGCCGCCCGCCGCTCCCTCTTTGTTCCGCCGTCTGTCCGCGTGGCTGAAAGGATTGTGGAAGGACGGACAGCCATGAAATGGAAAAAATTTGCTTTTTCACTTTGCAGCGGAATGCTGACAAAAGCACACGTTTTACAGTATACTGAAAGAAAAGGATGTTTGTCCGCCGGACGAAAGGAGGCGATCCCCTGTGACCCATGAATCCCATGATCTGCACGATCGCCCGCCCCGGCGGGATCAGGAGGAATTCTGTCCCTACTGCATGAGCCGGGTGGCGGCGGGGCAAAGCTGTCCGGTCTGCGGACTGACGCAGGGCGCTTACACGCCCGCTCCCCATCATCTCCCGCTCGGCACCGTTCTGGCGGGACGCTATCTGGTGGGGCGCGCCCTGGGAGAAGGGGGCTTCGGCATCACCTATATCGGCTGTGACCTCCGCTTGGAAATGAAGGTGGCCATCAAGGAATATTTTCCCGTGGATCGGGTATCCCGGTACGCGGAAACCTCGCTGGCGGTGGTCAGCCGGGTGGGAACCGCGTCCCAGGACTACGATCAGGGGCTTAAACGGTTCCTGTACGAAGCCAGAACCATGGCGCGCATGGAAAAGCAGCCGCAGATTGTGATGGTCCGCGACTACTTCGAGGCCAACCACACCGCGTACATTGTGATGGAGTATGTGGAGGGGACCAATTTCATGCAGCTGACCGCCCAGCGGGGCGGCCGGATCGCGGCGAGTGAATTGCTCCCCCTGATGAAACCTCTGTTTTCAGCCCTCAGCGCCGTCCACGCCGCCGGTCTGATCCATCGCGATATCAGCCCGGACAATCTGATGCTGGAACGGGGCTCCGTGCGGCTTCTGGATTTCGGCTGTGCGCGGGAATCCGCCCGGGGCACCGAAACCATGACCATCGCCCTGAAACAAGGCTACGCGCCCATCGAGCAGTACCAGCGCAAGGGCCAGGGGCCCTGGACGGACGTATACGCGCTCTCCGCGACGATGTATTACTGCCTGACCGGCAAGGTGCCGCCCCAGTCTCTGGACCGGATTCTGGAGGATGAGCTGATCCCGCCCCGGGATCTCGGCGTGGACCTGACGGAGGAGCAGCAGGCCGCGCTGCTCCGGGGCATGGAGATTCAGCCGCGCCGCCGGTATCAGACGGTGGAGGAGCTTCACGCCGGGCTGTACGGTTCCGTTCCAGGCGCGAAAGCAATCTCCCCCGCACCATCTTCCTCCCTCCCGGAGCAGACAGCGGAGTCTCCTGAGGAGCCAAAGGAGGAACCGGTTCCCGTTCCCGACGGTCCCTCCACAGCCGAACCTGTTCTGGAACCGCCCGCGACGGCGCTTGCCCGCTTCCGGTCGTGGATCCGGGACCACCGGCGCATCAGCATCGCGATCGGCAGCGGCGCGGCGGCGCTCGTCCTGCTTCTGACCGCCGCGCTGTCCGGCGTGCTGTTCCCCGCTCCCCCCGAGGAAGATCTCGTTTCCTCCGCCGGGAATTCCCCCGTTTCGGGGACGGAGAATGTCTCTTTGGAAAACGCGCCGGAGCCGGATCGCGACGCTCTCTTTGCCGAAGCCGTCACCGTGTCCACTCTGGAGGACTTCCGCAGCGCTCTGACCGACGGCGCGGTTCCGGCGATTCTCTGCGAAGGGCAGCTGGCCCTCCAGGAGATCCAGGATCCCTCGGAGCAAATGGAAATCACCAAGCCCGTTCTGGTTTCCGAGGGCTGCGAGCTGATAAGCAAAGGCGCGCTTGTTCTCCGGGAGAACGGCGTGCTGTGGATGGAGGGATCGCTTGCGGGACAGGGCTGTCTGTATACCGACGGCGGCATGTTCGTCGCGGACAAAGGCAGCGAAATTCACTACACGCTCTGCCTGGAACAGCAGACCGATCTGGTGGATTACGGCGCGGAGTTTTTTAACGAGGTGCACGTTCTCACCGCCCCCGATCGGTATGCCGAAGCGGTGACGGTCACCAACGGACAGGAATTCCGCGAGGCCGCTTCGCGTTCGTACACCAAGGCCATCCGTGTGGATGGGAACGTGGAGCTGCTCTCCGATTTCAGCGTTTCCGTGCCGGTGCTCATCACGGAAAACGGCAGCATCACGGTGGAGGCTGGAAACCATGCAAGCCTGAGCACGACGAATTCACTGCTCAACTATGGAACCGTCAGCGCGGGACTGCATCTGGCGGGCGACGGCGCACAGCTGGCCAACTATGGCCGGATCGAGCCTGCCGGCGGGGAGCTGTGGCTGGGCGATCTGCCGGATACGGGAACCAAAGCGGCCGTCAATCTCGGCACCATCTTCATTGACCGCTACAGCGTGATTTTCTGCGATTTTCTCAACATCGGCACGATCACCGTCGAAGGCGAGTTCAGCTGTCTCGGGCTCGACCAGGCCAATTGGTACAATTACGGCCGAATCGAGATTGCGGAAGGCCATGTGAACGCGGGCAGCCGGCGGTTCTACAACAACGGGGTCCTGCTTGTCGGCGGAGACATGGAGCTGGCGGGATTTCTCAAAAACAACGGCAATCTGACCGTCACCTCCACGGGCCGGCTGCAAAACAGAGGGCTGATGGACTGCTACGATTATGACCATTTCCTGACGATCGAGGAGGGCGGAAGCCTGGATACCGAGGGGGGCGTGCTGGTCACCCGCACCTACTCCAAACCTTCCGGGGAGATTACGGGGGATTTCCTGCAAGTCGATTTCTCTGCCATTGACGGCCTGGAATCCGTGAAGGCCACCGCGGCCAGCGCGCAGGAGCTTCTGGACGCGCTGGCGGATCCCGGCGTGGAAGCGGTGCTCCTCGAGGGGGATATCACACTGTCGGAGGATCTGCGCCTTTCCAAGGCTGTCTATGTGCAGAATGGCTCCTCCCTTACGCTGGACAACGGCGCAACACTCACCGTATCGGACGCCATCTTCTGCGTCAACGGCGCTCTGACCTGCGACAGCCTGACGCTCGAAAACGGCGCGATGATGGAGCTGATCGGGCAATGGGTTTGCGGAGAGGGAACCGGCTCCGCCCGGATCACCGGAAACTCGTGGCTCTATACACGCAGCAGCCGTCTGGATTTCACCTCCCTCTCTCTGGAGGAAGGCTCCACGGCGATCTACGATCCGGGCGAAGGGCAGGAGCTGTCCTCCGTCCTGCTGTCCGGCGGCAGTACGCTGGTGTATGCCAGCCCGGAAGCTTCCGCCGCCCAGTTCTCTCTGACGATGGACGAAAACAGCCGGATGCTCCAGCTCTGTGACTTCACCGTGCAAGCGGGAACGTTCCAGCTGAACAGCGGCTCCTACTGGCAATTCGGCAATCTGTCCCTGGGACAGGTTCAGATGACAGTGGGGGAAGAGAGCGATTTGATTTCCTTCGACGCTCTTTTCACGCTGGGGCCGGAGGCTGTTCTGGACAACCGCGGAGCCGTCCGCTCCGACCAGTTTCACGAGCTTTCCACCGCCTGGATCCAGGGGACGCTGCGCAACAGCGGTATGCTGCTGCTGAGCGGAGCCGTTTTGGAGGGTACTCTGGATAATCAGGGAACCATTTACTCGTGCTACGACTACTATCCTATCACCCTGTCCGGCAGCGGCAAAGTAACAGGAAATACCACGGTCCTGCTTCCGGAACAGTGGTCTACCTGACAAAAAGAACCGGCGTCCCCTGGAGCGGAAAACCGCTCGAAGGGACGCCGGTTTTTTCTTCTGTGTCAGGAGCCCTGGGGGATATCGGCGAAAAGATGATCGATGACCTGCGCCATCCGTTCGCTCATGGATTCCTCCTCCCCCGCCGTGAGGGCGTACAGCACCAGCCAATCGGTCGCGTTGCGCGGGTCCAGGGCGGGCATCCCGCAGTCCAGCAGGATCGCGTTGAGCACCCACCAGTGATCCTCCAAACGCTCCTGGATGGTCAGGTAATCCTCATCCGTCTCGTGGTATTCTCCATCCACCACATTTTCCGTGATGACATACAGCAGCAAAAGCAGCTTCCGGGACACGTCCTCCCGGTGCGCGCGGATGTTTTTGAGGGCCGTGGTGTTGGGCCAGTTGCGCTTGAGCAGCTTCTGCACCACGGAATAGCCGCCCCGGCTGCGCCCGGAGGGCATATGCAGGGAAAGGTAGCGCTCCATCACCGTTTCCAGCGAATAGTCCTCCTCCTGCGCGCCTTCCCAGCCGGTGTCCGGGTGCGTCAGCTGGCTCAGATATTTTTCAAAATAGTGATACGCCCGCAGATGGAGCTGGCCGAACTGCTCCAGATGGTCAAGGTAGGTCTGGTGCAGGCTGTCCACATCATAGACAAAGGAAAACGCGTGCTTGAGCTCCCGCGTCAGATGGACGCTGCTTTTCTGGTAGGCGGTCAGGCGCGGCGGAGCGGGGAGGGATTCGAAAAAGGTTTTGGCTTCCTCGTAGCCCCGATCGTTGCGCAGAAACCACACATAGATCGTGTCCTTCGGATCCCGGTAGTGCACCCCGTAGCCGGTGCACTGGCCCAGCAGAAAGCTGGCCTGGGCCTCGGAGAGATCGAGCGCAAAGGCGATGCGGAAAACGTCCTCGCGCCGGGTGGGCTGATTTTTGCCGTCCAGCCAGTTCTGCACCTTCCGGGCGACGGAATCCGGGGAGCTTTCCGGCTCATATGCCTGCAAAGAGGTGGTCAGACGCAGGGAGAGATCCGGGTACGGGTACTGATCCCGCAGGGTTTCCGAGAAGGTGCGCAGCATAATCCGGCCGTCCTGCAAATACTGGGACGCCATTTCCGGCGTCATCGCGCCGGAACGAAGAAATTCATATTCCGCCGCTGCCCGCGTGGTCAATTGGATTTCCATTCCGGTATCACTCCCCCTGTGCTTTTCCGCGCAAAACGCCGGAAAATCAGCTGCCTTCCAGAATTTTCATAGTTTTATTGTAATCGTACACAGGGGGAATGTCAACGAAAAGGCCCGATTCCGCTCCCCGGATTTTCTCCGCGCCCGCTGTCAGAAGCAGCAGAGCTGACCGGGGTTTGTGTGCCGATAGGGAAGAATCCTTTCTTATGTATTGGGGGTTATTTCTTTTTTCTCAGAACGTCATATACGATAATTCCGCCCAAAATCAGGGCGATCAGAAAACCTGCCGCTCTCTTTGCATATGCGGGTGTGAATATGAAGCAAAAAAGGCTGAACCCAGAACGAAAAATGCGTTCTGGGTTCAGCCTGGTGCCGCTGACCGGGATCGAACCGGTACGGTGTTGCCACCGAGGGATTTTAAGTCCCTTGCGTCTGCCAATTCCGCCACAGCGGCTTATGCGGAAGGATGCTCAAAAGTTTCCCTTTGAGCACTTCCGTATTATAGCATAAATGAAAGGCGAAAGCAATTCTTTCTTGACGTGAGAATCAATGCAGATCCTCCTGGTAATGCGCGCGCTCGCCGCCGATATATTTCGGGCGGGTGCGGGCGCACAGCAGGATAGCTTCGCCAATCCGCGAAACGCTCAGGCGCACCGGGACTGCTACGGGAGCCAGGTGCATCCCGATCAGCGTTCCGCCGATGTCCAGACCCGCGCGGGCGCGGATCGCTTCCACGGCGCAGGGGGACTCCATCCGCTGCCAGACGGCGGTCGCAAAGGAGCCGCCCGCCTTGGGCTGCGGGACAACGTTCACGCGCTCCAAACGGTGCAGGCGGCGCGCCGCGTCCTCCACAATCAAGGCCCGGTTGAGATGCTCGCAGCACTGGGCGGCGAGAAAGATGCCCCGGCGTTCCAGGACAGGGTACAGGCCGTCGACGATGGCCTGCGCCACCTCCGGGCTGGAATCCGTGCCGATGCGGCTTCCGGATACCTCGCTCGACGAGCAGCCCACCACAAAAAGATCGCCTTCCTCCAGCTTCGCCAGATCCAACAATTCGGATGCGGCCCGCTCCGCCTGTTCGCGGACGGCGTGCAGAAATTCTTCCTTATTCTCCATCGCGTTCATTCTCCTTTCTCCGTGTCCTCCTTCTTCCCGTAAGCGCGGTCCGCCGCCTCACGGGCCAGGTCAATCACCAGACGTTCGTTTTGCTCGTCCTGCGTCTGCTCTCCCGCCGGAAGCGTGGCATACACCTCCGCCACCATGGAACGCATCCAGAGGCCGGGCGTGATGCGCAGGGAATAGCCGCAGCCGTTGCCGGTCAGCCAGTCGTAAAAGCCGGCCTTCGGCAGGCCGTAAGCGGAGAGGATGGTCATAATCACGCCGCCGTGCGTGACGATGACGGCGCTGGTGGTGCGGCTGCGCAGCATATCCTCCACCAGCTTTTCAAAGGCTTCGCAGACGCGGTGCATAAAGACCGCGCCGGATTCTCCGCCGGGCGGCGTGGCCTGCGCGCCGCTCTCCATCCACTTGGCAAAGGAGGGATCCTCCTCCATCAGCTCCTTGGCGGTTTTTCCTTCCCATTCGCCGAAATCGCATTCCCGCAGGCCCTCCACCACCACCGGCTCCGCGTCCGGATAGAGAATATTTAAGGTTTCGCGGCAGCGGAGCAGCGGGCTGCAATAGTAAGCCTGCGCCGTGGGATAGCCGCCCGCACGGCTCAGCTCGCGCAGCTGTTCGGCTCCTTCCGGCGCAAGAGGCAGATCCGTTCTGCCGATATACTGGCCGAGCTGATTTCCCTTTGTCGCGCCGTGGCGGATCAGATGAATCGTGTAGGACTGCATAGGTTTTCTCCTTTTCACCATAAATATTGGGCCTGATTCCCCGAAAAGGCCACTGTATCTAGCGGTTTACAAAATGTTATATATAGTATATACTTTACCTTATGTTATCTGTTTTTTCGACCCTGTTCGACAGGGCCCGACCCGACCCATTCAGGCCGGGATCGATGGGCAAGAGGAGGAACTTCGGATATGAACAGCCATTTTCCGCGCATCATCACCCTGCTCCGCAAGGAAAGGGGACTCAGCCAGAAAAAAGCCGCCGAAGCCCTGCAAATTTCGCAGGCGCTGCTTTCCCATTACGAGAAGGGGATCCGGGAATGCGGACTGGATTTCGTCGTGCGCGCCGCCGATTTTTACGGCGTTTCCTGCGACTATCTTCTCGGCCGGACGCCGGACCGCAGCGGCGCAATCCTCACAATGGAGGATATCCCCGACCCGGACGCGGCCGGAAAGGAAAACCGTTTCCGCGGCAGCCTTCTGCCCACACTCAATAAGAAGCTGATTGCAAACTCGCTCAACATCGTTTATGATCTGCTGCAAAACTGCAACAACAAGGCGGTGACGAACGAGATTTCCGGCGCGCTGAGCGCGTCCGTTTACAAGGCCTTCCGCATTCTCTATTCGGCAAACAGCAAAAACCCGCAGGGGATGTTCGCCGTGCCGGAGCGATTGAGCAAGGGCGCGGCTGACGCGGCCCAGAGCATCGCGGAATCCAACGCCGCCTGTCTGATGGCGGGAGAGGACGCCGGGGAGCTGGAGGGAATCGGCAAGGACGAGCCGCCCGCCCTTTCTCCGGAGCAGATTTCGGAACGGTATCCGCTGTTCGCGAACTCGCTGTTTAACCTGATCCGCAACACGGAAGCGCGCATGGGCATTTCCCCGCAGGGAAAGAAAGACAAATAACGGCCGCCAGGCTGTGGAAAGCCGCTCCCAGATCCGGGGGCGGCTTTTTCATCAGCAGAGCTTGAGAGCTTCCACGCCGCGGTTCGTCAGATAGGCACGGCCCTTGCGCAGCACCGCCAGGTCAAACAGGAATCCCTCCCGTTTCGCCCCTTCCATGACGGTATGGCAAAACATTTCGTATAGTTTGCTTCTATAATACACATCGTAGTCTCCCGCCGCCCAGACGGAAACAGTATAATCAAGGAACACAAGGCCCAGCTCCATCAAATGACGCAGAGCGTCGGAACGCTCGCGCACCAGCTCCATGGAGTCGGTTTCCTCCGTGATGCGCACATAGTTGAGAGCGACGGAGACGAGCTCCGGCTCCTGATCGCTGTGAAGCTCAAAGCGTGCGACAGGATAGCGCGTGGATTGGCTCAGCTCCACCAGAATCCGCTTCTCGCGGGCGGTTAAATCCAAATGGGACAACTGCGGCATGACAAAAAGCACCCTTTCTTTTTCGGCTGGGAGTCTGCTGTTACAGCAGCCCCATGGCGTATTTTGCGGCCAGAATCCGCACAACGGACTCCATGAGCCGGTCCTGCGGCACCTCGCCGCTCTCCACGGCGCTGAGCAGCGCCTGATAATCCGTGCGGGGATCGGAGGAAAGCAGGATATCGTTTCCCGCCAGAAAAGCGGTTACGGCGGGACTTTTTCCGCCGGTAAAATCGGTGATGGCGTCCATGATGAGATCATCCGTCATGACAAGCCCCGTAAAGCCCAGCTTATCCCGCAGGATCTCGTTCACCTTGGGGGAAAGCGACGCGGGCGCGTCGGGATCCATGCACTCCACGACGTTATGGGACACGAGCACAAACTGCGCGCCCGCCTCAATGCCCGCCCGGAACGGCAGGAAATCGGAGGTTTCAAACGTCTCCATCGGCCGCTTGTCGTAGACAAGGCCGGTGTGCGTGTCGCCGTTGTTTCCATAGCCGGGGAAGTGTTTGAGCGTGCAGGCCAGCCCATTTTCCAGATACGTTTCCACACAGACGCGGATATAGTCCGCTGTCGTCTGCGCGTCCTGCCCGAGCGAACGGTCATAAATGAAATCGGACGGATTGGTGGAAATGTCCGCCACGGGCGCGAGGTTCAGGTTCAGCCCAAGGCTTTTCAGCAGCTGCGCCTTGTCACGCGTGTCAATCACGACGGAATCGAGCTGCGCCCGCGCGTATACCTGCTGGGGCGACTCGAATTTCTGGCTGGCATACTGGGAAAAGCGGCTGATGCGCACGACGGTGCCGCCCTCCTCGTCACAGCAGAAAAACATGGGGGTACGGCTGGAATTCTGGAAGGAGGAAAGCGTTTCCGGCACGGTTTCCTTCGTCTTGCCCTCGAAGAAATCGGCCATCAGGCAGTAGCCGCCCGGCTGGCAGTCGTCGATCAGCTTCACGGCTCCCTCCGTGGGACAGCGGAAAATAAACACCTGACCGACAAGATCGGCGGTGGTCATGGATTTCGCTTTCTGATACGCCCGCTCATAGTATGCGGAAAAAATCCCCTCGTCATCCGGGATTCCGGGGGTTTTCGGTTCCTCCGGCTCCGAGGACGCCGGGGACGAGGACGCGGCCTGGGAGGAAGCTTCCGGTTCGGACGAGGGCTGCGCCTGCGAGGACTGCGCGGCGGAGGAGGATTCCCCGCCGTTGACCAGGTCCACAACGACAGGAAGGGGCTTGACGCTTCCCAGCGCCCAGCCCCCCACAAGACAAACAACGGCAAGCAGGGTGATCAGACAGGCGCGCGCAATCACGCGCCCCGTACCCGGTCCGTTTCCTTTTTGATATCGCGGATCGCGCGGCATGGGACAAGCCCCCTTTTGCTCCGTTTTCCTTATTGTACCCCTTTTTTTCCAAAGGTGCAACACCCGGCGCAAAAAGGATCCCGGCCCCTGCTCAGAAGCGGAAATCGCGGCGGTTGGAAGCCCGGATGGCCTCCACGTTCTCTGTGGCGATTGCGCGAACCTTCTCGTTCGGAATCTTTGGCAGCTCCTTCTCGATCAGAGCAAAGCCTGTCTGCTTCGTCTCCTCCGAAGCGTAGTCCGTCAGGAACTCCGTGAGCGTCATCAGGGCGTTCGGATGGCAGCAGTTTTGGATCTGCCCGTTCTTGCACAGGCTCATGAAGCGGTCGCCCGTGCGGCCCTCGCGGTAGCAGGCTGTACAGAAGGAAGGCAGGAAGCCGAGCTCCATCAGCCAGTGGACCACTTCGTCGAGCGTGCGCTGATCGGAAACGTCGAACTGCTCGGAGTCGTGCGGGCGTTCTTCCTCGGTGTAGCCGCCCACGGAGGTGCGGGACGCGCCGCTGATCTGGGAAATGCCCACCTGAAGCGCTTTTTCGCGTACCTGCTGGGATTCGCGGGTGGAAATGATCATGCCGGTGTAGGGCACGGCAATGCGGATGCAGGCGATGATCTTGAGGAAGGTTTCGTCGTCGATCCCGTTGTCAAACGTGTCGGGATCGATGTCGTCGGCGCGCTTGAGACGCGGCACGCTGATCGTGTGCGGTCCCACGCCGTGAACGGCTTCCAGATGCTCCGCGTGCATGAGCAGGCCCGCGAATTCATATTTGTAGCGTTCCAGTCCAAAGAGTACGCCGAGTCCCACGTCGTCGATGCCGCCCTCCATGGCGCGGTCCATCGCCTCGGTGTGGTATTCGTAGTTATGCTTCGGTCCTGTGGGATGCAGCTCCAGATAGCTGTCGCGGTGGTATGTCTCCTGGAACAGAATATAGGTACCGATCCCGGCTTCTTTGAGCATCCGGTATTCCTCCACCGAGGTCGCGGCGATGTTCACGTTCACGCGGCGGATTGCGCCGTTCTTGTGCTGGATGGAATAGATTGTCTTGATGGATTCCAGAATATATTCGATGGGATTGTTCACCGGGTCCTCGCCCGCCTCAATCGCGAGACGCTTGTGGCCCATGTCCTGCAACGCGATAACCTCGCTGCGGATCTCGTCCTGTGTCAGCTTCTTGCGGCAGATGTGCTTGTTCTTGCTGTGATACGGGCAGTACACGCAGCCGTTGACGCAGTAGTTGGAGAGATAGAGCGGAGCGAACATGACGATGCGGTTGCCATAGAACGCCAGCTTGATCTCCTCCGCGAGACGGTACATCTCCTCCACCTTTTCCGGGATCTCGCAGGCGAGCAGCACGGAGGCTTCGCGGTGCGTCAGCCCTTCGCAGTGGACGCCGCTGCCGTTCTTTTTGGGACGTGCCTTTTCCAGCAGGCTGTCGATCAGCTCGACGTTGTTCTTGTTCTCCTCCGCGTAACGGAGCGTTTCCAGGATCTCCTCATGGTTGATGAATTCCCCTGCCTTGAGGGATTTCGGGTTGTACTGTGCCATACTCTCTTTCCTTTCTTTGGGGTCAGATGTTCTTTCCCTTTAGATTTTCGTTTTCCATCTTGCTATATCGGACGTCGCCCCTTGCGGTGACGGCGGTATAACCAATCGCCTGCAAGCGTTCCTCCAGACGGCGGCGGTGCTCCGCGGCCTCCGCGCCGGTGTGCAGCTTGTTGTCGTAGAGCTCATACTTTCCCCGGTCCTCCTCGGGGGAAAGGTTCGGCATGATGACGTTTGCCCCGGCAAGAATACCGCGTTCCCGGCCGTCGGAGGAGAGCGTGCCGAGCGCCGTTGTGGCGGGAAGCAGGACGTGCGGACAGATCAGGCGGATCACCGAAAGCAGAAACAGCGTCTGCTCCACGGAACCCGCCGGACACTGCGCGAAGGGCGTCGCATGGTGGGGGATGAACGGGCCGATCCCGCACATATCCGGCTGAAATTCCTCGATGAATTTCAGATCGGCGGCGAGACTTTCGTCTGTCTGGTAAGGGGAGCCGACCATGAAGCCGCAGCCCACCTGATAGCCGATTTCCCGCAGATCGCGCAGACAGCGCATGCGGTTTTCGAGCGTTTGCACAGGCGGGTGAAGCTTTGCGTAATGAACGGGATCCGCTGTTTCGTGACGCAGCAGATACCGATCCGCGCCCGCCGCGAAAAGCTGCTCATAGCTTTCGCGGGATCGCTCGCCCAGCGAGAGCGTGACGGCGCAATCGGGACAGCGCTCCTTGATGGAGCGGATCAGCTCGCAGAGAAGCGCGTCGGTGTAAAACGCGTCCTCGCCGCCTTGCAGTACGAAGGTGCGGAAACCAAGCGCGAAGCCGCGCTCACAGCAGGCGAGGATCTGCTGGGGCGTCAGGCGGTATCGCTCACAGGACGCGTTGCTCCGGCGGATTCCGCAGTACAGGCAATCGTTGCGGCAGTAGCTGCTGATCTCAATCAGCCCCCGCAGGTATACGTCTGTGCCGTACCATTGCTTGCGCAGCGGGACAGCCTTCTGGGCGGCATACGACGCCAGCTCCGGGGAAGCGGACCGCACCAGAAGCGCATATTCCTCCCGGGAGAGGGAATGTGTTTCCTCTAGCTGGTCGAGCAGGCGGGCACATTCCTCAAAAGGTGCTTTCTTTGGTTTTGACATCAAAAATACCGCGTCCCTCCGGGTAAACGGGGACACGGCAAAGCCGGACCCCAGCTTTCGCCGCAACGATGTTTTGGCGTCAGGAGGGTATCTTCCTTTTTCTTTGCATTGATTTTGAACTTGATGATAAACGTCCGGAAAAATTCGCTTTGCTCTTTTTCCTGGCTCTTCGGGGCTTCGCACATTTTGTGGGGCTCCGGGTCTCGCCTGCCGGCTCGGTCGGCGCACCGCGCCCCCAAACCCCGCAGGGTCTCCGCTCCCGCTCCGGTCGGCGCCTTGTTTGTGTGCCACCGGCACACGGCGCCCTTTTGGAAAAGGCTTGAGCGAAAACTTCACGTTTGCCCTTTTTCAGCTTTTGGAGTAGGCCGCTTTCGCGGAGATGCCATTCAGCCTGCCGAGCAGGCCGGTGAGCGTATTGATCGCGTCCTGCGGCGCGTCAACCGCGACACAGATAATGTTGATTCCCTTTTCCCGATAGGGAATTCCCATCCGTCCGATGATATATTCACTGTAATCGTGCAGCAGACGGTTGAGCGCCCCGGTGCTCTCCGGGTTTTCAACGATGATGCTAATCACGGCCACTCTCGTGTTCACGGCGAGTTCCTCCCTTTTGTTCCGCTTTATCCCGCCGGGTATGCGCTGCGGGACAGAAAGGGTTTTGACAGGAAGCGCAGCCGCCCGCCCAAGCGCTTTTTCGTGTTTGTCCGCGCATCGCGTCCCCCTCTTTCCGCTTTCTTTCTATTGTAAAAGTCTCCCGATATGTTGTCAAGGAAAAAAAGCTTTTGGCGAAATCGCGGGAAGCGCACGGGACGGGGAAAAGTTGGTTGTTTTTTAGGCGCGCGGGGAGTATAATAAGCTGATAAGAAAATTTGAGGAGGCGCCTCTGTTTGAGTACGACAACTGTTCCGGATTTTCTTCCGGTGCTGCTTGGCAGCGATATGAACGTCTACGGCATGGCCCGATCGTTTCATCAGGCCTACGGTATCAAAAGCGTGGCGGTGGGAAAAGGAATGCTGGGGGCGACCTCGCACAGCCGGATCGTTTCGGTGGAGGCCGTGGAGCCGAACCTGGAGGACGACAAGGTATTCTGCGACACGCTGCTGAAATTTGCCGAACGGTATCCGGGCCGCACGCTTCTGCTTGTTCCGTGCGGGGATAACTATATCAAGCTTCTGGTGCGCAACCAGGACAAGCTGCGCGGCGCGTACCGCTTTGAGTGCATTGACGAGCCGCTTCTGATGCGTCTGAGCATCAAGGAAAGCTTTTATGAGGTATGCCGGGAACACGGTTTCGCGTTCCCGAAAACAACCACCTGCTCTTATGAAAATTACAAGAGCGTGGAGCTGCCCTTCGATTTCCCGGTGATCATCAAGCCGAGCAATTCTGTCGCTTATTGGAATTGCCGTTTTCCGCACAAGAAAAAGGTGTTTGTCGCGCAGAACCGGGAGGAATTTGACGCGATCCTCGACGCGATCTATGGTTCGTCCTACAAGGATCATCTCATTTTGCAGGAATTCATCCCCGGCGACGACAGCGGCATGCGCGTGATGAACTGCTACTGTGGGCGCGACCGGAAGGTGAAGCTGATCGCTCTCGGTCATACGCTGCTGGAGGAGCACTCCCCGGAGGGAATCGGCAGCTATGCCGCGATCATCAGCACGCGGGACGACGCGCTCTCCGAGCAGATGAAGAATTTCCTTGAAGGGATCGGCTATGTCGGCTTCGCGAATTTCGATATGAAGTATGACCCGCGCGACGGGAAGTACAAGCTTTTTGAGATGAACCTGCGCCAGGGCCGCAGCAGCTTCTTTGTGACGGCCGCCGGCTACAACCTGGCCCAGTGGCTCGTGGACGATGTGATTCTGCAAAAGGAACTGCCGCTGACCATCGCGGACAACCGTGTGCTGTGGAGCATCATCCCGAAGGACGTGATCTTCCATTATGTGAAGGACGAAGCCTTGAAGGAGGAAGCCCGCCGCCTGATCCACGAGGGCAAATATGTGCAGTCGATGAGCTACCGGGGGGACACCTTCCGCAAGCGCTTCGTGCAGTTCCATCTGAGTCAGATCAATTACCGCAAGAAATATAAAATGTGCTTCGGCAACAAGAGCCTTCGCGACTGAGGGCGGAAAGGAAACAGCGCACATGCAGCAGGACAACCTTCTGGGCATCATCGGCGGGCTTGGCCCGATGGCGACCGCCTACTTTCTCGAGCTGACCGTGAAGATGACGGCGGCGGAGCGTGATCAGGATCATTTGCGCGCCGTTCTCATGGAGGCGCCCGAGATCCCGGATCGCACGGCGCACATTCTGGATCGCACCCAACCCTCGCCGCTTCCGGCGCTCACGGCATACGCCAAAAAGCTGGAAGCGCTCGGCTGCGCCTGTATCGCAATCCCGTGCATCACGTCCCACTACTTTTTCCCGGAACTTGCTGAAACAATCTCAATCCCTCTGCTGAACATTGTGGAGGAGACAGCGCGCCATTTAAAGGAAAACGGCGTGCGCTCGGCGGGTGTGATGGCTACCACCGGCACGGTGCGCACAGAGCTGTTCCAGCGCGCGCTGGAACGGGAGGGCGTGGGCTGTGTGCTCCCGGACGAGGATCATCAGGCGATGGTCATGCGCGTCATCTACGACGATGTGAAGGCCGGACGGCCCGTGGAGCCGGAGATGTTTGAGGCAGCCGCCTCCCATCTGCGCGCACAGGGGGCGGAGTGCCTGATTCTCGGCTGCACGGAGCTTTCCCTTGCCAACCGCGACCGTCCGCTGGGGCCTGGCTGTCTGGACGCATTGGAGGTGCTGGCGCGCGCCGCTGTGCTGGCCTGCGGCAAACCGCTCCGCCCCGCATACGGGCGGCTGATCACGCAATAACCGCCGGGACTCCCCGGCTTTTCGAGACAGGAAGGATGGATGGCATTTGTGTGGATTTGCAGGCTTTTTCCGAAACGGCTGGAACGGTGACCGCGAGGCGGTGATCCGCGATATGGCGGACCGTATCCGTCACCGGGGACCGGATCAGGACGACTATTATGTGGACGATACGATCGCTATGGGCTTCCGCCGTCTGAGCATCATCGATCTCGAGGGCGGAAGTCAGCCGATCCGCAACGAAGACGGCACAAAGGTGCTCACCTTCAACGGCGAGATTTATAATTTCCGGGAGCTTCGCGTGGAACTGCTCGACGCGGGCCATGTGTTCAAGACGGGAACGGACAGCGAGGTGCTGCTGCACGGCTATGAGCAATGGGGCGAGGATCTGCTCCAGCGTCTGCGCGGCATGTTTGCCTTTGTGATCTGGGACAGCCGGGAGCAAAAGCTGTTCGGCGCGCGCGATATTTTCGGTATCAAGCCGTTCTATTATTATCAGCACAACGGCGACTTTTTCTATGGCTCGGAAATCAAGAGCTTCCTTGCCCACCCGAATTTCGTCAAGGAGCTGAACGAGGAACGTCTGCCGGAATACCTCTGCTACGAGTATGTCCCGGATGAGGAAACGATGTTCCGCCATGTGTACAAGCTGCTCGGCGGCCACTGCTTCACCTACCAGAACGGCAAGCTTTCCATCCGCCCCTACAACGAGATCCAATACCACATCGACGAGAAACCAACGCTCGAGGAGTGGGAGAAACGGATCACGGACACCTTCGCGGAGAGCGTACGCGCCCATAAAATCGCGGACGTGGAGGTTGGCTGTTTCCTGTCCTCCGGCGTGGATTCGAGCTATGTGGTGAAGGAAGTCAGCAAGACGGCGGACGGCGTGAAAACCTTCTCTGTCGGCTACGCGGAGGAAAAATACAGCGAACTGCCTTACGCGCAGGATTTCAGTAAAGCCGTGGGCGTGCCGAACATCAGCAACAAGGTGAGCGCGGACGATTTCTTCGGTGCGGCTTCCATCATCCAGTATTATCTCGATGAGCCGATGCCGAACCCCTCGGAGATCCCGCTTTACTTCCTCGCGCAGAATGCCGCGAAATATGTGAAGGTCGTGCTCTCCGGCGAGGGCGCGGACGAGCTGTTCGGCGGCTACCCGATGTATCTGGCCGGGATGCACTTTGACCATTACGCCCATTGCGTGCCGCGCGCCCTGCGCCGCGCCGCCGGAGCCGCCGCCTCGAAAATGCCCGCCTTCAAGGGCAAAAACTTCCTGGTACGCGGCGGAATGGAGCCGTATCAGCGCTATATGCGCAGCAACTATGTGTTCACGCGCTCGAACGTGAACCGCTATCTGAAAAAGGACTATCATCCGAAGGATCCCGTCGATTATGTGAAGCCGTATTTCGACAAGGTGCGCGATCTCGACGAGCCGACACAGCTGCAATACGTCGATATCCATGTCTGGATGCTGTACGATATTTTGCAGAAGGCCGACCGCATGAGCATGGCGAACTCGCTGGAGCTGCGCGTGCCGTTCCTCGACAAGCGGATGCTTGCGCTGGCCACACAGATCCCCTCGCGCTACCGCGTCCATGGGGATGTGACAAAGGTGGCATTGCGCGGCGCGGCAATCAAGCAGATCCCGGAGCGCACGGCCAACAAGAAGAAGCTCGGTTTCCCCGTCCCGCTCAACGACTGGCTGCGGCAGGACAAATACTACGCGATGGTCAAAGAAGCCTTTGAGAGCGACGTTGCCGCCACTTACTTCAACCAGGAAGCCATTCTCCGCCTGCTTGACGGACACAAAGCGGGCGAAAATCACATGCAGCCGATTTGGAGCATCTATTCCTTCCTTCTCTGGTACGACGAATTCTTTGTGAAACGCTGAAAAACAGGCTGGGCAGCCCCAAGGGCTGCCCAGCCTGTTTTTTTACGGCGGAGCCGCATGAAGTTTTTGCCAGCCTTTTATAAAAGCGCAGCGCATTTTTCCGTGCGCTGCGCTTTCCGTAAG
>NBJMC04203__coassemble_361_pt1 | contig 28940 bp, 21 predicted proteins | sample NBJMC04203__metabat2_high_PE_051 | metagenome-assembled genome bin NBJMC04203 | reverse complement strand
TCTTTACGACTGTAAACTGCGCAGCGGCTGGAGCGTAGTCATCACGATTCCCAGTGAAAATCTAATCCCTCAAAAACACATGATTCTGATGAACCTCGGACTTGGTCTGAACGTTCTGAACATGGTGATTACAACGGTGTTCCTCATACAGCATCTCCGCAACAGCAGGCATCTTCGTCAGGACGCCTTAACCGGCCTGTTAAACAAATTCTATCTGACGAAGCAAATTCGCAGGCGGCTCAAAAAATCCAGAGGAACCCTTCTCATCGCGGATCTGGACAACTTCAAAAAGCTCAACGACAACTATGGCCACGACCATGGCGATCTGGTAATCATCCGGGTGGCCGAAGTGCTGCAAACCTGTTTCCGGCAAACAGACTGCATCGGGCGTTTCGGCGGCGATGAATTCATCATCTACATCGACACATACCTGACCGATGAGATTCTGAACAGCAAAATGCAGGAAGTGATCCGTCAGGTAGCCGTGCTGTCGCAGCAATACCCCCTGAGCGATCTGAACATCAGCATCGGCGGCTGCCGCTGTGAAAAGGGGGATAAGTACATCGAAGTGTTCAAACGTGCGGATGAAGCGTTGTACAAAGTCAAGAACAGCGGCAAATGCGGATTTGTCATGAACTAGATTGTGTTTTTTCCTTTTGCTTTATCTGTTCAAGAAATATTACGCCAACAACAGCGATCAGGACGATCTGATCTCGATCGGCACCATCGGCCTGATCAAAGCCGTCAATACGTTCGACCCGGACAAGAGCATCAAGCTCTCCTCTTACGCGGCACGGTGTATTGAAAATGAAATCCTGATGTTTTTCCGGGCGGGAAAAAAGAGTGCGCAGGACATTTCCATGAACGAAGCGATTGAATCCGACAAAGATGGCAATGCTCTTACACTTTCCGACGTTCTGGCTTCCGAGGACAACATTTGTGAAAATCTCGAAGCAAAAATCCGGGCGGAACATCTGCACCGTTTTTTGGCGCGCTCTCTCACTCCTCGTGAACGTCAGGTGGTGGAGCTTCGCTATGGCCTGTGCAACCGTCCCCCCCTGACGCAGAGAGAAGTTGCCGACCGTCTTGCCATCTCCCGTTCATATGTTTCCCGCATCGAAAAAAAGGCGCTGGGAATCCTGCGCCGGGAATTTGAACGGGAATCAAAAGGCTGTTCTGGAAGTGCCAAACTGACGCTATGAGCAATGGACAGCCGAACCGGATAACGGCAGCGCGAATGGCACATGAAAACAGAAGGAAATTATTTTGAGCTTTTTGGGGATATCAAGCTTTGATCTCGTACCCGTTACCCTAAAATAACAGTCCCACCGTCCTGCGCTACCGCGCCGCCAATGACAACATCCGTGCCAACGGACGGAGAGGCCCCGCCTCCCACAGCATTCCCCACGGATCCGCCATCCATCGGCATATCCCCTTCCGGTATCCCGGCTGTATCGCCACCCTCGGGAGAAACTTGACTGCCATCCAACTGCATCTGTAAATCTGAAAGAGTCATGGAAAGCTGTTCGTTCTGCATGCGCAGCTCTTCCCCAGCTGCTTTTTCCTGCTGCCATTGCACCGCGAATACGATAGACAAAGCGGCCAACACTGCGCAGACCGCCCCCATTCCAATCACAAGCGGCTTTTGCTTCTTTTTGGGGCGCACAACGCCGCAATGAGCGTAAACGGCGCGCAGAAGAGCTCGGTATTCCTTCCGGTTCAGCGCTACGCCGCGCTTTTCATACTGGCGCAGCGCTTCTTCCAGGGCCAGCGCCTGCGCGCCGATCTCCGCCCGGCGCTCCTCGCTTGCTTCCAGGCTTTCCTCCTTCCACGCATGCAGACGCTGTTTGCTCGTTTTGAGAAACGCGCGAATCTCATCCAGGCATTCATCGCAGTAGCCTAACTCATGATAAAACTCTTTTTTCTGTCCGCAAAGCTTACATTTCGGCATTTCTATTCCTCCCTTTCCCCCGAAAACCATTCTGTATCCGGCGGGCAATTCTCAAATCAGACAAGAAAAGATCTTGGTCTCAGCATACGGCAATTTCTCCGCAAGCGCAAGCCCCTGTCCCCACTTTTTTTACCGGAAAAAACTTTTTGCATGAAGGGTTTCCCGCTGGAGATACTAATGGAAACCTCATATCCGGGAGAAAGAAAGGATGAGCCGCATGCGCTGCGAAATTGAGACAATCACAGGACGTGAAATATTGGATTCACGCGGAAACCCCACAGTAGAGGCGGAAGTCACGCTGTCCTGCGGAGCCATAGGACGCGGGACAGCTCCCAGCGGAGCTTCCACAGGAGAATTTGAAGCGCTGGAGCTGCGGGACGGCGATACGGGACGCTACCAGGGAAAAGGCGTGACAAAGGCAGTCCACAGCATCAACAGCGTACTGAAGGAAGCGCTGCACGGAAAAGACGCATTTGATCTGTACGCTATAGACAGGGCCATGCTGGAAGCGGATGGCACCATGGATAAATCCCGTCTGGGTGCCAACGCGATTCTTGCCGTTTCCATCGCGGCGGCAAACGCGGCGGCGAACGCATCCCGGACGGAGCTGTTCCGGTTTCTGGGAGGTGTGAACGGCGTTTGTCTCCCTGTTCCGATGATGAATATTCTCAACGGGGGAGCACATGCCGCTAACACGGTGGACATCCAGGAGTTTATGATCATGCCGGTTGGCGCACCAAGCTTCCGCGAAGGGCTGCGATGGTCCGCGGAGGTGTTCCACACATTAAAGGGCCTGCTCCATGAAAAAGGGCTGACCACCTCCGTGGGAGACGAGGGCGGCTTCGCGCCAAATCTCTCCAGCGATGAGGAAGCTATCGAATACCTTTTGAGCGCCATTTCCAAGGCGGGATATGAGCCGGGTAAGGATTTTGTTCTGGCTCTGGACGCAGCTTCCAGCGAATGGAAAAGCGGACAGAAGGGAGAATACCGGCTCCCAAAATCCGGAAAGAAATACACCTCCCGGGAGCTGATCGCACACTGGAAATCGCTCTGCGAGCAATACCCCATCCGTTCCATCGAGGACGGTCTGGACGAGGAGGACTGGGAAGGCTGGCAGGAAATGACGCGCGTACTTGGACAGACAGTGCAGCTTGTTGGAGACGATCTGTTTGTCACCAACACCAAACGGTTAGGGCGCGGAATTGAGCTTGGCTGCGGAAATTCCATTCTGATTAAGCTCAACCAAATCGGGACGGTCTCGGAAACGCTCGACGCTATCCGCATGGCGCATCAGGCAGGATACACCGCCATCGCGTCTCACCGCTCCGGTGAAACGGAGGACACCACCATCGCGGATCTGGCGGTAGCCCTGAACACCTGCCAGATCAAAACCGGCGCGCCAAGCAGAGGAGAACGCACTGCCAAGTACAACCGGCTTCTGCGTTTGGAGGACATGCTGGGAAACGCGGCTGTCTATCCGGGAAACGCGGCGTTTCATTAAACCACAGCAGGCATGACAGGCCATTGCGCCTGCCATGCCTGTTTTTTGTTCAGTCCTCCTCCCCCGCTTTAAAATTGTAAATGGGGCGGATCACTTTGAGAATGTCCACTGTGGGACCAATATTGTCCACAATATCCTGCATCCCCTTATAGGCCATGGGACATTCATCGAGCGTAGCCCGGCTCACCGAGGTGGTATATACCTCCGCCATCTGCTTTTTGAACTCGGACACGGTGAAGGATTGCTTGGCCGCCGCCCGGCTCATCAGCCGTCCCGCGCCGTGGGGAGCGGAGAAATTCCAATCCTCATTTCCTTTCCCCACGCAGACAAGGCTCCCGTCCCGCATATTGATGGGAATGAGCAGCTTTTCCCCCGTTTGCGCGGACACGGCTCCCTTACGCAGAATCATGCCGTCCATGTCGATATAATTGTGTATGGTGGTAAACTGCTCCTCCACATGGAGCTTCATTCCCTTCACAATCTCATCCATCATGGCCTGCCGGTTCAGGCTTGCGAAATGCTGCACAATTTTCATGTCGTGAAGATACCGCTCAAACAGCTCTCCCGATACATAGGCCAGCTCTCTGGAAATGCTGGTCCGTTTCAGATTTTTGAGACGCTTGCGCTCCTTCTCAATCTCCTTTTGACGGCCCTCCGCCTTCATCTGCGCGATAAATTGTTCCATGGAAGCATCATCCGTACCGTTTAGTACCTTATATCCTTCCTCCTGATAGTACCGCGCTACCTCCACGCCAAGATGACGGCTTCCGGAATGGACAACGAGATACAGATTTCCCTCGTCATCCCGATCCGCCTCAATAAAGTGATTTCCTCCTCCCAATGTGCCGATGCTTTTCTCCGCCCGAAGCAAATCCACATGGCGGGCACAGCACAGCTCCGACAGATCGATTTGCTCCAGATACCGGTGAGCCTTGCTTCGGATCGAAAAGCCGGAGGGAATCTTTTCGTAGATCAGTTTATCCAGCTTTTGCAGCTCCAGATGCGATTCCCGGACGCGGACAGTTTCCATCCCGCACCCGATATCCACGCCCACCAGATTCGGCACCACCCGATCGGAAATTGTCATGGTCGTTCCAACCGTGCAGCCTGCTCCGGCGTGAATGTCGGGCATCAAGCGGATACGGCTTCCCGCCGTGAATTCCTGATTGCACAGCTCCTGTACCTGCGCGACGGACGCGCTGTCCACCACGTCGGTAAAAATTTTTGCTTCGTTATATTTTCCTTTGATTTCAATCATACGTTTCTCCATAAATTTCGTATCGCGTGCCGTGTGAGAACAGCACGCCGTCTGTTAATTTCACACACAGAATGATGGTATTTTCATCTTCAAAGTTATTATGTCCATTGTCGATCCATTCGGAAAAGACCTTTCGCAGCGTTTGGGCAATCCTCTGATTTTCCGGTTTTCCGAAATAGCCTAAATTGATTGCTTTTCCATGTCCTGTGAACCATTCACCGGCTATTGCCGCGACAGGATTGCATGCCAGCTGCTTCATTTTGTTGGACAGTGCATAGGTGATACTGTAAAACGCACCATTTTCATAGTAAGCGTTGACATACCGCACATGGGGAATCCCGTTTTCCTCCGTTGCCAATGCGATCACTGTATCTTTTCCAAAACGCTCCGCCATGATTCTTTCCGCTTCCTCATAAAGTCGCTTCATGGTCCCAGACTTGCTCCTTCCTGTTCTGCCCCTCATCTGTAAAACAAATGAGGAAGCCACTGTGTTTCTGGCAATTTCACTAAATTCTATGAAAATTTCTAAAAAACTTGAAAACCACTATAGAATCGAGTAAGATGAAGGTGCATTTTAGGGGTGGACATCTCCCCCAACGAGAATTCCGATCCGGAAAGGAGCTCAAAGTATGCAAAACAAAAACCTGAGCCGCGACGAGCTGGCCCGCGTCATCGAGGGAAAGGGCACCGCATCCCGAATTCCCCTGCTGTATCTTCACACGGCCGGACGGCCGCTTCATGCTGACCATGGGAAACGGTTCCACCTCGGACTGGAAGCAGGAAAATCTGAAAGCTCTCTACGAAGCATCCCTTCCCTAACCCGTCGGCGCTGTGTTTTAATCCGAAATCCGCGCGGGATAAAAGCCACCCGCACCGCTCGAAAAAACGGACACCTCCGGCCGTCTGAACAACATCAGACAACCGGAGGTTTTTTGGTATTACAATATCTCTGTCAGTCCGGCAGGCGGAAATTGATAGGCTCCACCGTCGCGTCGAGGGCCGCAAAACGGTAGCCCATGCTTTGAAGCTTCTCGATAATGCGGGGAAGCTGATCGAGCGTGTCCTTTTTCGCCCCGCTGTTGTGCATGAGAACAATCGCTTTTTCATAACGCGAGGTCTGATCAATCACATTGCGGTAAATAGATTCCCCTGTGGCCCCGTGCTGAGCATCGCCCGAATCGACGTTCCAGTCATAATAGGTGTAGCCGCGCCGATCCATTTCCGTGACAATGGATCGCGCCGTCCCCTTGTTGTACCCGTTCACGCTTCCACCTGCATAGCGGTAAATCGTTGGTTCTACCCCGGTGGTATCGTAAATCAGGTTCCGTATCCGGGAAAAGTCGCTGAGATACGCTTCAGGGGAAGCATAAATGCTCGCGTAATCGTGCGTATAGGTGTGAACCGCCAGTGTGTGACCGCGCTCCACGGTTTCCCGCAAAGCCTCCTTGTCCTCCTCGGAGGTCTTCCCCACCACAAAGAAGGTCGCCTTGATCCCGTAGCGATCCAGCACGTCGAGAACGGGGATCGTCAGGTTGGAGGGACCATCGTCAAAGGTCAGGTAAACCACCTTGTCCCCCGCCTCATGCGGCACATAATCCGGCTTTGACACATACAGCGCCGGATACGGATCGTTCTCCGGCACGGAAACCGGCGGGACGCTCTCCGGGGGAGCGGGTTCGCTCTGCGGCTGAGAGGACACGGGAACCGGTTGAGAGGAAGCGGGAGGCGCCTCGGAGGAGACGGCGGGTGCGGAGGAAGAAACAGCGGGAGGCGCGGCGGAAACAACCGGCTCGGAAGCTGTCTCGGAAACCGGCTCCGATTCCTCCTGCGAAACCGGGGCGGCGGAAGAAATCGTCAAAGAAGGAGCGGTGCTTTCGGAATCCGGGACCGAAACCGTATGCTCCGGCTCCGCGCCGTTGGAAAGAGCGGGATCCAAAAGACCGTCGTAAAACATGACGGCACACAGCAAGAACAATCCGACCGCCGAAAGCGACAGGATTACATTGCGCAGATGTCTTGTTCTTCTCCTTCGTTTCATGGGATCCGCCTCCAAAATCTGACAATTTCCATGCTTTCATTATACCATTGTTCTCCTATCCGACTCCAGTAAAATTCCTGTCATGGATGTTACAAATCAGAGATTTATGAAGAGGGTGTAAAATATCAAAAAGCGATGCTTTTCGCAGAACTTTTTCGTCTGCAAAAGCATCGCTTTTTTTGAATTTCTTCTGATTCGTCCTCAGGCGGCGTTACACATAAAACAAGATATCCTCATAGACCGGGAAGGGCCAGTTTTCCTTGCCGACCAGCAACTCCAGATCGTCTGCCGCCGCTCTGGCCTGCTCCATAGCCGGAATGATCTCGGCACGGCAATAAGCCGCCGCCAGATGAACGTCCTCCGGCATTCCCTGTTCTTTGTCCTGCAAAGTTTCCTGAGCCTGCATCAGCTCTTCCGTTTTCGCGCTGATCGCACCGGCCAGCTTCTTCTCCGCCGGAGCATCGATCCCGATCCCGGCCTTGGCGGTGACCGAGGAAGCTACCTTTCCGGAATATTCCACACAGGCGGGAAGAATCTGACGGCCAATCATGCGGAGCATGGTTTCCGCTTCGATGTGGATGGTTTTGGCGTACTCCTCCAACCCAATTTCCTCACGGGATTTCATTTCCTCAACGGTATACACGCCGTGGCGCGTAAAGAGGGAAACGTTCTTTTCACTGGTATAGAGGGGCAGCGCGTCCGGGGTGGAGCGCAGGTTCAGGAGACCACGCCGCGCTGCTTCCTCCTCCCACTCCTTGCTGTAGCCGTTGCCGTTGAAGATGATGCGGCGGTGTGTTCTCAGTTCCCGGCGAACCAGAGCGGCAAGAGCAGCGTCGAAGTCCTTAGCTTCTTCCAGCTCATCGGCAAAGACGCGCAGCGCTTCCGCAACGGCGGTGTTCAGCATGATGTTGGTGCACGCGATATTGAAGGAGGAACCGGGCATACGGAATTCAAACTTGTTGCCGGTGAACGCAAACGGCGAAGTACGGTTGCGGTCGGAGTTGTCCAGCGGAATTGGCGGAAGAACGGACGCTCCGACGGAAAGCGGCGTTTTCGCGCTGTCCTCGCAGCCCTCGCAATCCTTCCCGGAGACAAGCGACTCGATGACCGCGTCCAGATCGTCGCCCACATACATCGACACGATGGCAGGCGGGGCTTCGTTCGCGCCAAGGCGGTGATCGTTGCCTGCGCTGGCCACGGAAATGCGCAGCAGATCCTGATACTCATCGACCGCCTTAATCACAGCCGTGAGGAACAGCAGGAACTGCGCGTTCGAGATCGGCGTCTTGCCGGGATCGAGAAGGTTTTCTCCCGTATCGGTGGAAATGGACCAGTTGTTGTGCTTGCCGGAGCCGTTGATTCCCTCGAACGGCTTCTCGTGCAGCAGGCAGACAAAGCCGTGACGGCCCGCCACCTTCTTCATCATCTCCATGGCAAGCTGGTTGTGGTCGGTGGCAATGTTCGTGGTGGAAAAGACCGGGGCCATCTCGTGCTGGCACGGAGCCACCTCGTTATGCTCCGTTTTCGCCGCGACGCCCAGCTTCCAGAGCTCCTCGTCCAGATCGTCCATGAACGCCTTCACACGCGGGCGGATGGAACCGAAATAGTGATCCTCCAGCTCCTGTCCCTTGGGGGAATACGCGCCGAACAGCGTGCGTCCGCTTAAAATCAAATCCAGACGCTTCGCATAGTCCTCCTTGTCAATCAGGAAATATTCCTGCTCCGCGCCTACGGTGGTGGTGACGCGGCGGACATCCTTGCCGAACAGCTTCAGCACGCGGCAGGCCTGGCGGCTGATCGCGTCCATGGAGCGCAGCAGCGGCGTTTTCTTGTCCAGAATTTCACCGGTGTAGGAGCAGAACGCCGTGGGAATGCAGAGCGTCTTATCCTTGATGAAAGCGTAGGAGGTCGGATCCCAGGCAGTGTAGCCGCGGGCCTCAAAGGTAGCGCGCAGGCCGCCCGAAGGGAAGGAGGAAGCGTCCGGCTCGCCCTTCGTCAGCTCCTTGCCGGAGAACTCCATGATCACCGCCCCGTCCCCGGTGGGAGAAAGGAAGGAATCGTGCTTCTCTGCCGTGACTCCCGTCATTGGCTGGAACCAGTGTGTAAAGTGGGTCGCGCCGTGCTCGATCGCCCAGTCCTTCATCACGGATGCAACGACGTTCGCCACGCCGGGAGCCAGGGGGCTTCCCTCTTCCATCGTCTTTTTCAGCGCGCGAAAAATATCCTTCGGAAGCCGGTCGCGCATGACCGCTTCGTTAAACGAAAGGCTTCCAAACAATTCCGGGACTCTGCTCATACAAAACACTCTCCTGTCCGCCGCCGAAGCGGCCTGTTTTTCTATGAAAAAAAGGCGCCGCGGGAAGGGGAAAATCCCCTTGCACCGCAGCGCCTTTGCTGCCTGTATTCCGTTGCTTTTGGAAACGGATTTCAATCCTCGTACTGCCGGATCACCGTCAGCGCGGCCTCTCTCCGGGAAACCCGGAGATCCATCGCGCGGCGCTCCAGACAATGGTGCGCTTCGTCCTCCGTCAGATGCAGCCGTTCGACCAAAAGACATTTCGCACGGCACGCCAGACGGGTATCGTCCAGCTTTTGCAGCAGCTCCGCGTTCTTCTTTTGAAGCTGCGCAATCCTCCGGCGGGAGACGGAAATGAGACGAACCGCCTGCGCCAAAGCGGAACGGGAGATCGGTTTTTCCAAAACGAAAACTCCCAGATTTTCCAGCGGAAGGGCTACGTCGGCGGCCTGCACAGCAGGTGCGACCAGGATGATCCCCGCCGTGGTGGCGTCCGCCAGGGAAGCCGCCAGATCGCTGCCGAACTCATCCGGCAGCGGCGCGTTGATCAGAACCAGAGAGAGGGAAAGCTCCATCATTTTGCGGCGGGCCTCCCCCGCGCTGGCCGCCGTGACTGTTTTGGTACAGCCGCAGCCTTTGAGAAGCGAGGTCAGGGCGGGAAGGGCTTTCTCCCCACTCACAATCAGAGCGCTCTCCATTGTCCATCCCTCCCGTATCGCGGCGGAATCCGCCCGATCCGTTTCTCAGATCCGATCGAAATACCGCTCAATCTCGTAGCGGTAAGGGTCATTCGCGGCCCGGTATGCCTCAAACTCCTTCCCCTTCTGCACAAAATACTGGGAAAGGTATTTTTCCGGCAGTACAGCATGGATAAAATCACTCTTCCAGGCCTCGTCAATCGCCGCGCCCAGCGTCTGCGGCAGGCGCTTTTCCGCGGGAGTCAGCGAGCCGTCGAAATCCGAAGGAGACGGCAGCTGCAAATTATCCCGCACGCCGCTGAGTCCCGCTTCGATCAGAAGCAGGGCCACCACATAAGGATTGCAGGCCGGATCCGGCGAGCGCACCTCCATGCGGGAATCCTCCCCCTGAGCGGCAGGGAGACGGACCAGCTGGGAGCGGTTCTGTGCGGACCAGCCCACGCCGGCCGGCGCTTCAAAGCTGCCGAGACGCCGGTAAGAGCCCGGCAAAGGATTCGCAAACGCGGTGATCGCCGGGATATGGCGCAGAATACCGGCCAGCATGGAAGACGCCAGAGGATCCGGATCGCTCAAAAAGTTCTCAAACAGATTTTTTCCATCCTTCCAGGCGGAAAGGTTGAAATGCAGTCCGCTGCCGCTCTCCTTTTCAATCGGCTTGGGAAGGAAGGAGGCGAACAGGCCGTTCTGCGCCGCGACCGCTTTCACGGCTGTGCGGAGGGTCATGAGATTGTCCGCCGCCTGAAGCGGGGCGGAGCGGTGGAAATCCACCTCATTCTGCCCCGGCCCCTGCTCGTGATGGGAGCGCTCCGGGCGCAGGCCCATTTCCTCCAGGGTCAGGCAGATGCTCCGGCGGACGTTCTCCCCATGGTCGAGGGGCGTCATATCGAAGTAGCCCGCTTTGTCATACGGTTTGAGAACAGGCTCTCCCCGCTCGTCGGTGGAAAACAGGTAAAACTCACACTCCGGGCCGAGCTGGAAAGCGATCCCCTGCTCCATGGCCCTGCGCTCCGCCTGCCGGAGCAGGAAACGGGCGTCGCCTTCAAAAGGCCTGCCGTCCGGGTACCGGATGGTGCAGTAGAAGCGGGCCACACAGCCCTCCGAGGGTCTCCACGGGAAAATCGCCAGCGTATCCGGATCCGGAAACAGGAACAGATCCGACTCCGTCACGTTGCCGAAGCCCGGAATGGCGGAAGCGTCAAAGGAAACGCCCTTTTCAAAGGCGTGTTCGAGATACGACGACAATATGGCGATGTTTTTCTGAACGCCGAAGATATCGCAAAATGCCAGCCGGATAAACTTGACGTCGTTTTCCTCAACAAATTGCAGAATATCCGAAATTCCCTGTGTCATCGGACTCGCTCTCCTTTCGTGGGCCGCGCGCCCCGGCGCGTCCCCGCTCCTGACAAATCTTATTTGCCCAGCAGACGGTGCATGACCTCGCGGTAGGCCTCTTCCTCACCGCCGAGATCGCGGCGGAACAGATCCTTGTCGAGGTGGGCATGCGTCTTGACGTCCCAGAAACGGCAGGTGTCGGGGCTGATCTCGTCGGCCAGAATGATATTGCCGTTGACGTCGCGGCCAAATTCCAGCTTGAAGTCAATCAGCTCAATTCCGGCGGTCTTGAGGTACTCGCCCAGCTCCTGGTTGATCTTCATGCTGTAGTCCGCGATCTGGCGCAGCTCCTCGGGGGTGGCGGCTCCCAGCGCGGCAATGTGGTAATCATTCACCAGCGGATCGCCCAGCGCGTCGTCCTTGTAGCAATATTCGAGCACGGTGCAGTTGAGCTTGGTGCCCTCTTCCATGCCGAGACGCTTGGCAAGGCTGCCTGCGGCGACATTGCGGACAATGACCTCCAGCGGAACGATCTGTACCTTCTTGACGAGGGTTTCCGTCTCGGAAAGCTCCTCCACCAGGTGGGTCGGGATTCCCTTGCCTTCCAGGAACTTCATCAGATGGTTCGTCACCTGATTGTTGACCGCGCCCTTGCCGCGAATCGTCCCGCGCTTTGCGCCGTTTCCTGCGGTGGCGTCGTCCTTATACTGGACGAGATAAACATCCGGGCGGTCCGTTTTGAATACCTTCTTTGCTTTTCCTTCATAAAGCAGTTCCAGTTTTTCCATGATTCAAAATCCTCTCTTCCTGCGGCAAATTTCCGTAGTTGATCCACAAAGGGCACTACGGAAGTATGTACCCCGCAGCGCCCTTGCTGTTTACGACTGTTATTTTACCGCGTTCCGATGCGTCTGTCAAGCCGATCCGCGCAAAGTGCGCAGATTTTATACTTTGCTGTAAAATCACGGGATTTTCTTTTGCGGAATCGTCTCTTCTTCTGAAATTTCAAAAATGCCATCTTGCAGGATCTTGATCTTTCTCCTGCAAAGTGATATAATGCTTCGCGATGAACAAAGGCGTTCGCAGACCGCTTTCCACACAGCGGCCTGGGGACGCCTTTTTCTTTTATCTGTATTTTTCCGGGCGCGCACAGCCGCCTTGCCCGGCACAGGAGGGAACGCCATGGAACAGCCAATTTATCTTCTGCTGGAAAACGGAGAGTGGTTTGAGGGGAAAAGCTTCGGCGCACAGCCTGCAAACAGCGGTATTTCCGGCGAAGTCGTTTTCACCACCGCCATGACAGGGTATTTGGAAACCCTCACCGATCCCAGCTACTGCGGACAGATCGTGGTACAGACCTTTCCGCTGATCGGCAATTACGGAATTATCCCCGAGGATTTTGAAAGCAGACACCCACGGCTTGCAGCTTATGTGGTAAAAGAATGGTGCCGGGTTCCCTCCAACTTTCGCGGCAAGGGGGATCTCGACGCCTTTTTAAAAGAAAAGGGAATTCCGGGGCTGTACGGGATCGACACACGCGCCCTGACGCGCCGCCTGCGCGATCACGGCTCCATGAACGGCCTTTTGACGCTGACTCCTCCCCCCTACTCCGAAGAGATCATCCAATCCCTCCAAGATATCCGGCAGGAATCTCCCGTCCCGCTGGTCACGCGCCGGGAACCGGAACGCTTTGGGGAGGGGAAAACCCATATCGTCCTGTGGGACTTCGGAGCCAAGCAGAATCTGATCCGCGAGCTGCTCCGGCGCAGCTGCCGGGTAACGGCGGTTCCCTCCTTTTATACGGCGGAGCAGATTCTGGCGCTGCATCCACAGGGAGTGCTCCTCTCCAACGGCCCCGGCGATCCCGTCGACAACACAGCGATCATTCAGGAAACGGCGAACCTCTTTGAAGCAAAAATCCCGATGATGGGCGTCTGTCTCGGGCATCAGCTGATGGCGCTCGCGCGCGGCGCGCAGACGGAAAAGCTGCCGTTCGGCCACCGCGGCGCCAACCAGCCCGTCAAGGACAAGGAGACGGGGCGCGTCTCCATCACCAGCCAGAACCACGGCTACACCGTCCGCCCGGACAGCCTGCCGGACTGCGCGTCCCTGCGCTTTCTGAACTGCAACGACGGCACCTGCGAGGGGATCGTCTACCGCGACGCGCCCGCCTTTTCCGTCCAGTTCCACCCCGAAGCCTGCGCGGGCCCGCACGACACCGCCTATCTGTTTGACGATTTTCTCAAACTCGTCCATCATTCGGAAAGCGAGGGATCCCCATGCCGCTGAAACAACACCTCAAAAAAGTTCTCGTCGTCGGCTCCGGCCCGATTGTGATTGGCCAGGCCGCGGAATTTGATTACGCCGGAACACAAGCCTGCCGCGCGCTGCGCGAGGAAGGGCTGAACGTCGTCCTTGTCAACTCCAACCCCGCCACCATTATGACGGACGGAGCCATTGCGGACGAGGTGTATGTGGAGCCGCTGACGCTCCCCTCCCTGCGCGAGATCATCCGCCGGGAAAAGCCGGACGGCCTGCTCTCCACCCTCGGCGGCCAGACGGGCCTGACGCTGTCGATGCAGCTTGCCCGCGAGGGCTTTTTGCAGGAACAGGGGGTTGAACTGCTCGGGGCGAAGCTGGAAACGATTGAAAAGGCGGAGGATCGCGAGCTGTTCAAGGAGACGATGGAATCCATCGGCGAACCGGTGATTCCCTCCCGCGTGGTCACAGAAGTGGAAGATGCTCTCTCGTTCGCGGAATTTATCTCCTACCCCGTCATTGTGCGCCCCGCCTTCACGCTCGGCGGCACGGGCGGCGGTATCGCGGGAAACGAAAAGGAGCTTTCCGAGATCGCCGCAAACGGCCTGCGCCTTTCCCCCATTCATCAGATTCTGGTGGAAAAATGTGTCTCCGGCTGGAAGGAGATTGAATTTGAGGTGATGCGCGACGGAGCCGGAAACGTGATCACCGTGTGCTCCATGGAAAACCTGGATCCCGTGGGCATCCACACGGGCGATTCCATCGTCGCCGCCCCGGCCTTGACGCTGGCGGATCGCGAATACCAGATGCTGCGCACCGCCGCGCTTAACATTATCTCCTCCCTTGGCATCGAGGGAGGCTGCAACTGCCAGTTTGCCCTCGACCCGGAAAGCTTCCGGTATGCCGTGATTGAGGTCAACCCGCGCGTGTCCCGTTCCTCGGCTCTGGCGTCTAAAGCAACCGGCTACCCCATCGCGCGCGTTGCCGCCAAAATTGCTGTCGGCCTGACGCTCGACGAGATTCCGAACGAGATCACCGGCAAGACGGCGGCCTGCTTTGAACCCGCGCTCGATTATGTGGTGGTCAAGTTCCCAAAGTGGCCCTTTGACAAATTCATCTATGGGTGCCGCCGTTTGGGCACGCAGATGAAAGCGACCGGCGAGGTCATGGCCATCGGCCGCAGCTTTGAGCAGGCCATGATGAAGGCCGTGCGCGGCGCGGAGCTTTCGCTGGACACACTCGCTATGCCGAAACTGGCATCCTTGACGGAGGAGGAGCTGAAAAAGAAAATCCGCGCGCAGGACGACGAGCGTATTTTCGCTGTCTATGAATCGCTGCGCCGCGGGACGCCGATCGGGGAACTGCACCGTCAAACCAAAATTGACGAATGGTTTCTCGCGAAGCTGTGGAATCTGGCGGCGATGGAACGCACGCTGCGGGACGAGCCTCTGACGGAAGAATTATACCGCGCGGCCAAGCTGCTCGGCTTCCCGGACAGCGCGGTGCGCCGTCTTTCCGGCCAGGAGCCCCCGTTTGCCCTGCCCGCGTCCTGTAAGATGGTCGACACCTGCGGCGCGGAGTTTGAAGCCGAAACGCCGTACTTCTATTCCTCCCCCGGCGAGGAGGACGAAGCCCTGCCGTTCCTGAAACGGAAAGCCAGCGGGAAACCCGTGGTGCTGGTATTCGGCTCCGGCCCCATCCGCATCGGTCAGGGAATCGAATTTGACTATGCTTCCGTCCACTGCGTCATGGCGCTCAAGCGCGCGGGATACGAGGTGGCCATCGTCAACAACAACCCCGAAACCGTCTCCACCGACTTCAACACAGCCGATCGTCTCTACTTCGATCCGCTCACAGCGGAGGATGCTCTGCGCATTGTGGAGCTGGAAAAGCCTGTGGGCGTGGTTGTGGCCTTCGGCGGACAGACGGCCATCAAACTCACCAAGCCCCTCGCGGCAGCGGGCGTGCCGATTCTCGGCACACAGCCGGACGGGATCGATCTCGCGGAGGATCGCGGACGCTTTGACGCACTATTGGAGGAACTGGGAATCAGCCGTCCGGCGGGGCGCTCCGTCCTCACGGAGCAGGAAGCGCTCCAAGCCGCCCATGAGCTTGGCTATCCCGTTCTGATGCGTCCGAGCTACGTTCTCGGCGGGCAGAATATGATCATCGCGTTCACGGACAACGACATCCGCGAATACATGAACGTGATTCTCACAGCCAACCCGAACGCGGATGTTCTCATTGACAAATACCTGATGGGAACCGAGGTGGAGGTGGACGCGGTATGCGACGGCGAGGATGTGCTGATTCCCGGCATTATGGAGCACATTGAACGCGCCGGAATCCACTCGGGCGACTCCATCGCCGTCTATCCGGCATGGAACCTGAGCGAGGATCTGACCCGCCAGCTCGTGGACTTCTCCAAAAAGCTGGCTCTGGCCCTCGGCGTCAAGGGATTGGTCAACATCCAGTACGTCATCCATGAAGGAAAAATCTATGTCATCGAAGCCAACCCGCGCTCCTCGCGCACCATTCCCTACATCAGCAAGGTGACGGGGATCCCGCTGGTGGAGCTGGCCGTGCGCGCCATGCTGGGCGAAAAGCTGTCCCAGATGGGCTACGGCACCGGCCTGGCCGCCCCCGCCGCCTATCATGCGGTCAAAGTTCCCGTGTTTTCCTTTGAGAAGCTCGGCGGCGTGGATACCCAGCTCGGCCCGGAGATGAAGTCCACCGGCGAGGTGCTCGGCATCGCGCCCACCATGGAGGAAGCGCTTTACAAGGGGCTGATCGCCGCGGGCTACCGGATCGAAACCAGCAAGGGCCTGCTGGTGACGGTGCGGGATTCCGACAAGGGCGAGATCGCGCCGATTGCCGCCGCCTTCGCCGCCCTCGGCTTCCCCCTTTACGCCACACAGGGCACGGCCAGCGTCCTGCGCGAAGCAGGGCTGGTGGTGGAAACGGTTCAGAAAATCCACGAGGCAAAAGAAAACACGATGACGCTTCTGGAAAGCGGAAAAATTGGCTGCATTCTGTCCACCTCCGCCAAGGGACGCATTCCGGCGCGCGACAGCGTAAAGATCCGCCGCAAGGCCGTTGAGCTGGGGATTCCCTGTCTGACGGCTCTCGACACGGCGGCGGCCCTTGCGTCCATTCTCGGCCGGAATTTCCGCGAGGAGGATCTGGTTCCGGTGGATATTGCGAAGATTCTCCCCGCAAAAAAGAGATGATATCGCTTTTTCGCTGTGCTATAATAATGAAAGAAACGGCACAGCCGCAGTCCGTGCGCAAGCACGGTAAAGCTCACCATCACGGCGGCACGCAAATTCTGCCGCCGGAGCACGAGGGTAAAACGTAAGAAAGATGGAGGAACAGACACGATGAAGCTGAATGAACACTACCTTTCCCTGGAGGAAAGCTATCTTTTTTCGGAGATCGCGCACCGCGTTTCCCGCTACACAGCGGAGCACCCGGAAGCCCAGGTGATCCGCATGGGAATCGGGGACGTTACGCTTCCGCTGTGCGGCGCGGCGGTACAGGCGCTGCACGAGGCCGCCGACGAACAGGGCAAAAAGGAAACCTTCCACGGCTACGGCCCGGAACAGGGCTATGATTTCCTGCGGGAAGCCGTGAAGAACTATTACGCCACCTACGGCGTTACGCTCGACGCCGCCGATATCTTTATCGGGGATGGAGCCAAGAGCGACGTGGGAAACATCCTTGACCTGTTTGACGCGGACAACACCGTCCTGATCCCCGATCCTGTCTACCCGGTCTACCGGGATACGAACCTGATGGCGGGACGGCGCATTGTCTACCTGGACGCCAACCGTGAAAACGGCTTCCTGCCGATGCCCGATCCGGCCCAGAAGGCGGACATTATCTATCTCTGTTCCCCGAACAACCCGACCGGCGCGGTTTACAGCCGTGAACAGCTGACGGAATGGGTGCGCTACGCCAACGCACAGGACGCGGTTCTGCTCTTTGACGCCGCTTATGAAGCTTTTGTGCAGGATCCGGAGCTTCCCCGCAGCATCTTCGAGATCGAAGGGGCGCGCACCTGCGCCATTGAGTTCTGCTCCCTGTCCAAAACAGCCGGTTTCACCGGTATGCGCTGCGGCTACACGGTCATTCCCGGCGAGCTGAAACGCGGCGGCGCTTCCCTGCGCGCGCTCTGGCTGCGCCGTCAGACAACCAAATTCAACGGCGCGTCCTATCCCGTGCAGCGCGCGGCAGCTGCTGTCTTTACGCCGGAGGGGATGGAAGGATGCCGGAAGAATCTGGAGGTATACCGTCAAAATGCCCTTCTGATCTCCCGCACGCTCACGGATCTGGGGATCTGGCATGTCGGCGGCGTAAATTCTCCTTATATCTGGATGCAGTGCCTGAACGGGATGCGTTCGTGGGAATTCTTTGATCTCCTGCTGGAAAAAGCGCATCTGGTCGGCACGCCGGGCAGCGGCTTCGGCAAGAACGGAGAAGGCTTCTTCCGTCTGACTGCGTTTGGCTCCCCCGAAGCCACCCAGGAGGCTATGGAGCGTTTGAAAAAGCTTCTCGCCTGATTTTTCGTCGTTTGCATTTTGAATCACATCTGATATATTGCTGCATTATGAACAATTGCCCTGTTCTTCGGTTTCTCGAAAACAGGGCGATTTTCGTTTTTTCTTTCTCAATTTTTACAGTTCGTAAAATATACACAAGCTTTCGCCGCTCTGTGCAATTTCGTTTTTGCATTTTTAGCCGGTATAAATTGCAAAATTGCAATTGACTTTCCCGCGCACACGCGCTATAATACAGACATGAAGCAAGGGTGCTGCGGTGAAAGCCGCGGCACCCTTCTTTTTGTTTGTGAATGCATGGCCATGCGTTTGACTCTGCAAATTCTGGAGGGATTCTCAATGGGACTGAGCTTTTCATCGGCTGACACCATCTGGGTGCTGCTGGGTGCGGCACTGGTGTTCTTTATGCAGGCCGGTTTCGCCATGGTGGAGACCGGATTTACACGAGCCAAGAACGCCGGCAATATCATCATGAAAAACCTGATGGACTTTGCCATCGGCACCCCGATTTTCTGGTTTTTCGGTTTTGGCCTTATGTTCGCGGGCTCCGGCGCGCTGATCGGCGGCCTCGACTTCTTCATTCAAAAGGACTACAGCTTCCTCGGCCTCTCCGTGCCGCTGTGGGCCTACGCGATTTTCCAGACCGTGTTCTGCGCCACCGCCGCCACCATCGTTTCCGGCGCCATGGCGGAGCGCACCAAGTTCATCGCCTACTGCATCTACAGCGCCGTCATCAGCGCGTTCATCTATCCCGTCTCCGGCCACTGGATTTGGGGCGGCGGCTGGCTCGCCCAGCTGGGCTTCCATGATTTCGCGGGCTCCACGGCTGTGCATATGGTCGGCGGCGTGGCCGCTCTGGTGGGCGCGAAGATCCTCGGGCCCCGCATCGGCAAGTATGACAAGGACGGCAAGCCCCGCGCGATCCCCGGCCACAGCCTGACGCTCGGCGCTCTCGGCGTGTTCATCCTCTGGTTCTGCTGGTTCGGCTTCAACGGCTGCTCCACCATCTCGGTTTCCAGCGATGAGAGCATGATCGCCGCCGGCCGCATCTTCTTCACCACAAACCTCGCCGCCGCCACCGCGACGGTCGCCGTCATGATCATCACCTGGATCCGCTACAAAAAGCCCGACGTCTCCATGACGCTCAACGGCTCCCTTGCCGGGCTTGTCGCCATCACGGCGGGCTGCGACGCGGTCACTCCCGTCGGCGCGTTCTTCATCGGCCTGATTGCCGCCTTTGTTGTCGTCTTCGGCATTGAGTTTGTCGACAAGGTGCTCAAGATCGACGATCCGGTCGGCGCGATTGGCGTACACGGCTTCTGCGGCGCGACCGGCACTCTGCTGACCGGCCTGTTCGCCTACTATCTCACCGACGACAACGGCAACCCCCTGGGCCTGTTCTACGGCGGCGGCTTCCAGCTCTTCGGCACACAGCTGCTCGGCGTGATTTCCGTCATCGCCTGGGTTGCCATTACCATGACGATTGTGTTTACTATCATCAAGAAAACCATCGGCCTGCGCGCCAGCCGCGAGGAGGAAGTACGCGGCCTGGACGTCACGGAGCACAACCTCGTCAGCTCCTATGCCGACTTCCTGCCCATGCCTCCCCAGGTGCTGACCGGGGAAACCGAAAACGCCACCTCCGTCCTGCTGCAGGGACATGAAACCGTCGCGGCGGCGCCCGCCATCCAGCCTGCCGCCACAAATGCGACGCTCACCAAGCTTTCCATCCTCTGCCGTCAGGAAAGCTTCTCTCAGCTGAAAGACGCCATGAACGCCATCGGCGTCACCGGCATGACCGTCACCCAAGTGCTCGGCTATGGCCGTCAGAAGGGACGCGATACCTACTACCGCGGCGTCAAGCTGGATGACGCCAAGCTTCTGCCGAAGGTAAAGGTGGAGGTTGTGGTGAGCAAGGTGCCTGTGGAAACCGTCATCGAGGCGGCACGCAAGGCCCTCTACACCGGCCATGTGGGCGACGGCAAAATCTTTGTCTACCATGTGGAAAACACGGTTCGGATCCGCACCGGAGAACAGGGCTTCGACGCCCTCCAGGGAGAGGACTGAACCCAATAAAAAGAAAGGCCCGGACGCCAACGCCCGGGCTTTTCGCCGTTTCAATTTACAGAAAGGGAGCCAGTCAAAGATGAGAAAGATCAACGAGGAATGCGGTGTGTTTGGTGTGTATCGGGAGGAGGAAGCCCCTCTTTTAACCTATTTCGGGCTCCACGCCCTTCAGCACCGCGGCCAGGAGGGCGCGGGAATCGCCTGCGCCGACGGGCGGGACATTACCTGCCGCAAGGGCTGCGGTTTGCTGACCGAGGTGTTCCGTCACGAAACGCTGGAGGAGCTGAAGGGTCACAGCTGCATCGGTCATGTGCGGTACGCCACGGCGGGCGGAAATGAATTGGAGAACGTGCAGCCGCTCGCCGCCCGCTCCTACCTTGGCTGCGTAGCCGTGGTGCACAACGGCCAGATCGTCAACGCCGCTCCCTTACGCCGGGAGCTGGAAGAAAAAGGCAGCATCTTCCGGGGAACCAGCGACAGCGAGATCATCCTGCATCTGATCCAGGGCGGGACGGGCAGCCTGCTGGAAAAAATCGAAGCCGCCTGCCGCCGTCTGGAAGGCGCGTTCAGCTTTTTGATTCTGACGGAAAAAAATCTGTACGCCATCCGGGACAAAAACGGGATCCGTCCGCTCTCCATCGGCCGCACGGCCGGGGGCAGCTGGTGTGTGAGCAGCGAAACCTGTGCGTTCGGCGTCATCAACGCCCGGTTTGTGCGCGACGTTGCGCCGGGAGAGATTGTGAAATTCTCCGCGTCGGGCGCGGAATCCTTCTTCTACACGAAGGAATGCACCCACCGGCTCTGCGCCATGGAATACATCTATTTTTCCCGCCCCGACAGCATGTTGGAGGGGCGCAGCGTTCACGCCGTGCGAAAGGAGACGGGGCGGCGGCTCGCCCGGCTGGAAGAAAACGGGACGTTTGCCGATATCGTCGTCGGCGTGCCGGACTCCTCCCTCTCCGCCGCCATGGGCTACAGCGAGGAGCTGGGCCTTCCGTATGAGATGGGACTGATCAAAAACAAATACACCGGCCGCACCTTTATCCAGCCCACCCAAAAACTGCGCGATACCGGCGTGCGCATGAAGCTTTCCGCCAACCAGCCTGTGGTGGAGGGAAAGCGCGTCGTACTCATCGACGATTCTCTTGTGCGCGGCACCACTTCCCGCCGGATTGTGCAGCTTCTGCGGGAAGCGGGCGCGTCCGAGGTGCATCTGCGCATTGCATCCCCGGAGATGAAATTCCCCTGCTTCTATGGGGTGGACACCTCCACCCGCGCGGAGCTGGCCAGCGCCAATCACACGCCGCAGGAGCTCTGCCGCCTGCTGGGAGCCGATTCCCTTCGCTTCCTGCCGGACAGTGAACTCTGTGGGGCCTGCGGCGGGGATTCCCTGTGCCGGGCCTGCTTCACCGGCAGCTACGTCACCCCCCTGTTCGGGTGCGGAGAAAGCGCCGGGCTAACCATCTCAGCCGGAAACGCGCTCTGAAAAGGAGCGGCACAGCGATTCCACCCGTTCCTTTGCGGCAAGCAGCTCACGCGGCTCTCCGAAATTCTTGCGGTACACCTCGATGATCAGATCGCCTGCATACGAGGAATCCCGCAGCAAATCAAGCAGCTTCTCATATGCCATCGTTCCGCATCCCGGCAGCAGGCAGTCCGCGCCGGGAACGTTGTCGTTGATGTGCAGATGCACCAGGCGCTCCCCCATCGCGCGGCACATGGCAAAGGGATCCTTGCCTGCCCGCACCGCCTGTTTGATATCGAACACGAAGGCGCATTCTTCGCCAAGCTGTTTACGCATCCGGGCGATAAACTCCGGGTCCTCGCTTCGGAACTGGTTGACATTCTCCTGTGCGACGGCAATTCCGAAGCTTTGTCCCAGACGGTACAGACGCAGATAGCGTTCCAGATACTCCTCCTCCGTGATCTTTCCTTCCCGGTAGCCGCGCTGTCCATGCAGGACGAGGAGCTTCGCGCCCAGCATTCCGGCCGCTTCAAAATACCGCTTGTAAAATTCCAGCCCATCTTCCACACGGCGCAGGTATTCGGAAAAAAACAGCGTTCCCTCAAAGCCGGAGGTAAACGGATGCAGGGATTTCACCTGCGCCCCCGTCTCCTCCAGGCGCGTCCGGAGCATCCGGACAAAGGAAGGATCCAGCTCGCTGCTGGTATTGATAAAAAGTTCAAACAGCCTGAAATCCATGGAAAGCAGGAGATCCAGCGATTTTTCGATCTCCATCGGATACAGGCATGCGGTTGAGATTCCGGTTCTCATGGTTTCCTTCTGAGCCTCCATCCTCCCGATCTGCCCCGCGCCGGAATCCCAGCGTTTTTCGGACAGAATCGGAATCTTCTTTTTATCACTTTACTATTTTTGCACGGCGTTTGCAAGAAAAACAGCACCGTGCGCAAATGAAAAGAACTCTCCGGGATATACTATGGATATTCTGCGAAAAAGGAGAGTGTCATATGGAAACCAAAAAGACGGAAAACGCCGATGAGGAGCTGCTGGGCGAACTGTCCCGCACCGCCGCCATGGGAGTGGAAGCGATGGAACTGGTGATTTCCAAAGCGGAGGACAGCGCGCTGCGCGGCAAACTGGAACGCCAGGAGCAAAGCTATCGCAAGCTTGCGGATCGTGCCAGAGATTTGATGGAGAAAAAAGGGCTGCGCCCCGAGCCCGGTCCGGCTCTGCAAAAGGCGATGCTCTGGGGCTCTGTGCAGATGAGCACCCTCACCAACACCAGCTCCTCCCACCTGGCCGAACTGACCATCAACGGCACCACGATGGGCATTGTCAGCCTGACCAAATGCATGCACGATCTGGTGCACGCAGACGGACAGGCGCGGGCGCTGGCCGAGGAATTTCTTTCCGCTCAGCAGCAGACAGTGGAAGAACTCAAGGCTTTTCTTTGAAAAAGCAAAAACTGGAAGTTTTCGCCCGCCGCAGAATTTTCCGATTCTGCGGCGGGTTCTTTTTTCGCTGCAACCGGAAGCCTGCCGCAACAGCCTTTTCATTTCCCAGGAATAATGCTACAATAGAGCAGGATCCTGCCCGGCAAACAGAAAACCCGGCAGGAAACGGCAGAGCCAAAATCGAAAGGCCCTGGGCTGCTGAGGGGAGTTTTCCATATTGCAGGAGGAATATCGCGCATTGCCTCCCCTTGCCGATACCATCCTGCGCCAGCTTCTGGACTGTCTGGGAAACGCCGAATTCGCCATCCAGCGCGATGTACTACATCCGGCAAGCGGAAATCGTCGTCGCATGCAACGGAATCCCGCTTCCCCAAAATGAACGGGCCCTCGCCTTTTTGATGCAGCAAAAGGACAAACACTGGGGATCTCCCTTCGACGGCCTTTCCCTCTCCGCTCTCGCGCCACAAAGGCCGGAACAGGCAAAAGCCGATCATGACAAACAGAGCGAAAGCTGATATAATAGAAATGTTTGACCCTGGATTGCCCTCTGCGGGAAACAGGGCATTGGAATCAGAATGAGGAGCGTATCCATATGGCATTATTCAGCGCCAGCAATTTACAGAAATCCTTCGGCACCGACGTTATCTTCTCGGGCGCGTCGTTCGAGATTCAGGAAGGCGATCATATCGGCCTGGTGGGCGTGAACGGCTCCGGAAAAACAACGCTGTTCCGTGTGCTGATGGGAGATCTGCCCAGCGACGGGGGCGAAATCTATCAGGCAAATTCCGCCGTGATCGGCTACATGGAACAGCATGTCTGCCGCGATCTGGAAAAAAGCGCCTACAGCGAGGTGCTTTCCGTCTTTTCCCCGCTTCTGGAGATGGAACGGGAACTGGAGGAAATCAATCACCGGCTTCAGGCGAAAGCGGGCAATCTGGACGAGCTGATCGAGCGGCAGGCTGCCCTAACGGAACGCTTTGAGCGCGAGGGCGGTCTGACCTGCCGGGCGCGGGCGCGCTCCGCCCTGATGGGTCTTGGCTTTGATGACACGCAGATGGCCCAGCCGATCGCCGTCCTGAGCGGCGGACAGAAGGCCAAGCTTCAGCTGGCGAAAATGCTGCTCAGCGGCGCGAATCTTTTGCTGCTCGACGAACCGACGAACCATCTGGACATCGAGAGCGTGGAATGGCTGGAAGACTTCCTGCGCGCCTACCACGGGGCCTTTCTCGTCATCTCCCACGACCGTTATTTTCTCGACCGCATCACCCAGCGCACCTTTGAAATGGAGCACGGACGTCTGACGGCGTACCGGGGAAATTACACGGCTTTTCTGGCGCAGAAAGAGGAAAACCGGCTTGCCATGCAGCGCAAATACGACAACACCAAGCGGGAAATCACCCGGTTGGAGGGCGTTGTCGCCCAGCAGCGCCAATGGAACCGCGAGAAAAACATCCGCACAGCGGAAAGTAAGCTCAAGGTGATTGAACGCCTGGAAAGCACGCTCGAAAAGCCGGAGGACTCGCCCGAAAGTCTCCGCTTCACCTTCCCCATCCATCAGCGCGGCGGCAATGACGTGCTGATCACAGAGGATCTGGCGCTCTCCTTCGGGGAAAACCATCTGTTTTCCGATGTAAATCTGCACGTGCGGCGCGGAGAACGCGTCTTTCTGATCGGTCCGAACGGCTGCGGAAAAACCTCGTTCCTGAAAACACTGCTCGGCCAATACAAACCGGATCGGGGAGAAATCCGCTTCGGCGCGGGGATCGACGTCGGGTATTACGACCAGATCCAGGCAAATCTCGATCTGAACAAGACCGTCCTCGATGAAATCTGGGACGCATACCCCCGCATGACACAGACGGAAGTGCGGAACGCTCTGGCCGTGTTTCTCTTTTTCGGGGACGATGTGTTCAAGCCGGTGTCCGCGCTCTCCGGCGGCGAGCGCGCCCGCGTGCTGCTGCTTCGCCTGATGCTTTCCCAGGACAATTTTCTGCTGCTGGACGAGCCGACCAACCATCTGGATATTTCCTCCTGCGAGGCGCTGGAAGACGCGCTGCAAGGCTATGAGGGAACGCTGCTGATTGTCTCCCATGACCGCTATCTGATCAATAAAATCGCGGACAAGGTGTACTGCTTTGAGGAGACGGGTGTTTCCTGCACACTTGGCGGCTACGATGCGTATCTCGAAGCAGCCCACGCCAAAGCACAGGTGCAGCAGGCCTCCTCCGCACAAGCCCCTTCCGCGCGCGCGGCGGAGTACCGTGTGCGCAAGGAGCAGCAGGCCGCTCTGCGGAAGGACAAGGCGGCCCTGCGCCGTCTGGAAACGGAGATTGCGGAGACAGAGGAACGAATCGCGGCGCTGGAAACGCAGCTCGGCGATCCGGAAACGGCGGCGGACTATGAAGCCGTGGCACGGATTTCCTCTGAGTTGGAAGAAGCCCGCGCCCAAAACGAGGATCTCTTTTCCCGCTGGACAGAGCTGTCCGAGCGCCTGGAAGCACAAACGGGTGCAACCGGAGAATAAAAAAGCCGGGAGAGGAATTATCCTCTCCCGGCCATGCCGGCAGCGTCTTACTGCTGAACCTTGAACTGCTCGATTTCCGCGAGGAACTCGGCCGCCGCGTCGCTCTCCACCTCAAGGGTGACGGGCTTGGAGAGATCCAGGCTGAAAACGCCCATGATGGATTTCGCGTCGATCTTGTACTTATCGGTTGTCAGATTGATCTGAAAATCATATTTCGTGGTAATCGAAACAAACTTTTTGACTGCTTCAATGCTCGAAAGCATGATGTTCTCTTTTACCATTTTGCATTCCTCCTGTTGTTGCTTTCTTTTGATCATAATACACCGCAACGCCTTGGTCAATATGGATTATTGACAGAGAATCCTCTGGATTCCGTTGAAATCTCGACAGTTTGATCTGTCTTTTTTCTGTTTTCCCTCTTGTACGGAAAAGAACAAGCCCATCGGAAGGAGTTTTTTCATGAAGGTTTTTGCCATCACGCTTGGCTGTAAAGTAAACCAATACGAAACACAGGTGATGCTGTCGCAGATGTGCCGGGCCGGCTTTATCGCAGCATCCTGCGAGGAGGAGAGCGATGTGATTCTCGTCAACTCCTGCACCGTCACCGCGGCCAGCGACCACAAGGTGCGTCAGACGCTGCACCGCGCCAGACGCGCCGCCCCCTCCGCCGTTCTGGTTCTGACGGGCTGCATGCCGCAGGCCTTTCCGGAGGCGGCAGCCGCTCTGTCAGACGCGGACATTGTGTTGGGAAACACCAGCCGCGCCTCGCTCGTCCCCCATGTGCAGACCTTTCTGCGCACCCATGAGCGGATTGTGGATATCGGAAAGCATGAGACGGGAGAACGCTTTGAATCCATGCAGGTACGCGAGTTTCATGAGCGCACACGGGCTTTCCTGAAAATCGAGGACGGCTGCAACCGTTTTTGCAGCTACTGCATCATCCCCTACGCGCGCGGGCGCGTGCGCTCGAAACCGCTGGAGGAGCTGAAAAACGAACTCGCGGAGCTGGGAGAAAACGGCTATCGCGAGGTGGTGCTGACAGGCATCAACCTCTCCGCCTACGGGCAGGAGCTGGGCCTTTCGCTCTGTGACGCGGTGGAGGCGGCCTGCGCCGTCCCGGGGATTGCGCGCGTGCGTCTCGGCTCGCTGGAGCCGGAGCAGATGGACGAACCCGTCATCGCGCGGATGGCACGTCAGGAAAAGCTTTGCCCGCAGTTCCATTTGTCCCTGCAAAGCGGATGTGACGCCACGCTGCGCCGCATGAACCGCCACTACGACACGGCGGAATACCGCCGCATTGTCGCAAACCTGCGCGCCGCCTTCCCCAACGCCGCCATCACCACCGATATTATGGTGGGCTTTGCGGGCGAGACGGAGGAAGAATTTCAGCAGTCTCTGGCGTTCGCGGAGGAGATCGGCTTTGCCAAGGCACATGTCTTTGCCTATTCCCGCCGTCCCGGTACAGTGGCGGACAAAATGCCGGATCAGGTGTCCAAAAAGGAAAAGGAGGAGCGCAGCGCCCGCATGATCGCGGCAACTCAGCGCACAAAGGAAGCCTTTTTCCAGACTCAGCTGGGACGGACGGAGCCGGTTCTGTTTGAGCAGACATGCGCGCCCGGCGTGTGGGAGGGCTACACCAGCAATTATACGCCGGTGCATGTCGTATCCTCCGAAATTCAGTCCGGTGAACTCCGCCCCGTTCTTTTGCAGGAAGCTTACGCGGAATTTTGCACCGGCAGTCTCGTTTCTCTTTGAGTTTTTTTGCACAAATTTTACATTGTAAAGAAATTATGAGTTGACATTTCTCTGTAATCTGTCAAAATAGAAATGAGGGTATTGCGTCGATCAACATACAGAAAGAGGGAATTTTATGGCATCCGCGACAAAGGAGAAATTCACCAAACAGGAAAAAAGCTGGATCCTGTATGACTGGGCGAATTCCGTCTATGCCACCAATATTATGGCGGCTATTTTCCCCATTTATTTCACCGCTGTCTGCGGAGGCGATACCACCGGTATGCAGTGGTGGGGCTACGGCACTTCACTCGCAACGCTTATTGTGGCCGTTCTGGCCCCGATTCTCGGCTCTCTGGGAGATTACAAGGGGATGAAAAAGAAATTTTTCACCTTCTTCATGCTGGTCGGTGTATTCTGCACGCTGATCATGGCAATCTTCGACAACTGGCAGATGCTCCTGGTCGGTTATGTACTTTCGTATATTGGCTTTGCAGGCTCCTGCCTGTTCTACGATTCGTTCCTCACCGACGTGACCACACGCGAACGCATGGATAAGGTGTCCGCCTGGGGGTACGCGATGGGGTACATCGGCGGGAGCACCATCCCCTTCCTGATTTCCATCGGCATTCTTCTTGCCATGGGAATGGACAACCCCACGGCTGTGAAGCTGGTTGTGGTGCTGACCTCCGTGTGGTGGGGCGTATTCAGCATCCCCATGATGCGCAACGTTCATCAAAAATATTATCTGGACGGCAAACCCCAGCACATGGCCGCCGCCGCTTTCACAAATGTGGGCCGCACTCTGCGGAGCATTGTGAAAAACAAAGGACTGTTCTTCTATCTCATTGCTTATTTCTGCTACATCGACGGCGTGGGAACCGTCATTCACATGTCCACCTCCTACGGCAGCACGCTGGGCCTGGACACGGTTGGTATGATTCTGGCCCTGCTGGTCACACAGATCGTCGCCATGCCGTGCTCCATCCTGTTCGGACGGCTCGCGAAAAAGCTGGGCGCTGTCCGCATGATTGGAATCGCGATCGTCGTGTATTTCCTGATCTGCGTGGTGGGCTTCTACATGGGTTACATCATTGAAGTGGACGAGCAGGCCATCGGCACGGCTCAGATCCTCTTCTGGATGATGGCTTTCCTGGTCGGAACGGTCCAGGGCGGGATTCAGGCTCTCTCCCGCTCCTATTTCAGCCGTCTGGTTCCGCCGGACAAAAGCAACGAATACTTTGGATTTTTCGATATCTTCGGCAAATTTGCCACTGTGGTCGGCCCCTTCCTTGTGGCTGTCGTGACGGGTGCGACGGGCCGTTCTTCCTTTGGCATTCTCAGCCTTCTGGTTCTCTTTGCCGTGGGCGGTCTGCTTCTTTTCCTTGGGCGCGAGCCGATGAAGCAGTCGGAAGCCGCTGCCGAGCAGGCCCGTCGTGCTGCCGGAGAGAAATAACAGCTTTTCTCTTCATAAAGCGTGAAAAAGCCCGGAGAGGTCTCAAAGATCTCTCCAGGCTTTTAGGCGGATATCGGGTATATGGAGAAATAGAGCAAACCGACAAAAATGAAGAATTTGTTAAAAAATGTTGTTTTTTTATATCTATATGGATTATACTGGTATTATACTTTATTCTAATTCTCAAGGAGCACCCCCACTTGTCCGTAAACCTGTTAAACTTTTGACGCATGCCGAAACATAAAGTATACACAGGCTGAAACCGGCAAGTGTAAGGTATTTTCTTTGACATATTTCTTTGACATGTGTTGAAGAAAATACCTTTCACTTTTTCTGAACACGAGAAAAGAG
>NBJMC04203__coassemble_360_pt1 | contig 28969 bp, 29 predicted proteins | sample NBJMC04203__metabat2_high_PE_051 | metagenome-assembled genome bin NBJMC04203 | reverse complement strand
GGTTGCGCGTCTCGCGGTCCTGGAGTCCGCCGTCGTAATAGTAGAACAGGGCGCCCGCGCCGCCGGGGCTGGAACCGGCGGGGATTTCACGGTAGTAGTCCGGTTCCTCCACCTTGTGCCGCCGTTTTACCACCCTGCACAGAATGCCGAACACAATACCCGCCACCGCGATCACTATGCCCGCAATCGCGGACAGAAGCGCGAGAAAACGTTCCCGTTCCTTCTGGGCTTCCCATTCGTCCGCCCACTGCTGTTCCTCCTGGGCAATTTTCTCCAGAGCAGTTTCGCTGCTGGTGCGCTGTGCGTTCGGGAACAGGGAGGCGGGGGCGCAAATCCGGGTTTCCACATTGGTTTCCGCCGGGATTTCCGACGCGGTCAGCGTGATATGGTTAGCGGAATCAATGCTCAGCCAGCTTTCCGCGGTACAGTGCAGCCATCCGCGCAGATCCTGCTGTTCCGCTCCATCCGGCAGGAGAATCTCAGCGGTAAACTGCGTGATGGGGATGGAGAATTGTTTGCCGATAAATCCATGATACAGAACGCCGACATCCGCATAGCGTTCCACCGCGTTGGTGACGGTGTAGGAGAGCGTGAAGCTGGCGTTTCCCTCATCGACGGGCTGCATAAACCATCCCAGCTCCGTTTCCTGATCGTTTGCAATCAGATAGCAGGTTTCCGGCGTTTCACTGACCTCATGAAGGGAAGAAAATTCCCCCTCAAAGTCGTAGGTGCGTCCGGTGTCATTATCCGTGACGGAAAAATCCTTGATCTGCTGTTCCGAGGAGTAGGGGAAGGATTTGAACAGGTTGCTGTAGCTTTTGTCACGATCGTAAAGGGAGATATCCCATCGTTCGGTGACCTGCATGTCTCCGTTTTCCAAAAGCTGCGCCTGGATGGAAACGGAGCGCAGGAGCTGATCCGCTCCTCTCTTATAAGAGCTGCATCCGGAGAAAAGCAAAATCGGAAGCAGAAGCAGGATACAGGCCCAAAGCCTGCCTCGATGTAATTTCATACGAACCTCCAAAAATCGGAATCAGAATTTTACCTGAGGGACGCTGCGCTCGTTGTCATAGACCTGGAAATATTCCTTCGGCTCAAAATGAAACATATTGGCGACCAGGCTTGTGGGCATCTGCCGGATCGTTTCATTATAGCGCATCACGGTGTCGTTGTAGAACTGGCGGGAGATGGCAATTTTCTTTTCCAGATCGGCAAGAGTGGATTGGAGCTCGAGAAAATTTGCGTTGGAGCGGACCTCGGGATAGCGCTCCACACTGACCAGAAGGTTGGAAACCGCCTGTCCCAGGCGATCATTGCTCTGGATGCTTTCCTGACGGCTTCCGGCGTTCATGGCCGCGCTGCGCCACTTGGTGACATCCTCCAAAAGGCTTTTCTCGTGAGCGGCGAAGCCCTTCACCGTTTCCAGAAGGTTGAGGATCAGATCGAAGCGCTGCTTGAGCTGTACATCGATCTGGGCCCAGCTGTTATCCACACGGGAGGAGAGCTTGACCAGCTTGTTGTGGCTGGAGACAAACCAGATAATGGTGCCCACAACAAGGAGCAGAATAACGGCGACCAGAACGATGACAGTGGTCAAAATGGCAGTTGGCATGAAAACGACTCCTTTCAGATGGCGGGGATCGCCCCCGGAAAAGCAGGAGAGAACCCACAGGCATTTTCCCCATTGTACCACAGAATGGGACAAAAGGTAAAGAGGCGTCCGCCGGGCTTGTTCTGCCGGGGCGGACGCCTCTGAACGTTATTCTTTTTCCACCTGCGCGGTCTGATGTGACGCGTTATGAATCTGATAGCAGAGCGTCATCAGGCTGTCGTTCAGATGTACGTTTTCCACAATGGCGTCGGGGTGCTTCACAGCAATATCATAGTGGCTGAAATTCCAGAAGCTGCGGATTCCAAGCTGGCACAGATGGTCGCTCAGCTCGCTGACGGCTTCGCGCGGAACGCACAGAACCGCCATCACAGGCTTTTCACGGGCACAGAAGGAATCCAGCTTTTCCATGTCCAGAATTTCAATTCCATTGATTCGGTTTCCGATTTTGAAGGGTGAGCTGTCGAAAATGCCCACCAGAGAGAAGCCGTCGTCGGCAAAGCTCATGTGGGAGGCGATCGCCTGCCCCAGATTTCCCGCGCCGATGAGGATCGCTTTATACTGGTTGCGAAGACCGAGAATTCCTCCGATCTCTTCGCAGAGCTGATCCACAATATATCCATATCCCTGCTGCCCGAAGCCGCCGAAGCAGTTGAGATCCTGACGGATCTGCGACGCCGTCAGGCCAAGCTTTGCGGAAAGCTCCGTGGAAGAAATCCGGGTGACGCCCTTTTCGCGCAGGTGGCTCAGAAACCGGTGATAGCGCGGTAAGCGGCGTATGACGGACATGGAAATATTTTCACGTTTTGGCATTGGTTTTATGACCTCCTCATTTTCGGTCAGAGGCGCAGGAAGGACTTACAGAAGCGCGTCGAGACGCTTGGCAACCTCATGCAGGAAGGTTTCCGTATCCACCTTGCGTTTTTCAGGCAGAGAGGAGAGGGGAATGAGATCACCCGTCATCACGCCCTCCTCAATGGTCTGCACAGCTGCTTTTTCCAGCTTTCCGGCAAATTCACACAGAGCGGGGATTTCATCCAGCTCGCCGCGCTTACGGAGAGCGCCCGTCCAGGCGAAAAGCGTCGCCATGGAGTTGGTGGAGGTCTCCTCGCCTTTGAGCCACTTATAATAGTGGCGGGTGACTGTGCCGTGCGCGGCCTCGTATTCGTATACGCCGTCAGGGGAGACGAGAACGCTCGTCATCAGGCCGAGACTGCCGAAGGCCGTGGCAACCATGTCGCTCATCACGTCGCCGTCATAGTTCTTGCAGGCCCAGATGAAACCGCCCTCGGAGCGAACAACGCGGGCCACCGCGTCGTCGATCAGGGTGTAGAAATATTCAATCCCCGCCGCGTCAAACTTCTCCTTGTATTCTGCGTCGAAAATTTCCTGGAAAAGATCCTTGAAGCGGTGATCGTATTGTTTGGAAATGGTGTCCTTGGTGGCGAACCAGATTTCCTGCTTGGTGTCCAGCGCATAATTAAAGCAGGCACGCGCAAAGCTGGCGATGCTGTCATCCAGATTGTGCTGGCCCTGTACAACGCCCGCGCCCTTGAAATCGTGGATCAGCTCGCGCGTCTCGGTGCCGTCCGGCGCTGTGATGACCAGCTCGGCCTTGCTTCCGGCGGGCACAACGGCTTCCGTGTTGCGGTATACGTCGCCATATGCGTGACGCGCAATGGTAATCGGCTTTTTCCAGCCGGGCAGGAAGGGGACGATCCCCTTGACCAGAATCGGCGCGCGGAACACGGTGCCGTCGAGAATCGCGCGGATTGTGCCGTTCGGGGACTTCCACATCTCATGCAGATCGTATTCCTTGACGCGCGCGGCGTTCGGCGTGATGGTGGCGCACTTGACCGCCACACCGTATTTTTTCGTCGCCTCGGCGCTCTCCACCGTAACGCGGTCACCCGTTTCGTCGCGGTGCTTGAGCCCGAGATCGTAATATTCCGTTTTGAGATCCACATAGGGGGTGATGAGAATCTCCTTGAGCATTTTCCAGATCACTCTGGTCATCTCGTCGCCATCCATCTCAACCAGCGGCGTTTTCATTTGAATTTTATCCATGGCGCAAACCTCCCGTTCCATATCTTTTACTTTCTGTGCTTCAGGCTTTGGATCCGTTTTCGCGTGTGTAGTTCAGCAGGCCGCCTGCCAGAACCATATCGCGCTGACGGGAAGAAAGCACAGCCTGCGCGGGAATGGTGATTCCCTTCGTCTTGTTCACAACGGTGACGGAGGAACCGGCCTCGATTTCCTTGCGGACGTTCGGCAGCTCCAGCTCGTCCATCTGGTCAATGCGATCGTAATCCGCCTCGTTTTCAAAAACGAGCGGCAGGATTCCCGCGTTGGCAAGGTTCGCACAGTGGATGCGCGCGAAGCTCTTTACCAGAACAGCCTTGACGCCGAGATAGAGCGGCACAAGAGCGGCATGCTCACGGGAAGATCCCTGTCCGTAGTTCTGTCCGCCCACAACGACGCTCGGGCCGTTATCGCGGCAGCGCTGCGGGAACTCCTTGTCGCACACGCCGAAGCAGAAATTCGACAGGTAGGGGATATTGGAACGGTACGGCAGGATTTTGGCGCCGGCCGGCATGATATGGTCGGTGGTGATGTTGTCGCCCACCTTCAGCAGCGCTTTGACGGAAAGGCTTTCCGGCAGGGCGGTGGTGACGGGGAACTCCTTGATGTTCGGTCCGCGCAGGATCTCCACGCTGTCCATTTCCTCCGTCGGAGCGGGAGCGGCCACCATGTTGTCGTTGATCAGGAAGTGTTCCGGCATCGCCACGGAAACCTCTCCGCCCAGTGTACGGGGATCCGTCAGTACGCCGGTCAGTGCGGAAACAGCCGCCGTCTCGGGGCTGACCAGATAGATCTGCCCGTCCGCCGTGCCGGAGCGGCCTTCAAAGTTGCGGTTGAAGGTGCGCAGGGATACACCGTGGGAATTCGGGGACTGGCCCATGCCGATGCAGGGGCCGCACGCGCATTCCAGCACACGGGCGCCCGCGGCAATGATATCGGCCAGTGCGCCGTTTTCCGCGAGCATGTTGTACACCTGCTTGCTGCCGGGTGCGATAGCGAGGCTGACGTCGGGATGAACCGTCTTGCCCTTCAAAATCGCGGCGACGTGCATCAGATCGAGGTAGGAGGAATTGGTGCACGAGCCGATGCAGACCTGGTCTACCTTGATGGGGCCGACAGCTTCCACGGTTTTCACGTTGTCGGGGCTGTGCGGGCAGGCCACCATGGGGACGAGAGAGGTCAGATCCACGGTGATCTCCTCGTCATATACCGCGTCGGGATCGGAGGCGAGCGGCGTCCAGTCCTGCTCACGTCCCTGCGCGCGGAGAAATTCACGCGTGATTTCGTCGGAGGGGAAGATGGAGGTGGTGGCGCCGAGCTCCGCGCCCATGTTGGTGATGGTGGCGCGCTCCGGCACGGTCAGGGTGGACACGCCCTCGCCGGCATACTCCACGATTTTTCCCACTCCGCCCTTCACGGAAAGGATTTCAAGCACCTTAAGAATTACATCTTTGGCGGATACCCAGGGGGAAAGTTTGCCCGTCAGGTTGACGCGCAGCATCTTCGGCATGGAGATGTGATACGCGCCGCCGCCCATGGCAACCGCCACGTCAAGACCGCCCGCACCCATTGCCAGCATGCCGATGCCGCCGCCGGTTGGGGTATGGCTGTCGGAGCCGATCAGCGTTTTGCCGGGGATGCCGAAGCGCTCCAGATGCACCTGATGGCAGATGCCGTTTCCGGGGCGGGAAAAGCGAATGCCGTGCTTTTTCGCCACGCTCTGGATAAAGCGGTGATCATCCGCGTTCTCAAAGCCGGTTTGCAGGGTGTTGTGGTCGATGTATGCCACACTCAGCTCCGTTTTGACGCGCGGAACGCCCATCGCTTCAAATTCCAGGTAAGCCATGGTGCCGGTCGCGTCCTGTGTCAAGGTCTGGTCAATGCGCAGGCCCACGTCCGAGCCGACGGTCATTTCCCCGCTCACAAGATGGTTTTTGATGATTTTCTGTGCAATCGTAAGTCCCATGCGGGATTCCTCCTGTTCCATAAGTAAAGTGGAAACGATTCACGGTTATAAATAGGTATAATCTTTATTTATTATGGGTCAAAAACGGCTCATTGTCAATCGTTTCACGAACTTTTATCCGAAAAACGAAAGAATATTCACAGTTCATTCAGAATTTCGCACGAAATGGAAGGGGAAAGAAATCTGCGGGACAGAGCGGGAAGAATCCGCTTGATGAATAAATAAGGCAATGGTATAATAGGATGGAACTGCGCGGACGCGAAGTTTCTCCGCCGTGTATGTTGCGGCGTTCTCTGCACACAATAGGGGATGAATACGATTCCAGGAGGTGCAGAGATGTATTATTGGAGAAACGGCGAAGAGCCGGAGGAGAGCAGTGAGGATCAGCTTCAATACCAGCGCATCGCGGACGCCGGATCGGTGATCACAGGCGGCGGGAAAGCCATTCACTGTTTGACGGTGATCGGCCAGATTGAGGGGCATAACGTCCTTCCCTCACAGAACAAAACCACGAAATATGAGCATGTGATTCCCCAGCTTGTCGCCATCGAGGAGGAGCCAAACATCGACGGTCTGCTGATGATCCTCAATACGGTCGGCGGCGATGTGGAAGCCGGACTTGCGCTGGCGGAGCTTGTCGCGGGTATGAAAAAGCCCACGGTGAGCCTGGTTCTCGGCGGAGGTCACTCCATCGGCGTTCCGCTGGCGGTTGCGGCAAAGCACAGCTTTATTGTTCCCAGCGCGACCATGACCATTCATCCCGTGCGGATGAGCGGGCTGATGCTGGGCGTGCCGCAGACGATGGATTATTTTCAGCGGATGCAGGAGCGGATCACACGCTTTGTCACGGCAAATTCGCATATTTCCGCCGAGCGTTTTTACGAGCTTGCCATGAATACACAGGAGCTGGTCATGGACGTGGGAACGGTTCTGGATGGCGCGGATGCGGTGGAGGAGGGACTGATCGACTCTCTGGGAACGCTGTCCGACGCGTTGGCGTGCCTGTACCGCATGATAGACGGCACAGGCGGCAAGAAAGGAAAAAAGAAAAAGGCTTCCTCCTCGGAGAAGGCCTGATTCCAGGCGCGGGCTTCCGCGCTGCTACATAGCGCGGCGGCTGTGCCGCCGTATTTTCTGGAGGTATCAATTTTACATGCAGGAAATTTTTGAAGCGATTGTTCAGGGAATTGTGCAGGGAGCCACCGAGTTTCTGCCGGTATCCAGCAGCGGGCATCTCTCGCTCGCCCAGCATTTTATGGGGGTCGAGGAAACCAGCCTTTTGTTCAATGTCATGCTGCACATCGGAACCTTGGCCGCTGTGGTGCTGGTGTATCACAAGCTGATTTGGCGGCTGATCAAGGCATTGTTCTCCATGCTGAAGGATATTTTCACGGGAAAACTCAAGTGGAGCGCGATGGATCCGGACCGGAACCTTCTGGTGATGCTGATCATCGGTCTGCTGCCGCTTTTCCTGTTGTTCCTGCCGGTACCCGGCACGGGAATGAAAATCAAGGATTACGCGGATCTCTGGGGGACGGATTCCACCATTCTGGTGGAGGGTGCGGCTCTGCTGGTCACCAGTGTCCTGCTTTTTATCGCGCATCTGAAAAGCCGCAAGATGGCAGAGAAAAACCATTCGGTGGGCCGCCGCCGCTTCAATCCGATCGATGCGCTGGCCGTGGGCCTGACACAGTGCTTTGCCGCTGTATTCCCCGGTCTTTCCCGCTCCGGCTCCACGCTGTCCGTGGGACTGATGCGGGGAATCAACCGCCAGACGGCGCTGGATTACTCCTTTGTTCTGGGAATTCCGGCGATTGTGGCCGCTGCCGGGCTGGAGCTGCTTGACGCGGTGAAGGCGCAGGAGCCGGTCAATGTTGCGCCGATGCTTGTGGGAATGCTCGTTTCGGCCGTTGTCGGCTTTTTTGCCATCAAGCTTCTGCGGTGGATGGTGTCGAGCAATAAGCTGCTTCCGTTTGTTGTGTACACCGGCGTGCTGGGACTGGTCGTGCTGGTGATTGGAATTGTGGAGCAGAACACAGGCGTGAACATCATCACAGGCGCGCCGCTGTGGTAAGAAAACGGCGCGGTCGTTAGAACTATCACAATCCGGTCAGTCCGGAAGAGGAGAACATAGAAGATGGCGGAACGCAGAAAAAGGCAGCAGCCGAAAAAAACGGATACCCGCAAACCGGCGCGGCACATGGCGGGAAATCGAAAAAAACCGCTGACCAAGGCGGAAAAAGAGCAGCAGCGCCTGCGCGATCTTGAGCAGATCAAGCAGCGCAATCAGATCATGGCCGTGATCCTGTTTGCCGTTGCGATTCTGATGGGGTGCCTTGTGCTGATCCCGGGGGAAAACGTCTGGTTTTGGCTGCATCAGCAGCTTTTGGGCCTGTTCGGCGTCTGCGCCATCTTTTGGCCGATTCTGTTGCTTTACATAGCTGTCGTGACGGCGCTTGACCGCCATGACAGCAAAATGAGCATGAAAATTGTATTGATGGCGGTGATCATCATTCTTCTGTGCGCCGCCGTCTATGTGTTCGGAAACCAGTTCCGCGACGTTTCCTTCTGGGAGGAGCTGGTGGCCCTGTATGGGGATGGGCAGGCACGCAAGGGAGCCGGATTCTTCAGCGGTCTGCTCGGGATCCCGCTTGCGTCGGGACTCGGTTCGATTGGAGCCAAGATTTTCACGCTGCTGCTTCTGTTTGTCGCGGTGATGATTCTGACGGGAACCAGCCTGATCAAGCTGTTCCGGGTGGTATCGAAACCGGCGGGAGCCGCGGCGGCGGCAGTCGGCAGCGCCCGGGATCGGCGCAGGGAGGAGCGCGGCCGTTCGATGGAAAACATCGACGTTTCGCTGGATAAGGAGGAGCTGCCGCAGCATCCGGTTCAATCCGCTGGAAAAGCCCGCCCAAAGAGCGAGAAGCTCAAAGAGCTGGAGGAAGCGTTTGAGATTACCCCGCGCGAGACGAAAAAGCAGAAGCAGCCTGTTCCCGCCGCGCCGCCCGAACCTGTTGCCACACCGGCCGCCGAGATGATTGCCGCTGTGGCGGCAGCGCAGAAGCAGCCGGAAAGCACGGCGGCAAAGGAAAAACAGAAGGAGAGCGGCAGCGCGCCGGTTGCCATTCCCAGCCCGGAGGGTGTGCCGCATGAGGACGGCTACCGGTTCCCGCCTATCTCCATGCTGGAGGCTTCCAAAGAGCCGGACGCCGGAGACGTGACGGAGGAGCTGCAAACCAACGGCCGGATGCTGGTGGAAGCCCTCAAAAGCTTCGGCGTGCAGACGAAAATTGTCGATATCTGCCGTGGACCGACGGTCACGCGTTATGAGCTTCAACCGGCTCCCGGCGTCAAAATCAGTAAAATTACGAATCTTTCCGACGACATTGCCATGAATCTTGCGGCGACCGGTGTGCGCATCGAAGCGCCGATCCCCGGAAAAGCAGCTGTCGGTGTGGAGGTGCCGAACCGGAAAACCTCCACCGTAAAGATGCGCGAGCTGATCGCCAGCAATGCGTTCCAGACCGCCAAGAGCCGTCTGACCGTGGCGCTGGGCCGCGATATCGCGGGCGAGGTAACGGTGGCGGATCTGGCAAAGATGCCCCATCTGCTGATCGCGGGTACCACCGGCTCCGGTAAATCGGTCTGCATCAATTCCATGATCATCAGCATGCTGTATAAGAGTACGCCGGAGGAGGTTCGCTTCCTCATGATCGACCCGAAGGTGGTGGAGCTGGGCGTATACAACGGGATCCCGCATCTGCTTGTGCCGGTTGTCACCGATCCGCGCAAGGCGGCGGGCGCGCTGGGCTGGGCGGTCACGGAAATGCTCAAACGCTACAAGATTTTCGCGGAAAACAACGTCCGCGATTTGCAGGGCTATAACGCGCTGGCGGAGTCGAGCAACTATGAGGACGCGAACGGGCAGCCGATGCTTCACATGCCGCAGATCGTCATTATTGTGGACGAGCTGTCCGATCTGATGATGGCCGCGCCAAACGAGGTGGAGGATTCCATCTGCCGTCTGGCACAGATGGCGCGTGCCGCCGGAATGCATCTGGTTATCGCCACGCAGCGTCCCTCCGTCGACGTTATCACGGGCCTGATCAAGGCGAATATTCCCAGCCGTATTGCGCTGACGGTTTCGTCGCAGGTGGATTCGCGTACCATCCTGGATATGGGCGGCGCGGAAAAGCTGCTGGGGCGCGGCGATATGCTGTTTGCCCCGATTGGAAGTCAGAAGCCGATCCGCGTACAGGGCTGTTTTGTCAGCGACGGGGAGATCGAGAGCATTGCCAATTATCTCAAATCCGCTGCGGAGCATGAGTACGACGAAGCGATTATGGACGAGATCGAGAAGAATGCTGTCGCGGAAAAGAGCCACAGCAAGGAGGAGGATGCGGGAGATTCCCAGGATCCGATGATGGCGGAGGCGATCCAATGCGTGGTCGAGGCCGGACAGGCATCCACCTCTCTCTTGCAGCGCCGTCTGCGGCTCGGATACGCCCGGGCCGGAAGGCTGATCGACGAGATGGAGCAGATGGGCGTAGTCGGCCCGCATGAGGGAAGCAAGCCCCGGCAGGTTCTGATTACCTACCAGCAGTGGCTGGAGATGAGTATGAGAAAGGCGGACGAGGCCGAAATCCAGGCAGCCGCCAAGGAAACAAAATCATAAAATGCTTTCCCCTGCGCACAATAACCTCCAAAAGGTACAGGTTGGAGGTGCTGCATTGCGTCAGTGGGAAAAGTATGGGAGATGGACACGGGCGGCGATCATCGGAAGTCTCTGTGGGCTGCTTAACGGCTTGTTTGGCGCGGGAGGCGGTATGGCGGCCGTTCCGCTGCTCCGCGCGGGAGGTCTGGAACAGAAAAAGGCGCATGCAACCTCGCTTGCGGTAATTCTTCCGCTTGCGGTGGTCAGCGCGATCTCCTACCTGACAGCGGGCGCCGTTTCCTTTTCGCAGGCCGCGCCGTATCTGCCGGGCGGCTTTGTGGGGGCGTGCGCGGGGGCTCTTTTGATGAACCGCATTCCCTCGGGGTTGCTGCGCCGTGTGTTCGGCGGGCTGCTGATTTTTGCGGGCGTTCGCCTGCTTCTGCGATGACAGAGGGATTTGTGGCCTTCCTCGCCAGTCTGGTGGCCGGTTTGCTCAGCGCGCTGGGCCTTGGCGGGGGCGGTATTCTGGTTTTATATCTCACGCTGGTGCAGGGGATGGATCAGGCGCAGGCGGGCGGTATCAATCTGCTCTTTTTTCTGCCTGCCGCCGCGGTTGCTGTTGTCCTGCACCTTCGCAAGGGCCGGATTGACTGGAAAATGGCGCTGCGCTGTCTGCCGTTCGGCGTGGTTTTTGCCCTGCTGGGATCCTGGCTGGCGCGATTGCTGGACGGGGTGTGGCTCTCCAAAGCATTTGCCATCCTGGTGCTTTTGATGGGTCTGCGCGAGCTGCTGGGAAAATCCGGCGAGCAGAAAAAACGATAGTATTTCCTGATAAAACTCAACAGAAGGGAACATTGCGATGCCTTTTTTGCCGATTACCAAGGAAGAAACCGAAGCGCTGGGTTGGGATTGCCCGGATTTTGTTCTGGTCACGGGAGACGCGTATGTGGATCATCCGACCTTCGGCCCGGCCATCATTTCCCGCTTGCTGGAAAGCAAAGGATACCGTGTCGCCATGCTGGCGCAGCCGGATTGGAAAACGGATCGGGATTTCACCCGCTTCGGCAAGCCGCGTCTCGGATTTATGGTGAGCGCCGGGAACATTGACAGCATGGTGGCGCACTACACCGCCGCCCGGCGCAGAAGAAGCGACGACGCATATTCGCCCGGAAACCGGCCGGGTCTGCGCCCTGACCGGGCTGTGACGGTGTACGCGAAAAAAATTCGGGAGCTGTATCCCGACAGTCCCATCATTCTCGGCGGTCTGGAAGCTTCTCTGCGCCGCTTTGCACATTATGATTACTGGGACGATGCGATCCGGCCTTCCGTTCTGGTGGAGTCGGGAGCCGATCTGCTGACCTATGGCATGGGCGAAAGGCAGTCGGTGGAGATCGCCGACCGTCTGGCGGCAGGGGAACCGGTTTCCTCCCTGCGCGATATCCGGGGCACCTGCTATCTGATCCCGACGAAGGAGTATGAGCCCGGCCCCGCTGTGGATTGCCCAAGCTATGAGCAGGTCTGCGCATCGAAGCGTGAATACGCGATTTCCTGCCGCAAACAGCAGGACGAGCAGGACGCGGTGCGCGGCAAACGGCTGCTGCAAAAGCACGGAAAGCTGCTGCTGGTTCAGAACCCGCCCGCGCTGCCGCTCGACGGCGCCGAGCTTGACGCCATCTATGAACTTCCGTACATGCGCACCTGGCACCCCTGCTACGCGGATCAGGGCGGTGTCCCGGCCATTCAGGAGGTAGAGTTCTCCATTACACATAACCGGGGCTGTTTCGGCGGCTGCAATTTCTGCGCGATTGCTTTCCATCAGGGCAGAATGGTTACCACACGCAGCGAGGAAAGCGTTCTGCGGGAGGCTAAGCTTCTGACACAGCTTCCGAATTTCAAAGGGTACATTCACGATGTGGGCGGCCCCACGGCGAATTTCCGCGCACCCTCCTGTCAAAAACAGAAAACGCTGGGGCTTTGCGCCGGAAAGAAGTGCCTTGCCCCGAAGCCATGTCCTGCGCTCGAAGTGGAACACCGTTCCTATTTGGAGCTTCTGCGCAAGGTGCGGGCGCTGCCCGGCGTCAAACGGGTGTTTATCCGCTCCGGTATCCGCTTTGATTATTTGATGGAGGATCCCGATAAGACCTTCCTTCATGAGCTGATTGAGCACCATGTCAGCGGCCAGCTCAAGGTGGCTCCGGAGCATTGCTCCGCCGCCGTGCTCGACTGCATGGGGAAACCGCATATCGAATCTTATCTGGCGTTTCAAAAGGAATTTTTCCGATACACGAAAAAGATTGGCAAGGAGCAGTATCTTGTGCCGTATCTGATGTCGTCGCATCCGGGCAGTACGCTGAAGGACGCGGTGGAGCTGGCGCTGTTCCTCAAACGGGAGCATCTCCGCCCGGAGCAGGTGCAGGATTTTTATCCCACCCCGGGAACCATTTCCACCTGCATGTTCTACACCGGTCTGGATCCCTATACGCTCAAGCCGGTCTATGTTCCGCGCAGCGACAAGGAAAAAGCCATGCAGCGCGCGCTCCTGCAATATTTTGATCCGGCGAAGCGTTCCCTTGTGGCGCAGGCGCTTCAGGAGGCGGGACGCACGGATCTTATCGGGTATGGAGAGGATTGTCTGATCCCGCCGCCGCCCGGAACCCATACCCCCAGACGGGAAGGAAAGAAACCGGAAGCATCGCGCCGGACGGCGCAGCGGCATCCGATGGATCCGAAGAAAAAACCAACCTCCAAGCTGGGCGGTCGCTGGGAAAAGGACGCAGATCGCGCACGCAAACAGAATCAAACGAGACGGAAGGGGTAAATTTATATGGCAAGACAGCTGATCATCGACCGCTTTGAAGGACCCTATGCAATTTGCGAGGAAGTGACGGAAACCCCAAAGCAGGAATCCGCCAAGCCCGGAAAGAAACCGGGGAAAAACGCGAAGGATCTCCGCTTTTTCGGAATTGAGAAAGCAGAGCTGCCCGAGAACGCAGGCGAAGGAACCGTGCTGCGGATTGACGATGAGGGCACGCTTTCCGTGGACGAGGAAGCCACCAAGGCGCGCCGTGCAAAGCTTCAGGCCATGCAGGACGGTCTGTGGACCAAATAAATATCGGAATGAAAAAACCAGCGCCTTTCGATTTTGCGATCGAAGGGCGCTGGTTTTTTATGCCCATAAGAATACGGGCGCTCTGTGGGACAGAAAGTTGATGAGGGAAAAGTCTTTGCCGTCAGGAGGTGGACTTGGAATAGGCGTTCATGTGGATTTTTACATGGTCGGCGCTGATTCGATGCATCGCAACGCTTTCCACCAACCCGAAGCCGAAATAGAGACAGGCGCTGGACGAGCCGCCCGCACTGAAAAACGGCAGCGTAACGCCCATCACGGGGAGCAGGTTCAGGCACATGCCGAGATTGCTGATCGTTTGAATGGCGATCATGGCGAAAAAGCCCACGCAGATAGCCGTTCCCATCGCGTCGGTGGCATGGCGCGCCACATACAGGGTGCGGAGCATCAGCGCCAACAGCAGCGCGATCACCAGGCAGCAGCCGATGAATCCCAGACTCTCCGCGGCGACGGAAAAAATATAGTCGCTTTCCTGAATGGAAACAACACCCTTCTGTACGCGGGGAGCCGTTCCCAGGCCGCGTCCGAAAAGCTGTCCGCTGCCGATGGAAATTCTGCCCTGGATCTGCTGCCAGCCGTTTCCGGTGGGGTCATCTTCCAAATGCAGAAACGAGGTCAGACGTGTTTTCTGATAATCCTTGATGATACCGAAATTCCATGCAGCGGGCAGAGCGACGGCCAGCATAGCCGCCACAGCGGCAAACCAGCGCAGCTTGACCCCAGCGGTGAAGCTGACAGCGAGGAACATAAAGAAAAACACCACGGCGGATCCCATGTCCTTCTGGATCAGAACCATCCAGCCCACGGGGAACAGGGCGTGCGTGCCCAGGAGAATCACATGAAGCGGATGATCCAGAAGTCCTTTTTCCTTCACGACGGAAATATGCTTGGCGAAGGTCAGGATAAACACAATTTTTACCAGTTCGCTGGTCTGAAAGGACAATCCCACGCCCGGAATGGTGATCCAGGCTTTCGTGTCCAGGCCGCCGCTGCTCTGAATGCCGAACCCCGCGAAATGGGTGTATACCAAGAGTAAAATACTGACCCCAGCGGCCAGCCACCAGAGCGAGGCAAGGTCGCGGTAGTCGAAGCCCGTGAGAATCAGCGCGCCGAAATAGCCGATACAGATGGCAAGAAATTGTGTGGTGAAATAGCTTCGCGATCCCGAGTAGGGGACGGTGCGAAGAAGGACCAGGGCATAAATGGAAATCGCCGTGATCAGAATCCAAAGCAGCTTGTCCGCACGGCGGAAATAGTCAACAATACGTTCTCCGATTTTCAGCATACGGTTCCTTTCTTAAAACAGGAAAACCGCCGTCCGGCGGTCTTCCCTGATGGCCGGAAGCGGGATGCTCCGGCATGGGCAGACATAATAGTAATGCCATTATAATATGCTTTCCATGAAACTGCAAGCGTTCCATTGTGAACAATTCAGTTCTATTTCCCCCTTCTTGTCCATACATATGGGACAGGAAAGGGAGGACAAGTCGATGAGAGACAGGAAGGAAACGGCAGGCTTTCTTCAGGCAGCGGAGGCAATCGGCGGAAAAACCGGCGCGCTGCTTCTGGAATTGCCGGAGAGGTTCTATGCCGAGACACAGGAAATCGGACTTCGCGCCGGACGGCCGGTCACGCTGGTTTGCGGAAGGGACGTGCTTTTCCCGGATGGGCGGGGTGGGGCGCGGACGCATCCCGTGGAGGGAAGCCCGGAAATTTCGGCCCCGGAGCTGGCGCAGACGCTGCACCGTATGTGCGGATACTCCGTGTACAGCTACCAGGAGGAGCTGCGGGAAGGCTTTTTGACGCTTCGGGGCGGTCACCGCGTCGGTGTGGCCGGGACGGCGGTGGTGCAGCAGGGCATTGTAAGCGGGATACGGGAGGTTTCCTCACTCAATATCCGTCTGGCCCGGGAGAAACGCGGCTGTGCGGCGGAGCTTCTGGCGGGCATGGGGGAGGACATTGGACGCGGACTGCTTCTGGCGGGCCCTCCCGCGGGAGGAAAGACCACGCTTCTGCGCGATCTGGCACGACAGCTTTCCTCCGGAGAAAACGGAAGGCCCCACAAGGTGACGGTTGTGGACGAGCGCTGTGAAATCGCGGGATGCTGGCACGGAGAACCACAGAACGACGTGGGGATATGCTGCGACGTGCTCAGCGGATGCCCGAAGGCGATCGGAATTTTGCAGGCGGCGCGCAGTCTGTCGCCGGAATTTATTCTGTGCGACGAGGTAGGGACGCGTGAGGAGATCGAAGCATTGTCACAGGGAGTGAACACGGGCGCCGCTCTGATTGCGACTATCCACGCGGGTTCCCTGCGGGAACTGATGGCACGCCCTCAGACAGTGCCCCTCCTTCAAACAGGCGCGTTCGGCACGGTGGTGCTTCTGGGCGGCCGCGAACGGCCCGGAAGCATCCGGGGATGGTATAAGGCAGGTGATTTGCTTGCTCAAATTGCTGGGGCTGCTGCTGGTGGCAGCGGCCGGGAGCTTTGCAGGGCTTCAGGCGTCGCTTAAGCTGGGAAGGAGAGAGACAAACCTGGAGCTTTTCTCCCGGTTTGTCCAAAATGCGGAGACGGAGATCCAGTTCTCGGGCTTGCCGGTTGCCGATGTGGTGGAGCGTCATGGGGGAGAGCTTTCCTTTCTGCGCCGCTGCACGGAGCTTTGCCGGGAAGGAATGGATTTTTCCGGGGCATGGGATCAGGCGGTGCGTGAGGATTCCGGGTTTTCCGGTGAGGATGCTTCGCTTCTTCTGGAATTTGGGAAGGGATTCGGAGCGACGGATGTCCAGGGCCAGGCGGCACATTGCCGCCTGACGATGGAACTGACACGGCAAAGATTACAGGATGCGAGGGAAGAAAGGCGGCAGAAGGCGAGGCTGTACCGTATGCTCGGCGTGCTGGGCGGGATTGGTGCCGCGCTTTTCTTCTGCTGAGGAAAGGAAGGAAGAAACATGAACGTGGATTTGATTTTTCGGATTGCAGCCATCGGCATTCTTGTCGCGGTGCTGAACCAGCTTCTCATCCGCTCCGGGCGCGAGGAGCAGGCAATGATGACGACGCTCGCCGGGCTGATTGTGGTGTTGATGATGCTGATACAGGAAATCAACACGCTTTTTCAGACAATCAAATCCATTTTCGGACTGTGAGAAGCCATGAGAAAGGAAACGCGATATGATCCATATGGTGGCGATCGCCGGAGCCGCCGTGGTGGCAGCGGTGATGGCGGTGATGCTTCGGCGTTATCACGCGGAATACGGAATGCTGCTTTCCCTGGCGGCGGGCGTGTTCCTGATGCTGTCTCTTTTAAACGTCTTGCCGCAGGCGCTCGGACAGGTGAGCGATCTGCTGCGTGCGGCGGCGCTGCCGGGAGAATATGCCGTCATCCTCTTCAAAGCGCTTGGAATCTGCTGGCTTGCACAGTTTGCGGCCGATTCCTGCCGGGATGCCGGGGAAGGCGCACTGGCGTCCAAGGTAGAGCTGGCGGGAAAAACAGCCGTCCTGCTTACCACACTTCCGCTTTTTTCCGCGGTGGCCGAGCTGGTAACGGAGCTGGCGGGCGTATAAAATGCTTCCTGCTTTTCTTCACCGTCCTGTGTGCCTTGTTCTGCTGTACTCCCCCTGCCTTTGCGGCTCAGGAGCCGTTTGATGATTTTTCCGCCTACTATGAGGAACAAAAGCAGCAGAGCGGAGCGGGGGAGCTTCCTTATGAGCTGCCGGAGGAGACAAGAGATTCCCTTTCCGGCCTCGGCGTGGAAGGTCCGGACTGGGAATCGCTTTCCTCTCTGTCGCCGGAAAAGGTGTTTTCGTTTGCGGCGGACGCTGCCGCGCAGGCGTCGAGAGATCCGATTCGGGCGGGAGCGTCGGTGATGGCGGTTATCCTGATCTGTACGCTGGTTAACGGCATGAAGCTGACGCTTGCGGAGAACGGTCTGGGGCAGGCGGCGGGGCTGGCCGGTACGCTGTGCGCCGCCGCCGTGGTGGTGAAGCCCATCACAGAGTGCGTTCAGTACGCGGGCAGAATCGTGCAGGCTGCGGCGGATTTTCAGCTTGCCTGCGTGCCGGTGCTGGCGGGAATTCTGCTTGCGGGTGGAGAACCGGCGAAGGCGCTTTCCTACGAAACGCTTACCGCGTTGGCGGGGAACGCGGTTTCCCTGATTGCCGCGCATTTTCTCGCGCCGCTGATCAGCTGCTATCTGGCGCTTTCCATCGTATCGGCTGTGTGTCCCGCGATTCACATGAATGGTCTGTGCGAGCTGTTTTCGCGTGTGGTCAAGTGGGTGCTGGGACTTTGCATGACGATTTTCAGCGGGATTCTGACAATCCACAGCCTGGTGGCGGCTTCCACGGATACCGCCGCTTCCCGGGCGGTCAAATTCGCGGTGAGCAGCTTTGTGCCGGTGGTGGGGGGAGCGCTTGGGGATGCGCTCCGCACGGTGAGCGGCTGTGTCGGCGTGCTCAAATCGGGAGTGACGGCGTTCCTTCTTCTTGCGGAAGCGGTTTTGTTTCTTCCCGCTTTGCTGCAATGCGTGTGCTGGCAGCTGGTGCTGACAGCCTGCGGGGCGGCGGGGGAAGCGCTGGGGCAGAAGGAGCTGGCGTCCATGCTTTCCGCGGCGGGAAAAGCCGTGGGGCTTTTGCTTGCGATTCTTCTGTGCTGCATGCTGGTGATGACGGTGTCCTCCGTGGCGATTGTTCTTTTGGGAGGTGGCACACAGTGAATGCGGTACAGCAGTGGACGGCGGGCATCTGTCTGGCGGTGCTGGCGGTTTCTCTTTTGCAGCATCTTATGCCGGAGGGGGCAATGCGCCGCATGGCGGAGCTGGCGGCGGGAGCTTTTTTCCTCTGTGCCGTCCTGGTCCCGCTGATGCGGGCGGCGCCGGATTTTTCGATCCTTCTGAGCCTGCGCCCCTCAACGGTGGAGGAGGAATTTGCCGGGACGGTGCAGCGGCAGCAGGAGCAGGCGATCCGGGACAGCGTAACGTCCCTGATCGCCGCGCAGCTTTCCCAGGAAGGGATCCCCGTGCAGGGGATCGAGGTGGACGTGAATATGGGGGAGGATGGCAGCATACATATGAATCAGATCACGGTGACACTCCCGGCGGAATATGCCGGGGCGTGCGGCCGTGCCAGCAGCATCCTTTCCTCCGTATTAGGTTTGGAAGCGGAGGTGACGGCAAATGCCGGAGAACAGGAAGCGCAATGAGGAAGGAGGAGGCTTTTTTGAACGTGTGGCGCAGCATCCGTCCGCGCGCCGGTGGATTCTCATCGGCGGGATCGCGGGCATCGCCCTGATTTTTCTGTCCAGCCTTTTTTCCGGACAGGGGCAAACGGAGGAGATACCGGACAACACCGGGCAGCAGGTGATTTCCGCGCAGGACTATGCGCTTTCTCTGCAGGAGGAGCTTTCCGCGCTCATTTCGCAGATCGAGGGAGCCGGGGAGGCCCAGGTGCTGGTGACGCTGGAGCGAAGCGCCGAGCAGGTCTACGCCACGGAGGGACGCAGTTCCGCCCGTGCGGAAAGCGGCGGTTCCGACGAGGAGGAGGAAACCACCTATTTTTCTGTTCGGGGCTCGGACGGCTCCGAACAGGCCCTGCCCGTGACGGAGGTTCAGCCCGTGATTCGCGGGGTAGTGATCGTCTGTCCCGGCGGCGGTAATCCGGCGGTTGCGGAGCGGATCACCCGGGCTGTCACGACGGCGCTTGATCTTTCTTCCGCGCGCGTGTGCGTGGTGCAGGCGAAATAACAAAAAGAAAACAGGAGGATGAAGCAATGGCATTTGGGAAACGGCAGTTGGTGTTGGCGGCGCTTGTGGTGGCTCTCGGCGCGGCCGTCTATCTGAATTGGCAGTTTACAGGAGAAAATCAGCTTGTGGCCGCGGGCACGGATGTGTCGGAAAAAGCGGTGGGAGAGGCGCAGCTTGTCAACGCGTCCGCTATGAGTTCTTCGCCGGAGGAGAGCGGAGCGGCTGTCTCCGGCGCTTCGTCGGAAAGCGGGGAACCGGCCAAAACGGCGGAGGAATACTTCTCTGAAACACGCTTGTCACGCCAGCAGTCGCGCGACGAGGCGGTGGAGCTGCTGGAAGATGTGCTCCAGGACGCCAAGGCGAGCGAGGAGGCAAAGAAAGAGGCCGTTTCGCAGGCTGCTGTCATTGCGCAGAATGTTCTCCAGGAAAATAACATCGAAAATCTCGTCAAAGCAAAGGGTTTTGCGGACTGTGTCGCGTTTCTGCAAAATGGGGAATGCACCGTGGTGGTGCAGACTCAGGAGTCCAACCAGAACAACGCCATCATGATTAAGGATATTGTGACGGGGCAGTCCGGCGTCAGCTCTGATAAAATCAAGATCATTGAGTGCAGCTGATCCTTGAGGATCCGCGGAAAATAGCGGGAAAGATTGTGTCGAATCCACATTGCAGGAGGGGGGAAGTCATGGTATAATAACGGACGTGGAAGCTTGACAATCGAGATCTGCCCGTATGCGTGTTTGCATACGCCAAAGCCCTCCACAAGCGGAGGGCTTTTTTGTTGTACGGAATTTTTGGAAAAAGATTCATATTGTCCGGCTGAGGAAGAAAGAATAAACGCGGGGAGACACGGACCGGGAGACGGTTCCGGTCCCGGCGGGAGACGGAGGAATATGCATGAAACGAAGGGAAGCCAGACAGCAGGCCTTTGTCCTGGTGTTTGAACAAAGCTTCAGCCACGACGGCATGGAGCAGATCATCGACACGGCGGAAGCTGTGATGGGAAAGCCGGTCGACGAGTTCGCCGCACGACTGGCGCTCGGCACCGAGGAAAAGCTGCCGGTGATCGATGAAAAGATCGGAGGAAACAGCCGGGGCTGGAAGCTGGAGCGCCTTTCCAAGGTGTCTCTCGCCATTCTCCGCCTGGCAATTTATGAGCTGCTCTTTGAGAAGGAGATCCCGGTGGGCGTTACCATCAACGAGGCGATCGAGCTGGCGAAACGGTATGGCGGCGAGGAGGACGCGCCCTTTGTCAACGGTGTTCTTGGCACGGTAGCCAAAGAGTGCGGAGCGAAGCAGCCGAAAAAAGACGAGAAGGAAGCAGGCACGGAGCATGCGTAGGATCCTTGGCCTGGACACCAGTAACTATACCACCTCCTGTGCGCTGTGGGAGGACGGGAAGATAGTGCAGAAAAAGCAGCTTCTGCCCGTGAAAGAGGGACAGATGGGCCTGCGTCAGAGCGACGCGGTGTTCCATCATACCCAGCAGCTCCCCCCGCTGCTGGAGGAGCTGTTCCGCGAAAGTCCGGGAGCGGTGAGCGCGATCGGCGTATCCACAAGACCGCGCACGCAGGAAGGCTCTTATATGCCGTGCTTTACCGTGGGACATGGAGCGGCTCGTGGGCTGGCTGCCGCTCTCGGCGTGCCCTGCCGTGTGTTTTCCCATCAGGATGGGCATATTGCGGCGGCGCTGTACTCTGCGGGAAAGCTTTCCCTTTTGGAGAAGGAGTTTCTGGCATTCCATGTCTCCGGCGGTACCACGGAAGCCGTGCTGGTCCATCCGGAGGAAAACCGGAGATTTTCCGTCCGTCTGGTGGCTTCCTCGCTCGATCTGAAAGCGGGTCAGGCAATTGACCGTGTGGGCGGGCTTCTGGGTCTGCCGTTTCCAGCGGGTCCCGCACTGGAACGTCTGGCTCTCACGTCCGGCGCTTCTTTCCGGATTCATCCGTCCATGAAAGGGGCGGATTGCTCGCTTTCCGGTATCCAGAACCAGTGCGAAGCCATGGTGAAGAAGGGGACCGGGAAGGAGGACGTCGCGCTGTACTGCCTGCTTTCCGTGTGGGCGGCGCTCGACGCGATGACAGCCGCGCTGCTGGAACAGTACGGGGATCTTCCGGTGCTGTTTGCGGGCGGTGTGATGAGTAATTCCATTTTGAAACATCGTTTGTCGGAGCGGTACGGCGCGTTTTTTGCCGATCCCGCGTTTTCAGCCGACAACGCCGCCGGTGTGGCCGTTCTGGCTGCTTTGAGCGAGGGAGGGGAACCGATGTGCTGACAGAGATCCGCACCCCTTTGACCGTCACCCAACTGACCGTCTATCTCAAAGCAAGGCTGGAGGAGGATCCGCGCCTGAACGGCGTGCTGGTTTCGGGTGAAATTTCCAATTTCACAAACCATTATAAATCCGGCCACTTGTACTTTTCCTTAAAGGACGAACGCTCTGTTCTGCGCGCCGTTATGTTTTCCCGAAACGCTTCGCGGCTGCGCTTTGTTCCGCAGGATGGAATGCGTGTTCTGGCCCGGGGCAGAATCAGCTTGTATGAAGCCTCCGGCCAGTACCAGCTGTATGTGGACGAGCTCCAGCCCGACGGTTTTGGCGCGCTGAGCCTGGCCTTCGAGCAGCTGAAAGAAAAGCTGCGCAAGGAAGGGCTGTTTGCGCCTGAGAGAAAACGTCCTCTGCCGCCGTTCCCGGAGCGGGTGGGAATTATCACCTCTCCCACCGGAGCGGCTGTGCATGACATGCTGACGATCCTTGCCCGGCGGTGGCCGCTTGCACAGGTGGTATTCTGCCCGGTGCAGGTGCAGGGGGAGGCGGCGGCTCCGCAGCTTGTGGAGGCGCTGCGCCGCATGAACGAGCAGGAGGCCGCCGATGTGATTCTGATTGGCCGCGGCGGAGGTTCCCTGGAGGATCTCTGGGCGTTCAACGAGGAAATCGTCGCCAGAGCGGTGGCTGCTTCCCGGATTCCGGTGGTTTCCGCCGTGGGGCATGAAACGGACGTTACCATCTGCGATTTCGCGGCCGATCTGCGAGCGCCGACCCCATCCGCTGCGGCGGAGCTTGCCGTGCCGGATCGCGCCGAATGGATGGCTGCTTTGCAGGCGCAGCGGGGACGCATGGCGTCGCTGACGCAGTCGCGAACGGCAGCGCTTCAGCAGCGGCTGGACTTGCTTACGGCAAGCCGTACACTGCGCGAACCGCTTTCCATGACGCAGAACCGCGCTGCAGAGCTGAAGCTTCTGCGGGAGCGAATGCACCGCGCGCAGAAAGCCCTGCTGGACAGGAAGGAGAGCCGTGCGGCGGAGCTGACCGGAAAGCTGCACGCTCTGAGTCCTCTTTCCGTTTTGGCACGCGGCTATGCGCTGGCGGAAAAGGAGCAGGAAGAAACAACAACGTTGATTTCCTCGGCGGCCGATCTGTCTTCCGGGGAGATCTTTACCCTCCGTTTTGCGGATGGCAAGGCGGTTTGCCGCGCGGAATCCGTTGCGCTGCATGAGGAAGGAGAGTGTGCACATGGCTGCAAAGAAGATGACGTTTGAAGCCTCGATGGATCGGCTGGCGGAGATCGTTGCCCGTCTGGAGGCAGGAAAGGATTCGCTTGAGGATTCCATCAAGCTGTTTGAGGAAGGAACTGCATTAGCGGGCCGCTGCTATGAGACATTGAAAAACGCGGAGCAGAAAATCCGCAATTTAACGGAGCCGGAGGAGGATGAAGTATGAGTGGGGCACAGTGGCAGGAGGATTACAGACAAAAGCTGGAGCTTGCGTTGGATCGCATTCTTCCTCCCATGACAGGAGAGCTTTACGCCGAGGTGATTGACGCCATGCGCTACAGCCTGCTGGCGGGAGGAAAACGGATCCGTCCTCTCCTGCTGATGGAGTTCTGCCGCCTGTGCGGAGGAACGCCTGAGAATGCTCTGCCGTGGGCCTGCGCGCTCGAAATGATTCACACCTATTCCCTTATCCACGACGATCTTCCCTGCATGGACGACGACGACATGCGCCGTGGACGTGCTTCCTGCCATAAGGTATACGGAGAGGCGACCGCCGTTCTGGCCGGCGACGCACTGTTGACACTGGCGTTTGAGACGGCGTGCAGCCCGGATTCTGCGGCTGTCGTGGGCGAAGGGCGTGCGCTGCGGGCGTCGTGGGAGCTGGCCCGCGCCGCGGGAGCTCATGGGATGGTCGGCGGCCAGCAGATTGATCTCAGCAGCGAGGGCCGTGGAATCTCGCTCGATGTTCTGCGGAAGATGGACGAGTGCAAAACGGGGGCGCTGATCCGCGCGGCAGCCCGCATAGGCTGCATCCTCGGCGGCGGTCGGGAGGAGCTTTTGAACGCTGCCGACGAGTACGCGGGAGCGCTTGGCCTTGCGTTCCAGATTGTCGACGACGTTCTGGATGTTACCGGAACGCAGGAGACGCTGGGAAAACCGATTCGCAGTGACGCGGAGCGCGACAAGGCCACCTATGTCGCTCAGCTGGGACTTGCGGAAGCGGGTCAGGAAGCAGAGCGGCTGACAAAAAAAGCCGTCGACGCGCTTGCTCCTTTTGGAGAAGAGGCGGACGGCCTGCGGGAGCTGGCAATCCAGCTCTGTTCCCGCACACATTGAATACTGGAATTCCAGAAAAAAGGCGCTGTCCGGTTCACGGGAACCATGGACAGCGTCTTTTTTATCCTTCTTTCCAGAGAAGCGGGGAGGAGCAGGCGTCCAGCAGTGAGGAAAAATAACCCCGGCAGACACGCTGCATTTCCGGTTTTGCATTTTCCGAATGTTTTTCCCATACCCCAAAGGGGACGCAGCCTGCGGCCAACGCGCTTTTGGCGGCGGGCAGCGTATCCTCAAACACGGCGCAGTCTGAGGGGGAAAGCCCCAGCCAGCTGGCTGTGAGATGGAAAATATCCGGTGAGTTTTTGCCGCAGCCCGCATCATCCGTTGTTGCAAGCTCGTCGAACAGAGAGAGGATGCCATGGCGTTCCAGGCAGGGAAGGAAATGCTCGCGCCGCGAGGCGGTCGCCACGGCCAGACGAACTCCGCAGCGGTGCAGCTTTTGCAGCAGCTCCGCCGCGCCGGGCTTGAGAGAGACATGCAGCGCATATTCTTCCCGCGCCATGTCAAGCCACCGCTCCATCAGCTCCTCGGGCTTGGCAGGCAGAGAAAAGCGTGCGATCGTGTATTCCGCCGTTTCGCGAAAACTCATGGCGCCGCAGGCTTCCATATAATCGGGAGGAACGGCGATGCCGTAATCCGCCAGAAATTCCTTGTCAACACGGCTCCACACATCCATGGAATCGAGAAGCGTGCCGTCAAGATCAAAAATTACACCGGGAAACAGGCAGCTTTGCAGGGCAAGATCGGGAATAGTCCGTTCCATTGTGTTGTTGGCTCCTTTCGGAAACTTTGTTTTTCATCATACGATGGAAGACCTGCTTTGTCAAGCGCGGAGAACCGGCAAAGCATTTGCCGGATCCGATCCGCCGAGCTGTTCGCGGGGCATTTCCGTTTCCTGGAATTCCGTCATGTTCCCCCAATAGCGCTTCGGCATGTGCGACATCCGGCAGCGCGGATTGGTGCGTCCTTCAATTGCGATGGTATCATAGAAGCGTTTCCAGAGCGCCCGGTATTCCGCTTCCGTCCGATCCGGCGGCGGCAGCGTGAGCTCGTCCATCGGGCAGAAGCGGAGGTCGCCCGGGCGATGGACCAAGGCTTCGCGGTGCGTTTTGTCAAAAATTAAGAACCGTTCTCCCGGCATGCGGGAACAGAAATGCTGGGCCAGGAGCGGCAGAACATGATTTTTCGGCGTAATGATCGAAACCAGCACGGATCCGTATTCCGAAAAGCGCACGAAGCCGGAAAGCAAATGGGATTCGTTGTGCAGGAAGTTAACGGCCTTGCGCAGAGCAGACAGATCGTCGTCCGCCAGAAAATTCATCACGGATCCTCCCACCCGAAACCCTTCCTGTAAAACGCGGAGCAGGGGGAGCTCCTTTTCCGGCATGCAGGTGAGGAAGGTACAGCGGGCCAGATCCGCGGCGGCGGGAGAGATTCGCAGAGGCAGGGAACGCCAGACGCGGGACGCTCTCTCCGGATCCGTTTCAATCTGCTTTTCAGGATACAGGCTGTAAGGGCCGTCCTCGGGCAGAATGGCGGCAGGCGTTTCCTTTTTTAAAAAGCTTTCAAAGACACAGCAGAGAAAGCCGTCAAAGCTTCCGTCGTAACGGTAAGCTTTAGGCGAGGAGGGAAAGCGGGGATTCATGGGAGTTCTCCTTTCCGTGAGACAGCGCCGGAGCGGCAGAGAAAAAAGACAATTGTTCAGCTGGTTCGCGCATAAGGGCAAGTCCTTCCGGCTCTGCCAATGCGCGCATGGCACTTTCCGGCGTAACCCGCAGGCCGGGGATCATCTTACCGGAGCAGGTCAGAAAATACTGGGCGCGCTTGAGGACTACGCCAAGCTTTTTGAGCGCGGCAAAATCAAGCCTTCCGGCACGGCGTGCGATCAGAATTCGTTTTGCGCTTCGCACACCGATTCCCGGTACGCGCAGCAGCATTTCATACGGCGCCCGGTTTACTTCGATCGGGAAAAATTCCATGTGCCGCAGCGCCCAGCCGCATTTGGGATCCACAAGGGGGTTGAGATCCGGGTGCGCGTCATCAAGCAATTCGTTTGCCTGGAATCCGTAAAAGCGCAGCAGCCAGTCCGCCTGATACAGCCGGTGCTCCCGCAGAAGCGGCGGTTTCGTGCCCGGAGGGGGCAGAAGCGCGTTTTCCGTGACGGGCATATAGGCGGAGTAAAACACACGCTTGAGACCGTACTTTTTATAAAGTCCTTCCGCAAGGGAAATGATTTGTTTGTCGCTGTCGGGTGTTGCGCCGATGATCATCTGTGTGCTCTGCCCGGCGGGAGCAAAGCGCGGCGTATGACGGTAAACGGCGAGATCGTGCCGGTTTTCCTCAATGCGGCCGGAGATATAACCCATCGGGCGCAGAATGGAAACCTTGCTTTTGTCCGGGGCCAGAAGGCGCAGCCCCTCCTGTGAGGGAAGTTCAATGTTGACGCTCATGCGATCGGCCAGCATTCCCAGTCTTTCGATAAGTCTTGGGTCTGCGCCTGGGATCGCTTTGGCGTGGATATACCCTCCAAACCGGTAGCGGTTTCGCAGGAGCTCCAGTGTGCGGATCATCTGCTCGCAGGTGTAGTCGGGATTGCGCAGGATACCACTGCTCAAAAATAAGCCCTCAATATAGTTGCGCCGGTAAAACCCGATGGTCAGCTCCGCCAACTCCTCCGGGGTGAAGGTGGCGCGCGGCGTGTCCCGTGTGACGCGGTTGACGCAGTATTGGCAGTTGTAGACGCAGCTGTTCGAGAGCAGGACCTTGAGAAGGGAAATGCAGCGCCCGTCCGCGGAAAAGCTGTGGCAGATTCCGCAGGCTGTTGCGTTTCCCAGGGAACCGGGCGCGGCGCTTCGGCTGGACCCGCTGGAGGTACAGGCTGCGTCATATTTGGCCGCGTCGGAAAGAATGGTGAGCTTCTCCAGAACGGTCATGTGTGAGCCTTCTTTCTAAACATTTGTTCTAATAATAGAATACACATGTTCGATTTAAAAGTCAACAGGGAAAGAAAGGAATTTATCTGCTGCCTGTGCAATGACAGTTCCCGCGATGGCGGAGGGGAACACAGCGGTTCCCATTTCGGCCCCGATCTCCGTGGAGGAGCCGCAGCCGCTTCCGGACAGCATTCTCTATTACGGAACCGTAAAAGAGTGGGTTCAGGATGAAAACGGCGCAATCAAACAGCTTGTTCTGGAATCCGAGCGCTATGGAACTTATGTGATGAACATTTCAGAAGATACCGTTTGGATTGACAGCGGCAGACGGACACAGTCGGATCCTTCTGATTTGAAGCAGGGGGAAGGAATTTATGTGTTCCATAGCGCGGTGGAAACAAGATCCCTGCCGCCTCAGACAACCGCTTTTGCTGTTGTCCGAAACATTCCGATGGATGCCGGAAGCGCGATGTATCATGAGGTGGAGTCTGTATCCCTTCAGGATGGAAAACTGACCATCACGACAGACAACGGAGGCTTGCTGCTGTTTGCAGACAGCGAAACACAGCTGCTCTCGTATGGGACGGACGCGGTTCCTTCTTTGGAGGACATTCAGCCGGGAAGCCATGTGATGGCGTGGTATGGAGCGGTTGCCGCCAGTTATCCCGGGCAGGCCCATGCGAACGCGCTGATGGTGCTGCCGAAGCAGGAGACGGCGAAGAACAGCGAAAAGGGAAGTCTCTTGACGCGTGCCGGGCTGGTATCGGCTCTGCATGAAAAAGCAGGAAAGCCCGTTGTGAATTATGCCATGCGCTATACTGATGTGAACGCGGACTCCGGCTATATGGCAGCGGTTCGCTGGGCGGTCAGCGAGGGATTGCTGAAGGAGGAAGGAGAAAGCTTTCTGCCGGATAATTTCGTGAATCGCGAGGAACTGGCAGTGGCGCTCTGGCATTATGCTGGCTCTCCCATACCGAAAAGTTATGCTGTTCTCAACAAAACAGCGGATGCTGACGAGATCTCCGTCTCCGCGAGACCGGCTGTTGCATGGGCATTTGAAACAGGAGTATTGTCCGTTATGGAGGAAGATATTTTTGCTCCGCAGCAGCCTGCCACAACTGGTATTTTGCATTCTGCACTCGAAAAGCTTTCCTGAAGCAATCACATGCCCTGTCTCTGAGTCATTGAATCAATCTTTTCTCTTATGAAAGAAAATTCCCTGGTGTGTCACATCACACCAGGGAATTTTTTGAGATTTTCCTAGGGCTTGTTTGAAAACAGGAAAAAAGACGATGTGTATGATTTTTCAAACAATCCCTAGTCACGATTGTAATAGGTTTTCAGAATTTTCTGAGTGATGGTGCGATCGCCTTGTTCCGTGGGATGCCAGCTGAGATCCAGATTCCAGGGCACAGAGGTGTACGGACCGGGATCCTGTTCCTTCAGCATCTGATATATATGATACCGGCTTTTGATGTTCTTTTCGGCTTCCTTCGGTTTCGCAGAATGGAGCTGCCATTGGGCGTAGGCTTCCAGATAGTTTTCACAGAGCTGTTCCCAGGAGGAGAAAATGCTTTGCATCTTTTTTCCGATTCGGCTGTATTCCCGATCCATTTCCTCCCGGCTGATCATGCGGGATTGGTACAGGTTTGCCGCCAGCTGAAACGCGTTTTCGAGATCAAACGCGGCTTCCGGAGAAGGATCTTCCATACCATGAGCTTCCACATATTGCTGGATTCTTTCCAAGCCGCTTTTCTTGGAAGTGACATTCCAGTTCCCCTTGAGCGCAAATCGCGTGACGCGAACACGGATAGGTCCCCGGTGTGTTCCGCCGACGAACAGCCACCCTTCCTGCATAGGGGACCAGGTTGATAAAATTGCATTGACGGACGTTGCCCACAGCTCCAGGTCGTTTTTCGGAAGAAGAGGATCGCGGCGGGCCAAAAAGACAGGCGAGAAGAGCCCCAAATGAACGCCGATGATACGGACCAGCACTAACAGAGGAAGATAAAGCAGAAGCATTTTTCGGCCGATATCATCTTCGAAACTTTCTTCCGAAAGCATGAGCCCAAAGTCTCCCACCATGTCGACATAGTATTTCGTTGTGGTCAGCTGCGCTTCCTCGCCGTTTCCCCGAATTTCCTTCGGAGAGATGGAACGCAGGGTTCCGATGGGTAGGACATCAGGAACATCCTCATTTTCACTTTTGGCAACAGCTTTCATGCGCACACGGGCGCAGATCTTTTCCCCA